>Ga0115002_10000607_pt1 | contig 50191 bp, 42 predicted proteins | sample ArcticOcean_MG_C_8_FD_89576 | JGI IMG/M metagenome (GOLD analysis project Ga0115002, IMG submission 89576) | Marine microbial communities from western Arctic Ocean - ArcticOcean_MG_CB11_86 | ecosystem: Environmental > Aquatic > Marine > Oceanic | place: Arctic Ocean: Canada Basin | collected... | reverse complement strand
TACACCTATTCTTCTTTGACTTCAGAGTTATTAGTGGCTGAGCTTCGTTTCAATTTGATAGGGGAGCGAGAGTATCTTGCAAACCTGCGAACTGGTGATTTTTGTGAAGAAAAACAGTTTCAAGTAATGGGGGATCAGTGGCGCCTTGATGCTGAGTTTATTAAATGGAAGTATTGGGCGCTCGCATTGGGACTAGACTCACAGTACCGTTTGGATAGATTTGAGGGTCGTTACCGCTTAATTAGCGAACAAAATTCGGAACCTTCCCTTGCATATGATATTCAGAAGGACACAACACTTGATATAGGGGAGCTTTCAAAAACACTGGGGGTTTTTAACTTCCTGGTCGATGCAACCTATGGGTCATCGACTTACAACGACATCGATACAGCAAGCATTTTCTATGTTTACCGGACTCAGACAGGCCTCATTACTCGTTCCAAGAAAGATGCTTTACCACACAGGGGTCAAGGTGGATTGGTTGTGCAAGTCACACGTCCATGTGGAGGTGTACCCGGATATTGGCAGCGTTTTTCTGCCTGGGTAGATGACAAGTTAATTACCAGGTTCGACCTATAAACCTACCATGTTTAGTAGTTCTTGCGGATAACGAGTTTGCGCTTCCTCATACAGCGGCGCGACTGCAGCTATAAATTCTTCCCTGGCTGCAGGGGAGAGTTCCAGTATTTCACCACCAGCTTCTTGAATTATTGCCTGTGCCTCCTCTTCTTCTTGGTCATGGAACGCTCGCTGAAATTCTACGGCCTCCGTTGCCGCTTCCATCACACTAGTTTGGATATGTGAAGGCCAGGCCTCGAAAGAGGGAGCATGCACAAAAATCGGACGTGATAAGTACGAATGAAAAGTCGCAGTATAGAAACGCTGATGTGGATAGATGTTGTAGGTAATTGTATTGGCAAAAGGATTTTCCTGGCCATCTAGCGTGCCGTTCTCTATTTCCCGCACGGCCGCAGATAATTCGACTACTTGTGGATCAACACCAAGTCGCTCGAAAGTTGTGACCTGCTCTGCGCTTCGAACACGGATTTTTAGTCCACGTAGATCTTCTAGTGTTCTTACAGCCCTAACGTTATTAGAGATATGTCTAAAGCCGTTTTCAAAAAAACCTATAACGCGGTAGTTTGTAATTGCTTCAAGACTTTCTGCAGCCGCGCGTCCAAGAGGACCATCCATAGCAGCGCGAGCGGTGGCAGTATCGGGAAATAAGAAGGGTAGGGCAGCAAGCTCTAGTTCAGGCGTATCTGAGATGCTCATATAGCCAACCGTCAGCACACCAGAGTCTACCAGCCATCGGATATCTGATCCGGCATACCCTAAGTCCATAACGTTATAGACATAGTGCATGCTTACTTCGTCTCCAAACTGATCTTCCAGCCTGTCACCTATCATTTTCAAGCCTAGACTAAAACTCGTGTTTGGTGGCCCATATCCACCCATGCGAATATGAATCGGCTGACCAGTCGTGCTTGAGGGTGTAGCAGTTTGGCCGGTAGCCGGGGTGAAGCGAAGTGCTATTCCAGTAGCCCCGATCAGTGCTGAAGTCTTTAGAAACTGTCGTCTCGACATGGAGTATCCTTGGATAAGTGTTGATCTGAGTGTTTAAGATCTACTAGTGATCTATTGGCTGTCAACCCAATTCAACTTGTTTATGGTTTAAATAGGTAATGTATGTCTACTAAGGACTGGCATCGATGGGTTTATCAGCCTCAGGCTCTTCCACTCCGACGAGTCCTTTATCTGGTGCACTTGTGGCTTGGTATAGCAGTTGGTTTGTACGTGGTAATTATTAGTGTTTCGGGTAGTGCAGTTGTTTTTCGGCGAGAGTTAACCCGGTGGCTACTTCCGGGCGGAATTGTTCCAGATACTGGTTACCCTTGGACGTTGGTCATTTTAGAATGGCTTGTTGATCTCCACGATAATCTACTTGCTGGATCAGTCGGTCGCGATTTGAATGGGGTAGGCGCTATTTTTATCACTGTCATAATATTGACGGGAGCATGCATTTGGTGGCCTGGGCGGAAACGATGGAAACAAAGCTTGATGATCCAACGGACTCACGTTCGACGTTTTAGTTGGCACCTGCATAGCGCAATTGGATTCTGGAGTCTTATTTTGTTATTTGGATGGTCTGTGACAGGCATATATTTTGCTTTTCCTGAGCCGTTTGAGTGGTTCTTCAATAAGTTTGATTCAGATCCATTAGATTTTCAGAGGCCAGGTGAAGGGATACTACTAGTCCTTATCGATTTGCATTTCGGTCGTTTTGGTGGGCTTGCTATCCGAACGCTTTGGGTATTTTTAGGGTTGCTACCAGCAATTCTTTTTGTGACTGGATCTATCATCTGGTGGAAACGAATTCAAAAAAAGTGACGTGTAGAGAGCTAGGCTTAGCGACGTACTGAATTTAAACCCCATATAGAAGCAGCAGTGCCTACTACTAAGTTGCTTAAAGCTGTAGCAATAAAGATGCCTAATATCCCCCATATAGCTTTGCCAATATAAGCTAGGGGTAGGTAAACAATTAGCATCCGAGTGATAGAGAGCACAGTAGCTGGGAGTGGCTTGCCTAAACCATTGAAACTTGCATTTGCAATCATGATGATGCCCGCCATGCCGTAACTTAAAGGAACCACCCAGAGATATAGGGTTGCAACCTTCACGACTGCGATTTCTTCGGTGAACAGTCTGGTTAGAGGCATTGCAAATACTCCTACAGACACAGCCACAACAATGCCCCAAGCTAGACAGAACAAGAACGACTGGCGAAGCGAGCTCGCTATGCGGTCATAGCGTGCTGCCCCCAAGTTTTGACCAACGAATGGTCCAATAATGCTCGACATCGCATAGAAGATTATCAATGAAAAAGCCTCTATACGTATAGCAATCCCTAGCCCCGCCACTGCCGCTGTGCCGAAGGTGGCTACCATAGCAACGATAACTCCATTAGTTAGTGGAATAATGACGTTAGTTGCTGCCGCTGGAAGACCTACATGCAAGATATTCGACCAGGATTTCCTGATTGTTTTTAGCTTTACAGGCTCAAAGGTTAATAGGTTTAGTTTTTTGTAAAAAATCCATATTACGCCTGCCATGGGAATGACCCGCACAGCTAATGTGGCATAGGCAGCCCCAGCTAATTCAAGCCTTGGAAATCCCACTAGCCCAAAAATTAAAATTGGGTCCAATACAATGTTACCTAAAGCAGCCCCCATCATTAGACGACTAGGTGTTCTAGAGTCTCCTGTCGCTCTAATCGAGTGCATTCCCACCATTGGCGGTATTATTAATATAAGGCCCAGATACCAGGGGAGCATGTAGGATCGAATTTCTGGTAGCAGTTCTTTTGGTGCCCCCATAAGTCGAAAAACAGGATCTATAGTGATGATCCCAATAATCGACAAAATTACAGACAGTGCAAAGGCGAGCAATAGACCATCGGTTACTAGCCTGCTGGTTTTTTGTGGGTCTGCTTCGCCAATAGCCCGTGCCAAGACTGACGAGGTGCCGGCACCAAGACCAATGCCAACGCTCAGCATTGTCATTACAACAGGAAACGTAAAACTCATCGCGGCAAGCTCCGTCGCGCCCAACTGTGCGACGAACCAAGTATCCACAACATTGAAGGACATTATGGCCAGTATTCCCCAAATCATGGGCAGGGTCATGGCTCGTAGATGTTCGCCCACAGGACCGTCGGTCAGCAATGGTTTAGATGAGGGTATCAAGTGCTTAGTTGGCAAATAAACGATTTAGGTTGCTTAATCTTGATCATCATTGATGCTGCAAGAAGGTATGGCTAGAGTAGTGGGTAAAGTGGCCACTCCTAGTGGGGGAGTATTCCAGTATCGTGCACAATTTCACCATTCACGATTGTGAGAACAGAACTCATGCTTCTTATGGCCTCATCCGAGACGGCGATCGGATCAAATACGTCTGCACTTAATACAACAATATCTGCAAAGCGACCTACGCCAATTGCTCCCAGCAGACCCTCTTCTTTTGTAAACCAACCCTGCTGATGAGAAGTGAAAAGCCATACTGCTTCATAGCGGCTGATCTGTTGGCCATCATTAATTAATTCACCAGAGACATCCTGTCCAGTAACCATGTAATAGACCATATTCCATGGATTTAAGGTGTTTATCCGTGCGCCATCAGAGCCAGCTCCAACTGCAACGAGTTCGCTGTCGAGAACCATTCGCCATGGAGGCCCGCCTGGGGCACCACTATGAAAGCGTTGCCCATGCACTCCTAGCCCAAGACCCATAGCTTTTGCACGCTGGATGAGCTCGGGGGTTATGTAGCTCAGGTGACCAGGGGTCCACCGTAATTCGGCTAAGTCAAATTCACGATTAATTTCTTCCCAGACGTTAAAATGGGCATCAATTTCTTTTGCAGTATGTAAATGCTGGTGGTAGCTCCAACCACGTTCGGCGATAAGTCTTTGTGCAATCTGGGCCGCTTGCCCTAGTGGTTGTTGGTTAAATAGATCTCGATTGACAGACCATTCACCAATTCCGACGATTTTTGCCATATCAGGCCCATAGTTTGGCCATTTTTTATCGAGATTGTTTCTAAGTTGACTTAATTCAATATCGCTATCGAACCCAGGAAAAAATATTCGTGTCCGGACCTTATGCTTGTTTTCTTGCGCCAATTCAAGAAAGAATTCATAGCCATCAGTTTGATCGATAAAACCAACTCCTGGTACCGTTCCTGACATATCCATTACCGTAGTTAGTCCAAGGGATAAAGCATATTTAGAAACATCTAGTAACTGTCGTTTGCGGTCTTCGTTGGTGAGGTCTGAGGAAAGCACCTCATAGGCCATGGCTGTATCGACCCCTTCTGCAATAGAACCATCATTCGTAACGACGACACCTAGTTCTCGCAATAGATTTCGGCCTGCTGTATTAGTTCGACCTGGTCCAGACCCTCGTTCTGATAGATAGACTGGATTTCTGGGCGCTACATAATCAAGTTCTAATCTTGATGGAAATCTTTTCTCGTACCATTGAGTTCGGCGAATACCACCAATAGTGGTAATGAGTTCTCCTTCAGGAATAGCCATCACTTTTTGCCGAACTGCTTCCAGAGCTTCTTGTACCGTGAATGTTCTTTCGAGCATTCTGTTGTCATAGCCGGGACGGTTTGCTATTCGAATATAGTGCACGTGGTTGTCAATCAGGCCGGGAATAACGGTTCGTTGTTGTAGGTCAATAACATCTGTGCAAGCAGTGAATAGTTCTTCTTCAGGATCTATAGCAGCAACTTTTCCGGCTTTGATGAGCAAAGACCGTGCAAGTAAGTTTTGCTGGTCCATCGTATATATATGTCCGTTTACTAAGGCTAGATCCCTAGAAACACATTCGTTTTGTTGGGCATTTCCACGAATGTGAAAAAAAAGAAGGGATACCGTAAGGATCAGTACATATACGATTGAGTGACGTCTCATAGTAAATCCTCGGATCGTGTATTGGCCCGGTGGTGGACGGGTGGTACGCTTCCCATTGTCGGTCGACACTGAAAAGAAAAAATTGAGAATTTATAAGAGTCTCAGTCTATCACGGTCACGATGTCAGTTTGAGCAATGCGAATATGCAAATATTCAGTGTTCAATTGACTTGCGGTTTAAGGCTGATTGAGAGCCGTCAAGGAAATAAAAAGCATGATGATGATCTTGAATTCAAGTCGATTAATGCGTTTTGTCAATCTAAGGAGTCAATCATGGGTTATCAGAGGACATCACAGTTATGGACTTTAATTTGCCGCGAAAGATTGATGGTTGCCGAAAACAGGTAAAACGTTTTGTCGATGAGCATATCCTGCCTCTTGAGAATGATGCATCGAATTTCGATAAGCATGAAAGCATGGTGCTTCCGGTGCTTAAGGGGCTGAGGGAGCGAGCCCGTGCTGAGGGACTTTGGGCGCTACAGATCTCAAAGGAACGTGGTGGTGGAGGACTGCCTGTGGTAGGGATGGCGGCCTGTTACGAGGAAATGGGCCGTTCACTTTATGCGCCTGCTGTTTTTAACTCTCATGCGCCAGATGATGGCAACATGATGTTGCTTGAGAAGGTTGCAACAAAATCGCAGAAGGACCAATGGTTGCAACCATTGATAGATGGAGAGTCCTGGTCCGCGTTTGCTATGACTGAACCGGCACCCGGTAGCGGTTCCGATCCGGGTGGGATGATGCAGACACGTGCAGAGAAAAGTGGAAATCAGTGGAAAATATATGGTCGAAAGTGGTTTATAAGTGGAGCAGGCATTGCCGAACATTTCATTTTGGTGGCTAGAACCTCCGATGACCCAAGGAAAGGATTGACAGCATTTTTATTTCATCGAGACCAACCTGGTTGGCAGCTTGAGCGCCGAATTCCAACTATGGGGCCAGAGGAACATGGCGGACACTGCGAATTAACTTTTGATGGCCTCACAATAGATGATGAGAATCGACTTATGGAGGTAGGGGATGGATTGAAGGTGACTCAGATTCGCCTAGGTACTGCACGTCTGACACATTGTATGCGTTGGCTAGGCCTTTCAAAGCGATGTTTAGAAATTGCACAGGATTATGTTGCTGAACGTCAGGCGTTTGGCAAGAAGTTGAATGATCATGAAGGCGTGCAGTGGATGTTGGGGGAAGCTGCTTTAGAAATCCATGTGGGACGTTTACTTACCATGCACGCTGCATGGAGGTTGGATCAGGGGAATTACTCTCGCAAGGAAGTTTCGATGGCCAAGGTAGTAGTGGCTGATACGTTACATAAAGCTGTTGATACAGCAATTCAACTTACCGGCGCTCGTGGATATTCGAAGGATACTGTGCTTGAGAAAATCTACCGTTACGCTCGCTGTGCCCGTCTCGTCGATGGTTCAAGTGAAGTTCATAAAATGGTTCTCGCACGAAATCTAGCGATAGAGAATACTGATTTCTGGACTTGGGATGCTGAGCAATAGTGACTAAGGTTCAGTGGTTTGATGTTTCTACTTTATCAAGTTATCTAGAGGAGCATCTCGAAGATTTTCATGGACCGATTAGTGTTCATAAATTCCCACAAGGTCAGTCTAATCCAACTTTTCGAATTGATACTTCATCAAAGTCAGTAGTCCTGCGCCGAAAACCAGAGGGTGTTGTTCTTAAGTCAGCCCATGCTATTGATCGCGAGTACCGTGTGATGTTAGCCCTAGAAAATACTGATGTTCCAGTTCCTCGAGTTCACCATCTCTGCACCGATGACACAGTCATTGGGAGTTGGTTTTATCTCATGGAATATGTGGACGGCACAGTCTTTTCGGATCCTGCGTTACCCGGACTGACTTTTATGCAAAGAAAACGTGTTTATGATGAGGCAAATCGAGTATTAGCAGCCATTCATACTGTCGATATTGACTCTAATGATCTTGGGGATTTCGGCAGTACTGGGAACTACTATGAGCGACAGGTTAGTCGTTGGACGAAACAGTATCGATTTTCGGAAACCTGCGTTGTGGAACCCATGGAACAACTCATGGATTGGCTTCCAAAAAATATTCCTATAGATGATGGGCTAACTTCTTTAATTCATGGTGATTTTCGATTGGATAATATTATTTTTAACAGAGATAATTTTGAGGCTATTGCTGTCCTTGATTGGGAGCTATCGACATTAGGGCACCCAATTGCTGATTTGGCATATCTGTGTATGCAGCGACGAATGAAAAAAGATCTTTTTATCCCTGGTCTCGGAGGCTTAGATATTGCGGAGTTAGGAATTCCAGATGAAGAAGATTTTCTCTCGCGATATTGCTATAGAACAGGACTTAAAGAGGTTGGCCCATGGTCATTCTACCTTGCCTTCTCATTTTTTCGGTTTTCAGCTATATGTCAAGGTGTATTGAAAAGGGCGCTTGAAGGTAACGCATCTAGTGAATATGGATCGGAGCTTGGGACTATGGTTGAGCCTCTAGCAAGACTAGGCTTGAAGGCCTCTCAAAATTAAACATTTAGTTTTGAGAAAAGAAATCAGCGGGTTATTTAAACTAAACGTATGGAATGCCCCCCATCTACTGGAAGTGCAACACCTGTCATGTAACTAGATGCATCACTAGCCAGAAGCAATAAAGGTCCCGTTAGTTCTTCTAGATCGCCAATACGCCGCGGAGGAAGTCGCTTTAAGTATTCTCTACCTTGAGCACTAGCGAAGAACTTTTTGTTCATTTCAGTAGGAAAATAGCCCGGACATAATGCGTTTACTCGAATATTATGGCGCCAGAGCTCGGTGGCCATATTTTTTGTTAAATGAATTACTGCAGCTTTCGAGGTTGCGTAAACCGTCCAGCCTGGTGCAGCGTTCATGCCTGCTACAGAAGCGACATTGATGATTACACCTGGGCGCTTTGCTTTGATCAGCTGAGATGTCACTTCCTGAGATATTTTGCGTAAGCCATCAAGGTTGACTGCAAAGACCTTGTTCCAGATTGAGTCATCGAGTTCTATGAAGTTTCCTGTTTCAGCAATTCCTGCGCAGTTAACTAAAATATCGACTAGACCTAACGTTTCATTGGCCTTTTTAAACATAGAGTCGATGCTTCCCTTGTCTGTCACATCGAGTTGAATTGCTACTGCAGTGCCACCCATAGACTCGATCTCTGAGACAAGAGTTTCAAGCCTATCAAGACGTCTTGCGCAAGCAATCACTCGGGCACCTGCATTAGCTAAAATGCCAGCGGCATGCCGGCCAATCCCGCTAGATGCTCCAGTAACGAGAGCTACCTTTCCAGTCAGAGAAAAAAGTTGTTGAGTCATCAAAAATTAGATCCTGCGTACTGCCATTGAGTGCGTGGGGTTTATCAAAAACACTAATATGCGGCGATTCACGCTATTTTCTATCACTTTTAATTGTAACCCTTGTCAGAAGCCTCGTCTTTATCTTGGGTTGTATCTAAATGCATGAAGCAGATGGTGGCTCTGGACTCAGAGAGCTTAAGGTCCGATGATGGTGGGCTAAATAATCTTGTGTACGAGAAGAATCGGAGGAAAAATAATGCGTCATTTTTCAGGGCTTTTAAGGACTATGTGTGGCTTTTTGAGTTTGTTTATTATGGTGCTGCTATCTGCCTGCAGCGATCAACAGGAGGAAGCTTCTCAGGTATCCGTTCCGACTTCTCAGCAAGAAAGTAACACTGCTTGGAATATGCAACTGGTAGGTCATCATGATTTGCAGGCTCGACCGGCTTATCAACCGGAGATACATGCTTATGGTGAACGTAGAATTTTATTTGTTGGGCAACATGCTGGCCAGTCATACAATCCTCAAACAGACCTTATGGAAGTCAATGGACTATCAATACTTGATGTCACTGATCCTACAGCCCCAATTTTTCTGAAACATTTGCCCCCCACAGGCCTTGAAGCAAGTGGCAGTCAGCACGTACAGATTTGTGATGGAAATGTTCTGCCTGAAGGGGATCCCAATCGAGTCTATATGGTTAGAACTAATGGTCTAATTTCTTATGAGATGTTTGATGTTACCAACCCAGAAGAACCGGAATTTATGTCAACAATTGATGTTACAGGTTTTTCATCTCGTCCCGAGTCTAGTCGGGGTAATAGGGAGACGCATAAGATTCAATGGGAGTGTGAGACGGGAGTTGGTTATTTCAATGGTACGCCAGAAGGTTGGCGTGTAACCCGGGTTCTTCAGGCTTATGATTTGAGCAATCCTGAGCAACCATCGCATATTAGAGATTTTGGTCTTGTGGGTTGGGAACCAACAGCCGTTGGAGAGTTTCCTGAGTATGTTGTCTCAGGATTACACCAGACATTCGCATATGGTGATCGCATATACGTTGGTTATGGTAGTGGAAATAGTGGCACTCTACAGATTCTTGATAAAGATAAGTTTTTAAATGGCGATCCTGATGTAGTAGATCCTCTTGCATCGACACCTGAAAACCTTCTTTACCCCCAGATATCTCGATTAGATATGCCAAGTTACTGGGGTGTGCATACGGCCAAGCCATTACTTGGTTTTGAAATTTCAGATTACGCGACTGATGTGGAACATAGCACTAGGGATTTTCTGATTATTCCTTCTGAAGCAGCCCGTAGTTCTATGTACTGTAGGGGTGTTCGAGATATTGTTTTCTTTGTCGATATAACAGAGGAAGATAAACCTTACCCAGTTTCTACATATCAGGTGCCTAACGAGCCAAATGATTATTGCAATGATGGAGGCCGTTTTGGGCCACACTCTGTCCATGATGCATATCATCCTGGTTTTGATAGAACATTAGCAGTTTTTTCTTACTTCAATGCAGGGATACGAGCGGTTGATATTAGGAATCCTTTTCAACCCGTTGAGGTTGCCTACTTTGTGCCAGAGACAACACAAAATACTACTGAATTATGTGCTGAAGTTGACGGGGTAGAGCGTTGCGATGCTGCGATTCAGACAAATAATGTCAATATTGATGATAGAGGTTATATCTATGCTGTAGACCGGTCCAATACAGGATTGCATATCGTAGAACTGCAGGGCGATCCTAGAACTCTTGTCGGACTCTAGCTTCAACAACTGAATTGCTCTAATTATTTAGTTCAAGTGTTAACTATGATGACGCAACGTCTATTCCAGTTTGCAATTCTAATAGTGGCCCTACAGATTGTCTGGCCTTTAAATGCAAATGCTGACTTATATACGTTGCGTGTGGGTTCTGGTCATCCGGCTGGCCCAACTGTTTATGCGGGGGTATTGCAGGACTATTTTGTCCCCGAGTTAAAGAGGCGGGTTGCTGCAGAAACCAATCATAAATTAAGAGTGATTGAAGGCTATGGAGGTTCCATTGCATCAGTTGCAGAGACACTTGAGGCAGTGCAAATTGGGATTTTAGATATTGGCGGGTTTTGCACATGTTTTGAACCGGCTAAGTTATTTCTACACAATTTTCAATATTTTGTTCCGTTTGGTCCGGAAGGTGCAGAGTCAGGGGTTAGGGTGGCTCGTAGGGTCTATGATGAACATCCATGGCTAACTGAGCACCTAGAAAAAAATTATCGTCAAACTGTTATTGCTATAAATGGATGGGATAACTATCACCTTGGATCAAGCGTCCCTTGGGAGGTACTTGATGATTTGCAAGGCGTGAAAATAGCAGGTGCTGGTCCGAATCTGCCATGGCTGGAGTTAGCTGGGGTAATCCCTGTGCAATCAACATTACCAGATGGTTATATGGCTATGCAGACAGGCGTTTATTCTGGTTGGTTGATGTTTCCATCTGCTTACTATGCCTATAAATTCCATGAGCCTGCGCCTTATTACACCTTGATTGGATTCGGTGCGATGGGTGGGGCGATAATTATCACTATGAATACGCGTTCTCTTGATCGTCTTCCTGCGGATGTACGTGACATTGTTATCGAGGTTGGACGAAGCTATGAGATCAAGGCTGCACGAATTCTGGATGAACGTCAGGTATCTGGTCTTGAAAATCTTCGAAACTCTGGTGCTACGATACGTGAGTTGCCTGATGAAGTTCGTGCTCAGTGGGCTCGATCATTACGAAACTTTCCGGATGAAATGGCTAAGGAGGCTGATTCTCGTGGCATGCCAGGTTCTGAAGTGGTACGTGCATATATCGAGACGGTTACTCAAAGCGGCTATGATTGGCCGGTTAAGTACGTCATTAAATAAGAAGTTGTTCTATTTGGAATAGCTAGGGAGGCTAATTGTGATTAATGCTGCGATGGTGGGGCTTGGCTGGTGGGGGCGCCATATGGTGAACTCAGTGGAGAATAGCGAAAAAATAAAAATCGTTAGGTTAACTGCACGTCGACCTGATCGGCATATGGATTTTTCTAAAGAAAAAGAAATACCCATAGTGGATGATTACAATGCGCTGCTTCAAGATCCAGAGGTTGATGCCGTAATTTTATGTACTCCTCACTCTCAGCATGAAGCCCAAGTGCTCGCAGCTGTCGAGCATGGGAAACAAATTTTCTGCGAGAAACCATTATCGCTTTCGAAAAAGAGCATAGAGAAAATGTTGGCTGCAACAAATGCAGCTGGACTGATTATGGGCGTTGGCCATGAGCGTCGTTATGAGTCCACGTTTGAGGCGATTGCAGAAATGGTTGCAGTTGGTCAATTAGGTACTCAGATGCATGTCGAGGCCAACTTCTCACACAGTATTTTTACAACGATTGAGGCTGACAATTGGCGGGGGTCTCAGGCGGAAGCGCCTGCAGCTGGGATGACTGGCATGGGTGTTCATTTAACCGATCTGTTTATTTCAATGTTTGGTCCGGTAGAGGCTGTTGTTGCGCAGTCGGCGAGGCGGGTTCTAGCTTTGCCGACGGGTGATGTTGTGACGGTAAAGCTCCGTTTCAAGAGTGGAGCTACTGGTTTTGTTGGGGCGATCTCTGCAACTCCTTACTATGGACGGTTTACTGTCTTTGGCAATGAAATGTGGGCAGAGGCTCGCGATGACGCTCATCCTCAAGAGGGTGGACTAACTCATCTGATCACATGTGGAAAGGATGGAGTTCAGCATAGCCAGACATTTGATAAAAAAGACCCTGTTAGGGCTAATCTTGAGGAGTGGGCTGATGCAGTTGAAGGCCGTGGTGACTATCGTTTTACTGATACGCAGCGTATCGGTAATGTGGCAGTGCTCGAGGCGATTGCAAAATCAGTAAGTAACGGTAATTGGGTTGATGTATAGAACATGACCGGACGCATTGCGCAAACAACTCATATTGTTTCCGCGTGCTGGGTGCTTGTTCTTGCCGTGATTATTTTTATAGATGTTTTGGGGCGCTATTTCTTTAGCCAACCTCTTTTGGGCGCGACAGAGATTATTAAAAACTCAGTCGTCTCGATAACTTTCTTGCAGCTTCCGCTTGCCATCTACCGTGGCGGGATGATTCGCAGCACTATCGTTTACGATGCTTTAGGAACAGATTCTAAGCGGGTGCTAAGAACATTTACTAGCGTTCTTGGACTTCTTTTTTTTCTAGGGACAGCGCTGAGTGCATGGGGCCCGGCGGTCGAAGCATTTCATGTCAGCGAGTATGAAGGTGAAGGAGCCCTAAGGGTTCCTACCTATCCGGTGAGATTTCTGGTGGTTATAACATCTCTTTATGCGGCTTATGTTTACCTTCATATGATGTTTCTTGATTGGACTGATCAAATCGAGTCTGTGGTAAAGACGACGGACAGCGTCTAGATTCAGCAGTATTTTGCGAATGCATTGAAAAAAGGAATGTATCTGCATGCTAGGTCCTGAGGTCATATTTTATTCATTAGCTATTCTGCTCGTGCTGGTTTTTGTGAGTGTTCCAATTGGGATATCTTTAGGCGTTTCTAGCGTCATTGGGGTTTACCTAGCCTACGGCGATATGAATATTGCGTTATCCATATTGGGTTCAACCGCTTACGACTCGATTCGGAGCCATACCCTTGCCGTTATACCTCTCTTTATGTTGATGGGCGAAGTGATTAGTCGATCAGGAGCAGCTAAGGATCTGTATGCGCTCTGTGATAGATTTTTGCATAGGGTGCCTGGGCGCCTCGCTGTAGCTACCGTCGTAGGCAATGCAGCTTTTGCTGCTGTATCTGGTGTGGCGATTGCGTCAGCCGCAACATTCAGTCGTATCGCTTATCCAGAAATGCGCAGACTTGGCTACAAAAAATCCTATGCTCTGGGGGTAATCGCTGGCAGTGGATCATTGGGCATGTTGATTCCACCGAGCGTCTTGTTGATAGTTTGGGCGATTCTTACTGAAGGTTCGGTCGGAGCGCTTTTTCTGGCTGGAGTTATCCCTGGTTTGCTGCTTGGACTTACATTTATTATGTATTGCAGCATCACCGCAATTATCGACCCATCAATTGCTCCAGCAGTGGATAGCAAACAAAGTGTGGGCGAGAAGCATTCCGAACTCATAAGTGGGATCGGAATTATTATGTTGATCCTGTGTGTGCTTGGAGGCATATGGGCAGGAATTTTCACGCCGACAGAAGCAGCAGGGTTCGGGGCTCTGGGCAGTATCGTGCTCGGATATGTGAAAGGAATGCGCAGACAAGACTTTATTGAAGCCATCTACAATGCGGGACGGTATACGGCGCCCATTATGTTTTTGTTGATTGCCGGATCCATGTATTCGCGGTTTCTCGCCGTTAGTGGAGGCATCAATCTCATTCAACAGCTTGTTGTAGGAACCGGGCTAAGTCCTTTGGGCCTGATTATGATAATGACTATTATTTGGCTCCTGCTAGGAGCGATCATTGATTCAATATCAGATATTTTGCTGACTGTTCCTATCTTTGTTCCAATTGCAGCAGCAGCAGGTTTTGATCCGATTGCATTTGCAATATACGGAATAATTATTATAGAGGCAGGACTTCTTACTCCACCTATGGGTTTGCTAATATTTACTGTGAAGTCCTCAGTCCCAGACCGTTCAGTAACGCTTGGAGATATATTTAAAGGCTCCATTCCGTTTTGGATTCTCATGTTGTTAGTGGCCTTATCAGTTCTTTTTTTCCCGCCTCTTGCGACCTGGTTGCCAGGGCTTGTATTTTAATCTGTAGTATTTTTTGTCTATCCATGATGTAGACGAACTTGTGTAATATTCTGTGAGAAGTATTGTTAGAGAAATACAGTGATACGAGAAAAGTAAAATATGCAGACAATTAACGTTGGGATAATTGGTACTGGATGGTGTGGTGGTATTCGTGCAAATACCTGTGCGGCAAGCCCGCTCGTAAAAGAGCTACATCTCGCTGAGATCGATGAGGATCGTCTGAAGGAAGTAGCTGCAGAAACAAATCCAACTTCATCTACCACTGACTATAAGGAAGTTATCGAGAATGACTCGCTCGATACTATTATTATTTCTGCCACACCTGAAACAACTCATTACCCAATGGCAAAAGAAGCTTTGCTTGCTGGGAAACATGTGTTTTTGGAAAAGCCTCTTTCTTTAACTCTAGAAGAAGCAGATGAGTTAATCCAAATCCAAAAAGACAAAAATCTTAAGTTTGCGATCGGGTATTCTCAACGATTTAACCATAAGTTTGCTTATGCCAAAAAAAGCCTTATGGAAAAGACAATAGGTGAGCCAGTCTGTGTTCTTGTTAGTAGGCATGTAACAAGGGGTTTGGGCACTAAAATCAGCGGAAGAATCAAGCTTTCTCCTGCGGCTATGGAAGCTACGCATGATCTTGATTTTGTCCTATGGCTTATGGAGCCAGCCAAGCCAGTCCAGGTCTACTCTCAGTCTGCTTACGGCGCGATGAAAAATATCACCGGTTCAGTCGATGCGCAGTGGATTATGGTTACGATGGATAACGGCGTGATCCTAAACATCGGTGCAGGATGGACGATGCCTCCTGGTCATCCCAACTATTCGGCTACATGGATTGAGCTTACTGGTACAGACGGAATGTTGATCATAGATGACACTCACCGTGATGTTATTTTCAATACAATGGAAAATGGAATTCGATTGCCAATGTCGACAATGCCAGGTGAACCGGTAGAACATGTGTTTGCGGGCCCGATGCATAATGAGACCATTCACTGGATTGAAGCAGTGGCATTTGATCGTCCTGAAATGTGTCCAGCTGAGCAAGCTAGAAAAGTGATGGAAATTTATATGGCAGCAGATATTTCTGCGGAGCTTAATGAGGCCGTAAAGCTGCCGCTAGTTGGGGCAACTCTTTCTGCGGATGCCTTTTCCTGAGATCTTTCTAAGAAAATAACGGGGAAGCGATGTGTTTCCACTTCAGTCAGAGGTCCGGTTTGCATTAATCATTTTCGTGCTAGCAATGATTGCGTTGGTTTTTAGTGGCGAGCTGATTATTGATCCGCCAATCTCCCTTAGTAGCAACCTACTAGCGATGAACTCGCGGGCATTCCCGTTCTTGGTATTAATTAGCACAGTCATTATTTCTTTTATTTTTCTTATGAATGCTGCCCGGACTTCTGGTTTATGGGTCTCCCGAAATCATTCTACTGGAAGCGCTAGCGCTTCTAAGAATGTTTGGCGTCAGTATGTATTTTTAATTATCACCGTTACATGTGCGTTACTTTTAACCACTCTGGGATTCATTGCCACGATGTTTCTATTGATGGTGAGTACAGCAATTTTGATCGGAAATAGAAACGTTTTCCAAATCCTTTGCGTCAGCACCCTAATACCGGTGTGTTTTTATATTGTTGTAACTCATGTGATTCGAACTGCACTACCTGAAGCGGAGATTGTGCAGAGATTTTTAGCTCCATTAATTCGGTTTCTACCGGCATTTTAGACTGATGATGGAAGTGTTTTTAGCTGGCCTGGACGCAGCGCTTCGTGTAGATACTTTTGTGTGGATTAGCGGGGGCTTGCTGCTAGGCATGCTCATGGGGTCTTTGCCCGGTTTTACTACAACCATGGGCATGTCTGTTCTTGTGCCCATCTCCTTTTTGGTGGGTGATCCTTTGATTGGCATCCCATTCTTAATTGGAGTCTATAAGGGGGGGATATACGGTGGGAGTGTGCCCGCTATATTGATTGCAATGCCGGGAACAGGAGCTTCCATTGCAACAGTTTTTGATGGTCATGAATTAACTAAGCAAGGGAAGTCGAGGAAAGCGCTAGAAATGGGGTTGTATGCTTCCGTGATCTCAGATTTTTTTAGCGACATATTCACACTGGTGATGATTGTTCCGGTTGGAGCGATTGTTTTAGGTTTTGGTCCCCCAGAAATCGCATCTGTAATGTTTTTAAGCCTTGTGATAATTGCTGTTACTTCTACTGGGCCTGTGATGAAGGGCCTGCTTATGCTTTGTCTGGGAATTTGGTTTGGGTTTATTGGTGCTGACCCGTTTTCTGGAGCGGCCAGGTATACGTTTGGCACAAACCAACTCTACGATGGTTTTCATTTGATTCCTATGCTGATTGGCCTTTTTGCTCTGCCAGAGATATTTAATGCTGTGAAGGAGGGAGATCAGTCTAATTCTCGTATCGCCACGTTCGTGGGCAAACACCTAGAGTTTTCAGAATTCAAAAAGAGTCTTCGAACTATATTTCGTTCGACTGCAATAGGCACCTTTATTGGGTTAGTTCCAGGACTAGGCCAGCCTATTGCCGCGATGATGGGATATATTGCGGCAAAAAATTCTTCAAAGACACCAGAGAAATTTGGCAAGGGTGAACTAGATGGTGTGGCTGGTGCTGAGGCTGCCAATAATGCAGTCAACGGTCCAACCATGGTTCCACTTTTGACGTTGGGTATACCAGGGGATGCGGTCACAGCATTATTGCTTGGGGCCTTCATGATGCAAGGCCTGCGGCCAGGACCGACGCTTCTGGAAACCAATGGGGAGGTCGTGTTCGCTATTCTTATAGCCATGGTTGTTGCAAACATTTTATTTTTAATTATTGGATATTTAACTATCCCATTGTTTACAAAGGTTGTAACAATAAAACGCTCGCTTTTAATTCCAGTCACAATAATGCTGGCATTTGCCGGAACTTACCTGGCACGTAGTAACCCCTTCGACATAGTTACACTAATTGGATTTGGTTTGGTGGGTATTGCGGCGCGTACAGCTAAATTTGATGTTGCACCAATGGTGATGGGATTCATACTTGGTCGAGAATTAGAATATAGTTTTGGTCAGACATTGGCACTAGCAGGGGATGATTGGCTGCACTTTGCATTTGTAGAACGTATAGGAATGACAGCTGTGGTATTAGCAACGCCGATTATAGGTATTTTTCTAGGGGTCAGAATGAATCGTTTTCGCCAGAAAGCTGCCGCAGGGGAACAGGGGTGAGGATTTATCGGGATGCAAATTTTTTTGTAGGTATCTTTCTTTTTCTGGGATTTTTCTCTAGCAATGCAGTGTCAGAAGAGCAGTTTCCTGAGAAACCAATAACACTAATAGTGCCTTATGCCGCTGGTGGGTCTAGTGATTTAAATGCCCGTGTTTTTGCTAGTTTTCTTGATGATTATCTTGGTCAACCAGTGCTAATAAAATTGGTTCCCGGGCAGGCAGGACAAAAAGGCACCCTTGAGGCTGTTCGATCGAAACCTGACGGCCACACTTTGTTGTTTACCGATAATTACAGAGACCAACTTCACCGTTATACCTTTCGCAATAGTGCATATGACACAAATACGGATTTAGTAACCGTTGCAAGAGTGAATTACGGAGCAATTGGTATAATTGTTAGAGGTGATAGTATTTATGAAACATGGGTTCAGCTTGAAGCGGCCGCTAAATTAAGACCTGGTGGTGTCACTATGTCTCACAGTGGTCTATGGGTTGCCTTCTTTGTGCCGGCGATTCAGGTGATGAAAGATCTCGACTTGCAATTGCGAATGGTGCCGTATCGTGGTGGCGGACCTGCAAAAGCAGCGCTCTTGGCAGGAGATGTTGATATGTCGATGGCGTTCCCTTCAACTATCGCTGCAGATGCTGAGGCTGGACGTGTCAGAATTCTGGCGACGGCGGGTAGTGAAAGACTTATTCCAAATGTGCCTTCGTTTGTTGAGATTGGATTACCTCCAACAACCGGATTTATGCACCGAGTAGTTATGGCACCTACGGGAATTTCAGAGAAAAGGTTAATGACTCTTCGGAAAGCCTTTTCTAGGATGCAGCAAGAGCAGGGATATCAGCGAATGATGAATCGGCTTGGCGAGAATACTGAGTATCTTGATGGCACTGCCTATGAGGCTGTCAGAGTTCAACAATCTAGTGATTATCGGGAGCTTGCTGGTTCCCTTTTTAGTCAATAGTGATAGCCATTGAATCTATGTTATGGATAGAATGTTTAGACAACAGCGAGATTGGTTGTAAACTAATCCTCTCAGAGGACAACTTCCCCTTTTGGAGGGTAAAAAATGTCTGGAATATTAAGAACATTAGCCTGCATGACGTTTGCATTAGCCGCTTGTAGCGGAACTAATGCGCCTCTGCATGCGCAACATGCAGAGTTCACGATAACTACGTTTGGGCAATTTGATGTGCCTTGGGCTTTAGAGTTTCTTCCCGATGGCCGCTTGATGATCAGCGAGGGCGTGGGAGCCCTTAAACTGATGAATGTCGATGATGGAGCTATCAGTGAAATTACAGGCTTGCCAGAGGTTAGTTACGGAGGTCAAGGTGGAATGGGTGATATTGTGCTTCATCCGAATTTCCAGGAAAACGGTCTCGTATATATAAGCTATGTGGAGCCTGGTGAGGCTGATACAAGTGGAGCTGCTGTAGCGCAAGCCCAGTTGAATTTACACCGAGACGGCGGTGAGTTAACTAATTTGGATGTTCTCTGGCGCCAGGTTCCCAAAGTGACGGGACAAGGTCATTACGGTCATCGTATTACGTTTGGTCCTGGTGGATATCTATGGATTAGCTCTGGTGATCGCCAGAAGTTTGATCCAGCTCAGGACCTGGATGCTAATTTAGGAAAAATCATAAGACTCAATGTCGATGGTTCTGTTCCTGACGATAACCCGTTCAATGCACGTGGTGGTGTTGCAGCTGAGATCTGGTCATTAGGCCACCGAAACCCATTGGGATTAGCGTTCGATAGGTCAGGTCAGCTTTGGAATATTGAAATGGGCCCTAAGGGTGGCGATGAACTTAATCGGGTTCAGTCTGGTTCTAATTACGGTTATCCAATTGTATCTAACGGTGACCATTACGATAATCAAGGCATTCCTGAGCACCCCCTCTCGTATCGAACGGCTATGGCTATTCGAGGCCATTCCCTGGATATTCCTGATCATGATTTGCACCCTGAATTTGCTGCGCCAGCCGCCTACTGGGTTCCAGTTATATCTCCCTCAAGCCTGATGTTTTACAGTGGTAATGAGTTTCCTGAATGGTCTGGAGATGCGTTTGTTGGTGGGCTGTCTTCCGAGGCGCTCATCAGAGTGGAGATTGACGGTGAAACGGCTAGAGAAGCGCAAAGATTCGATATGGGTCGTCGTATTAGGGCCGTTGAACAAGGTCCTGATGGCGCAATATGGCTGCTTGAGGATGGCCGCCGAGGTGACGGTTACCTGCTAAAGCTTACGGCTCCATAGCAGGACATTAGTATCACTATCAAGCTGCTAGAGTCCTGCTCGATTGTTATTTTTCACAGCCTGATTAACTACATTTAACGGCCACTTGCCTTCAAGGACGCGGCGGACCTCACTTGGTGCGCCGCGCTGCAGCCCTTCCATTGCTTGCTCGCTATACCAAGCTGCATGGGGATTTATAATGACGTTTTCTCGAGACCGAAGTGCATGATTTATCGGTAGCGGTTCTGGATCGGTGGTGTCTAGAGCACAACCTGCTATTTGCTCGCCATCGAGCGCCTGTACTAATGCTTCCGTATCAATAATTGGGCCGCGCGAGCAGTTAATAACAAATGCGGTGCTTTTCATTTTTGAAAATGCATCTGCACCTACCATTCCACGGGTCTGTGTTGTAAGGGGAGCATGAACACAAAGATAATCTGATTCTTTTAATAAAATTTCAAGCTCTACTTTTTCGCCAGGTGCATCGAATTGTCCTGTTTCAACGAATGGGTCAGAGTAAAGGACACGCATATCTAGGCTTGCAGCGCCTTTTGCAACGCGGCGGGCAATATTTCCAAAACCGATTAGTCCGACTGTTGAGCCAGCCATTCGGAACATTGGTTTCCCAGGCGGGACGGCCCACTTGCCTTTACGTACAAGTCGATCATAAAACGCAATTTTGCGTGCGCATGTGAGAAGCATTGCGAGAGTGTGTTCGGCAACTTCTTCGATGCAGTAAGTTGGGTTATTAGTGACGATGATTCCGGCTTCAGTTGCAGCTGCTAGGTCAATCGTATCGACGCCTATCCCATAACGGGCAATAATTTTGCAATTAGGCATTCTTGCCATGATCTCTGAGGTGATTGGGCCACCATAGGTATTCAGCAATGCTTCGCAGTCTTCGGCTTCAGGGAAAAAAGCCTCTGGATTGATGACCTGCAAAGGTACAAGGTCAGCTAGAGTTCCAAGGATTTCTTCCTCGACATCCAGTGATTCCCATACATAATCAGTGAGAACAACTTTTGCTTTTGACATTTAAATACCTATTGCAATGATGAGGTTTTTTACGGGATTGACGATTATTGCTTCCAACGTACGATGCCAGCCACCCCATCAACTGCAACCGTTGAGCCTTCTGGAATGCTGGTTGTAGCATCCATTACACCCAAAACCATGGGTATGCCACGTTCTCGAGCTAATGAAGCAAGGTGTGATGTGCTGCCACCAAGTTCTGCAATTACCCCTGAAACTCGCGGTAATATTTGAGCTAGTGCGGGACCTGGCACTTTGGTTATGAGGACGTCCCCGGGGGCAACCCGGCTAAGTTCACATTCGCAGTTCACCACACAAGCCCGCCCAGTTCCCCAGCCAACACCAGCAGGGTGGCCTCTAAGCCGTGTGGCATCATCCCAGATTTGATCTGGCGCATTCTCGGTTTCTACATGCAGCGGTCTGGCTTGGAGTAGTTTAAATCCATCATCATCAAGAGACCATTCGATTTCGGCTGGTCCGTCGACTACCGACTCGGCGGTATAAAGATACTCCCCAATTTCTTTTACCTGTGCTTCAGACAAACAGGGTTCTATGGCTTTTTTGCGGCTGACGGTTCTGGTTTGGGTGCCGTGAGTACATCCTATTGATTGAAACTTTCTTCCGGCAGCCATTTCTAGAACTTGGCCATCTCGCGTAAGCCTATAACGATCTGGCACTACTTCGCCTTGGGCGATAGCAGAACCAAGCCCCCATGTTGCGCTAATCAGCATGTCACCTTCTGCAGTCCGACTAAGGCCTCCTCCGGATACCTTGGCATGAATTAGCGGTTGAATTATAAGCCCCATGGCTGTTTCAGCTGGATCCAGGTCGTGTGTCGCCATATAACGAAGGGCCCGTGTTGCCCATAATGCACACCAACAGGATCTAATGGCTGTCAGATATTCTGTGTCATTTTCTATACCAAGAAAACTCTCAAATTGTCCCGCAAAACTGGAGCCAAACCGATCTTCAACCAATGCAGATGATCTAACAACAGCCAGGTTTCCTGGAACTGCCATTATGGATTCCCAGGCTTCCATCAATGGATCTATGAGCTCGCCAGTGATGGGTTGATCTAAAAACCCAAGCCTAATCGCTAATGCGCTACGGCGCGCCTCCATACCATCGGTACTAAAGACTTTATGCGCTGTTTCTTTCAACCCTAGAGCTTGTAGCTGTAGTCGATATGCAGCCGAGTCAAGTGCAAAGCCATCAGCAATTGGAAGTCCCGCTAGCCCCAAGGCAGCTAAATTAGCAGCCTTAGGGCCAAAGCGATTGGCTTAAGTTGCATCAGCGTCCCTGAGCGGGACGACAAATTTTCCCACAACGATCCCTTTGAAGTTCTATTCCTAAAACTAGACTAGTTTGCGGTCCCTAGAATCTGCTGCAGCATAGCCTGGGATTGGATCAACAACGGTAATTTGCTCTACCGGGAAGTTTGAAACGATCTCAGTATGGTCTGAGTGCACGATCAACATTTCTTCTATACGAACGCCCCACTCAAACGGAATGCCATGCTGTGTCTCTAGCGCAAAAGTCATGCCTTCTAAGATGTCGATTGGGTGATCCAGCGACCAAATACGTGAAATGACTGGCGGGTCGTATTGGGCAAGTCCTAAGCCATGCCCCCAGAGGTTAGCTGCGGCTTGATCCTCCTCCTCATAGCCCCACGCTTCTTTAGCAGAGGGCCAGACTGAGGCGATATCCCGAGTGGTTGCGCCGACCTTTACCTCATTGATGGCCTTATAGAGCCATTCCAGCGCCAAGGCATACACATCCTTCTGTTTTTGTGATGGCTCCTTACCTACGCAATAAGTGCGGTAGTAACAAGATTTATAACCATTCCAGGTCAGTGCTGCTAGGTCCATGAAGACAATGTCACCTGGTTTGATTATTCGATCTGAAAAGTTCCTCCAATTTGGCCAGGTGTTCGGGCCGGAAGAAACAATTACGTCCTCAACATCTTCTATGCCCGGAATGTTGTAAAGAAACTCCATAATATGGGCTGTGACTTGATTTTCTGTCAGGCCTGGACGTAGAAACTTCATGCATTCCCAATGTGCCGCATCGCCAATCGCGCCCACGATACGAAAGCATTCCTGCTCATCGATGTTCTTAACGGCACGAGCATCCATCATTGGTGTCATACCGTCGGTCCAATCGATCCCTGCCTCTTTGAATGCACTTATGATATTGATGTCAACGAAATCAATGCCTACTTTCTCGCCAGCAACACCGCTTTTTTTCATTTCCTGGAGAACGGCATTTGTAAATTTCTTGACCTGCTGCTCTGAGGCTGGGCCGGCAGCGCCTTTAATCCATGCGTAGGAGTGACGAACGTTTTCAGGTGGAATCCAAGGAGAATGTCGTTTGAGTTGCGCGCCTATGTCGCCTTGCTCGAATATGACAGGTGCATCATCTCCACAAAGCATCGCGTAACGCAGTCCGGGCTTTAGTTTGTTCCATCCCGGGGTCATCGTGCTCGTGACGTACCGTACGTTCTCGTCATACATAAGTATTAAGGCACTAAGCCCATGAGCTTTCATTTTTTCTCTGGCTCTTTCAAGTCTATATGTTCGCAGTCGATCCCAATTGATTCGTTGCTGCCAATCCAATCCCACCATGCCGAAATTTGCCATGCTTGATCCCCTGTCGATGCAAAACCCTGGTGAATTCTTCGAACTCACCGTTTTAATTCAGTTTTTATGATGTGCTGTGGTTCGCGGCTACTTATATGAGATCCACGGAAAGCACATTAACTGACTACCAAGGGCGATTTTACGCTAGCCCTTCGTGACATGAAACACTTACCAGCAGACTAAGCCGTCTTTGTGGGTTGCATGAGGCCAATAGTCTTGCAAAAATGACGTGGTCTGCGCACCGCTTAAAATTAATGCTCAATAAAACGCGGAATCGCCTAGAAAGCTTTGGATTATTTATTGGAGGGATGAGCCATTTTTCATGCCGAACTGAGCTGGTTTATACATCTTTTTTTGAGAACGTTTGAACTCCAGACATACAGGGATTCGGATAGTCTTGGCTTTCTTATGATTATTGCTCCTTTCTGAGTGGCCATGTTTTCTAGCGATAAGACAAAATCGGATGATATAGGGTGCACTGAAGAGGAGGTGGCTACTAGGAAAAACCTTGTAGGGGCGGCGATGACCGGCTTACTTGCGATACTGACAATGGTTTTTTCATTACGTCTTGCTGTTCCGGGTTCGATTTATACAGCGCCTGGTCTTCTACCGTTTATCGTCGGGTTTACGCTTTTTTTGATGGCCTTAATGCTAGGTGTGCAGGCGATTCGGGCGGGGGGATTGACTAAACCCGGCGCGTTCTTTGTCGGTTCATCTATAACAAATTGGTCGGAAGAAGGCAGACGACGTTTGATGCTTGCGGCACTTATTGTCACCTACGTTCTATTAGTTGCATTTGTGAATTTTAATTGGCGAATCCCTGGCGCTCCATTTGGATTTGAGATTGGAAGTTATGAGGTGATCTCCGTAATTATGGTGACCTGGATCCTTTATCTTTTTTGGAAAGCCCCGATAATGCGCTGTTTTACCATTACAGTGGCTGTGGTTGAGTTCCTGGCGATTATTTTTCGTTATGGATTCGGCATCCTCATGCCGGAAACTTTCTGAGCTAAAGATGGAAGTTCTCTTGCAGGTCCAAGAACAGCTTCTGGTGATCCTCCAAAACCCATGGCTTTTGGTTACATGCCTTTTCGGGGTGACTTTGGGGATAATCTGGGGGGCAATGCCTGGTCTTTCCACTACGATGGCCATGACCCTTTTGATCGGTCTTACGGTAGGCATGTCGCAGTCTGCTGCCATCATGTTTATGTTGGGTGTCTATACAGGCTGTGTTTTTGGTGGAGCTATCTCTGCGGTACTTATTAATATACCGGGTACTCCTGATGCGGTACCAACGATGATAGAAGGCTATGCACTTGCCCGACGCGGAGAAGGTGGCCTTGCTCTAGGGACTGCAATTTCCGCATCTTTTCTAGGAAACTGGGTAGGCATTTTATTGTTAATTGCGATGATCCCAGCCGTTCTTTTTCTTGCATTGCAGTTTCGTTCGTGGGAGATGTTTCTTCTCTCTTTATGGGGGATCGCAATCTGTGGCTCTATGTCCTCGCTTGAGATGCCTATTAAGGGTTGGATTTCTGGTTGGATAGGACTGTTGATTTCTTTCGTCGGGCTTGATGCTATTCACGGAGTTTCCCGATTTACTTTGGGGTCTTTTTACTTGAGTGATGGAATTGGGTTTATTCCGGTGCTTATTGGTTTATTCGGAATTTCGGAAATATTGCGTGTGCTTCCGCAGAAAAATCCGCCCAAAATTCCGTCAAATGTTGGACGCGTTCTTCCATCTTTACAGATGCTTAAAAAATATATGGGATCAAGTTTTCGATCGGGCATTATCGGCACAATCATTGGCGCGATTCCTGGGGCTGGAGCAAATGTGGCTTCATTTTTTGCTTATGATATTGGGAGGCGTCGTGCATCAAAGGAAGAAAAAAAGAAGTGGGGGAAGGGCAGTTATGAGGCGATCGTTTGTGCAGAAGTAGCTAATAATGCAAATGTTGGAGGTTCCATGTTGCCTACGCTGGCGCTTGGGATTCCGGGTAATGCCGCAGCTGCAGCGATTCTTGCTGCGCTCCAATTAAAAAATGTTGTAGTTGGCCCATTGATTCAGGTTGAGAACCCCGGGCTTATCTACTTTATTTATATAGGATTGATCATCGCCAATTTTTTTATGTATGGCATGGCACTTGCCCTGATCAAGCCTTGCGTAAGGCTTTTTAGTTTACCAAAGACATTATTAATGCCGTTGATTTTGCCTGTTTGTATCCTTGGGGCATTCGCAGTCAGCCTCAACTTTTTTGATGTTTATGTGATGCTTATTTCTGGGCTCATCGGGTATGCCTTGCATCAATTTGGTTTTCCGTTAGCGCCTCTTGTGTTAGCGGTGATTCTAGGGCCGTTGGTAGATGAAAACCTTAGGCGGGCGTTACTAGTTTTTGAGAATGTTGGCATGATCAATATTTTATGGGATCGAAAACTTGGATCGATTTTGTTATTGATTGTGATTTACACGTTTTATGACGGTATTTTTAGACGAAAAAAGTCAGAGGAACTTATACATGACTGAAAAAATGGACAAAATAGGGCTTGCCATTATTGGATGCGGAACAATTGGGCGTATCCGGGCAAAGTTTGCAAGGCAATTCCCAGGCGTCGAATGGCTTGGCCTTTGTGATGAGAAACCGGAGGTTGGAAAGCAGCTAGCGGAAGATACAAAAGCAGACTTTTTTACGACCTCATTCGAAACACTGCTTGATCGCCCAGAGGTAAATGCGGTGATGGTGCTGACCGATGAGAATCGTCATACGGCACCCGCGCTTATGGCTGTGGACCGAGGACATAAGTTGTTTATAGAGAAACCTTTGGCAACGGATGCTCGAGAGTCAGCACAGATACTTAAAGCAATAACTGAGTCAGAAGTAGATGCGTGTGTCGCTTATACGCAACGCTTCCGCAGACGGTTTTTAACTATAAAGGAGCGATTGAGAATAGGTCAAATTGGTGATGTACATTCGGTTGTAACCCGCGCTCTGATGAACCGAATGGTGCCAATAGCTACACTTGCGAAGACAAATGAAAGGAAAAATCTCACGCCTATGGTCGTGTCCGGTACGCATAGTTTAGATATGTCTATGTGGCTGATGGAAGGGAAGGTGCCGATTTCTGTGTATGCACGTTCTACAGATAAGGTACTTGGTTCGCTTGGTACAAAGGACTCTACTTTCGGAGTGTTTACCATGGAAGACGGAACCATTTTTTCAATGAATATTAGTTGGGCATTGCCAGTTGTGTGGCCCGGTGCTGTTTATGGCATTCAGATTGGCATTGTTGGTACCAAGGGGGTTATTGATGTGGAGGATACTCATCGAGATCTTGTGCTAGCAACAGAGGAAGCATTGCCTGCAGGTTATACAACTCGAGGATTTGAACCTCCTATGGAACGTCATGTGGATTTCCTGACAAGCTATCCTCCTGGTGATATCTGGAATGGCCAACTGTGGGGTCCTATGAAAGAGGAGACGATGGCCTGGTTTACCCGAATCATGTTGGGCATTGAATCACCACATGCTTCTGCTGCTGATGGACATAGAAACCTGTTGTTAACGATGGCGATGGACCGTTCGGCGAAACTCGGCAAAGAAGTTGCCTTGCCGATCGATCCCGAGGCTTTTTATTTAGACTAAAAAGCCTGAAACAGAATCTATGCTCGATCCAAGAGTCAATCAGGCAGTGTTTATCTGAAGTGGTTTATGGGACTGTGCCCGTCCAGCTAATGCATTGACGATCATGTCTCGCACAATTGGCGTGCGATTAAAGTAATGTCCTTCAAGTGCATCCGAGATTGCGCATACCAAAGCAGCAGAGGCAGCACCCATTACAGGTTCGCCCACACCCTTGACACCCACTGGATTGACAAAGTCAGGTTCATCTACTGCAGCTACTTGCATATGAGATGGAACATCTAGATAGGAAGGTGGCTTGGCCTGATAAAGACCGATATTGGCTGGCAAGCCCGTCTGAGGGTCATAGATTATACGTTCGAGTGTTGCAAGTCCTATGCCCATCACCGCACCCCCTTTGATTTGAGTGGCTAGGCTTTGTGGATGAATAACGGTGCCACAATCTGCTACGGCAACATACTCGATAATTTCAAATTTCCCAGTTTCGACATCTAACTCTATTTCCATAAAGCCGGCAACTAGTGCTGGGGTTAGGCCGCCCGGGTCGAGGTTGTCTTTCGCAACGCCTATCAAACCAGTGCCCGCTAGTCCGCGGACAGCTGCTTGGGTAATGGGGTGAAGATCTTCGGGTATTTCTTCACCACTGAACTTTCCACCCAGTTCAATAGCCCGCTGTGCCGCAACCGCATAAGTCATGCTGACCGCTGGATCATCCTTACGAAAAACTTTTTCATCACCAATATCATAGTCATCAATACTTCCGCCCAGGTCTATGGCAGCAATTTCTTTAAGTTTTTCAAGAGCATTAATGGCTGCGACATAGGCAGTTCTGGTTTGGGTGCCACTCGTATTGCTGCCAAATTGGCCAGAGTTCCAGGGTAGATGGCGATCGGAATCACCACGCATAACTAGGCAATTTTCCCAGTTGCATTTTAATATCTCGGCAGATACACGTGAGGTCCCTGTATGTGAATAAGTACCGAGATTGCCTACGCCAGTATGGATATGTAGCTTACCTTCTGGGCTAAGTCGGACAAGACCATCAAATCCGGCAAAGCTTGCTGGATGAAATCCTTGTCCTATTGCAACCCCTGTGACTTTTGATCCATTGCGTTGTCCACTTCGGGCGCTTCTTTCCGCCCAGTTAAACATTTCAGCCCCTCTGTCCAAAGCCTCATGCATGAACGCACTAGTCAGCGGTAAAAGATTGCCATGTTCCTCGGCCACTAATGAGTCATGATTTGGTGCATTAATCTTTCGAATTTCCAACTGGCTTATCGATAACGTTTTTGCGGCTTTATCGATAAGTGGTTCCATTGCGTTGGCCATCTGGTTTTGCCCGGGGCCTCGCTGAGGCCCACGAGGAACAGTGTTGGTATGAACTGGAACAGCGCGCATAGCCATAGCGAGAGGTGTGTAAGTTACAGCCACATACTCAGCCGCTGCACGAAAATCCCAGAATCCAGGCGTTGGCCCGGCATCTTGTACTAGGTATATATCCGCCGCAGTAATGCGCCCGTCTTCACGGAAGGCTAGCCTGGCTCTTCCCTGGAAGCCCCCTCGTGCAATACCCAGATAATATTCTTCCGCACGACTGATTCGCATCATCACTGGACGTCCGATCTTTTTAGACATCAAGGCGGGAATTGCCTGTACTGGATAAGAGGTTCCCTTTGAGCCAAATCCGCCTCCACAAAATTCTCCTACGTAACGCAGGTTTTCTATAGGTTCGTTAAGGAGGCGGGATAACACAGGCATGTTGAAAGACTGACTTTGACCGGAGCCAAAGACGTGGCAACGCCCATTTTCCCAATAGGCCATATTGCTGCGTGGTTCCATAGAATGATGAGAATTTGCTTCGGTTACAAAAGTCTCGTCTAGCACTAGGGTTGCGTTCTCGAAGGCTTTCTCCAGATCACCATAGGACCATTCTTCAAATGTCTGTCCATCCATCGGCAGGACGCCTTCCGGGACAGCTGCAAAGTCTTGAGCTGTCCATTTAATAGTTTCAGTTGGAGTTCCCCGAACCGCTGCATTACCTTCAGTGCGGGCGTTTGGACCTCCAGGGTAGAGGCTTACGAGGGGGTCTATGACGAAATCCAGAGGTTCGATTTCCACTTGAATTTTATCTAACGCGTTCATTGCGGTGGTTTCATCCACAGCAGCAACAGCTAGTATTGGTTCTCCAATGTATTTTGGTTCATTGGTGAGGATTGGGTCTGACGCATGTGACGGAACCTCGTCTGCAGTAAGCACCCCGAGTACACCTTCCATAGCGAGAGCTTCGCTTGCATCAATATTTTTAACCAGTCCATGGGGAACTGGGCTCAGGAATAGACGGCAAAACACCATCCCTTCTACGCGAAAATCCTCTGCATACTTTGCTCTACCGGTAACTTTCGCTTCAACATCGGGCGGAGTGAAGTTTTTTCCAAGTAGAGAGTAAGCCATTTCTCATTCCTTCGAGCTTTTAAGTGCTCATTGATCTATAAGTCTGAGTAGACAGAATAACAGCATCTTGAGAATCGCTTGTCAGATGCTCACAGTCAATCAGGTTTTTAGTTGACTACTTGATTGCAATTGGATTGAGTGGTGATCCGCAACCGCCGGTGATTGGAAGTGGTGGCGCGCAGAAGAAGAATTCATAGATGCCATCCTTTGTGCAATCATCCGCTAGATCGTCAACCACAAAAATCTCGCCCATTGTGATGCCAATCATTGGAATCACAACCCAATGCCAGGGCTGTTGGGCTTCCGTTGTTTCGTTTGGGCGCACTTCACAGCCCCAGGTATCTGTGCAGATAGCGGCAATTTCTTTCTGATGAATCCACTCCGCTGTTTCGAAAGCTAGACCTGGCGCATCTCCGCCTGCATAGCCACCCCAGCTCTCAGCTCGTAGACATTTTCCCATCATGCCTGTGCGAACAATGACAAAGTCGCCACGCTTTATTTCCACGCCCTGTGATTCTGCGGTCTCGTTCAGATCATCATTGGTAATGGCCATGCCTTCATCGAGAGATTCCACGCCTACATGTTTGGCGACGTCTAGTAGCACTCCTCTGCCAACAGTACGGTCCTTAATCTTATCAATAGCATTTTTTTGAGCTCCATTACTATCGACAAGTCGAGCGTCATATCCATTCCACATTTTGTCTTCATAAAAAATGTGTCCAAGCGCATCCCATTGAGTGCCGCATTGTAGTGGCAAAGAGATTATGTCGTCCGCGTAACGGAATTTACCTTCATCCTGATTCCCAGCAACCGCATCTGTGCCTGTGGCTGTCATAGTATGAATCGGATTAAAACGATTGCCCCACAGTCCGTTTTGCGGTCCTTTGTCATCAAAATTCAGTCCAAGCGAAAATACTTTTCCTTTGCGAATTAGCTGAGCAGCGGCAATTATGTCCGCTGGGCTGATGAAATTAAGAGTGCCAATTTCATCGTCTGGACCCCACCGTCCCCAGTTTTTACACTTCTCCGCCGTTTCGCGAAGAATATCCATGTTTAATTTACCTTCATCATATCGTCTTGGCATGAGTATCCTCGGGAATTAGAGCCTTGTAGTACGTTCTATTAGCGGTGATTCAATCAAGACTGTCAACTGGACTAGTTCATCATTATTAGATCAATGTTTGTGCCTACTGACTAAGGCGGCGAAACTTTTGAACACGCTGTCCTGTCTGAACCTCCGTTGTGTATAGGTTGCCTTGGGAATCAATCGTGATGTCATGCACGGAATAGAATTGTCCCGCTGAGCGTCCCGTTCGGCCAATACGTCCCCGAGTAATATTAGAGACACGATCAATAATTCGTAGTTCATTGTTCATCCCATCAACCATAAACATTAGCCTCTGGGCTGGATCCAGGGAGAAAGCAAGGTCATAGACGGAGCCGTTCATTAGGGTGTTTGGTTCGAAGAAAGTCTCAGACACGAAAGTGCCGTTCTTTTGGAAAATCTGTACTCGGTTGTTGGTTCGATCGCAGACGTAAACGAGTCCTTCCGTAGAGAGTTGAATGCAATGTACTGGATTACCGAACTGTCTTGATGGAGTGGCCGTTGGATCATAGGGAGGAAGAGGCTCATCATGTGGAGTATTACCGTAAGCTCCCCAGTGACGTTTGTATGTCCCCGTTTCTGTATCAAAAACAACGATACGACGGTTGCCGTAACCATCAGCAACATAAACTTCTCTGGCTTCAACATCGACGAAAAAATCGGCTGGACGGCCAAAATTTTCTGTATCGTTGCTTCCTGCACTTTGGTCTGGCTTGCCAATTTGCATAACAAATTTGCCATTCATGGTGAATTTTAGGATTTGATTGTCTCCTAGGGCATTGCCAGCAAGCCAGACGAAGCCATCGGCAATGTGAATCCCATGTTCTGATTTGGGCCAGTCGTATCCATTTCCAGGACCACCCCATGCGCGCAACAAATTTCCGCTCTGATCAAATTCCAGTACCGGGGGCGCGGGGAAACAACATTTGCTCAGAGGAGGGTCCAATGCTGCTCCAATATCTCGTTCAGCTAATGACTTGGGTCTTTGAACAATCCATATATTGTCAGTTGCGTCGACATGGACTCCAGAGACCTGTCCAATCAGCCAGTTATTTGGTAGTGGTTTGGGCCAGAATGGATCCACAATGAATTGTGGAATATCAGCCATTTCTGGATAAGCTAATACTGTGGTGGGTGAGTTGGCGGTACGCCTTTCGAAAGGAATATCGAATACCGGTGCTTGCGCTGATGCCAAAGTCATTACCATTAATATCGAAAAAATTAAGGTTGGTAATTTCATGTACCAGTGTAAATTTGACATCGTGCTGATCCTATTCAACGTTTTTGAAGATCACATGTGATAATACACGCATCAATAAAAATTCACGCTGAACGAATTCAGTTTTCTTAGGTGATATTGAAATAGAGTTCGTAAGGTGGATATGCAGATATAAACAAACTAATACGAAGATAAGGTTGTTCTTATATGAAAGGAAAGATCGCGTTTGAGGAGCATATGGCTATTGAGGAGACACTCCAAGAAACTAAAAGTTTTGCGGGGGAGTCTGGACGTTGGGAAGATTTCACCGGTCAGATTCTTGATATGGGGAGTCGACGACTGGATAACATGGATGCGACAGGTATTGAATTCGCGCTTCAGTCTCTTAACGCGCCGGGTGTTCAAGGGATCCTTGATCCCAACGAAGCCATAGAAATCTCGAAGAAAGCCAACGACACGATTGCAGATGCGGTGACGCGATACCCGAATAGGTATGGAGGGCTTGCAGCATTACCAATGCAGGATCCTGATGCAGCATCGGCTGAATTGACTCGTTGCGTTAAAGAACTTGGCTTCAAAGGGGCAATGGTCAACGGGTTCACACAGAAAGACTCGCCCGATTCTGCTATCTACTATGACATACCAGAGTACAGGGATTTTTGGGCAACTGTTTCTGACCTTGATGTCCCCTTCTACCTTCATCCTAGAATGCAAGTTCCCAGTCATGCGCCGCACTACGATGGGCATCCATGGCTAATGAGCGCGCCTTGGGGCTTTGCAGTAGAAACCTCCATTCATGCGCTTCGTTTATGCGGATCCGGATTATTTGATAAACATCCAAATCTGAGAATCGTACTTGGACATCTAGGTGAATTTATTCCTCATGCGCTATGGAGAATAGATGCACGAATGCGTTTTTCTCCGCGCGGTTATCGCGGAACCCGCCCACTAGGCGAGATTTTTCTTGATCATTTCCATGTAACCACTAGCGGGTTTTTTAATGACCCTGGATTTAAAAATACATTAGATGTGGTTGGGCTCGAACGATTATTATTCTCTGCTGACTACCCTTTTGAGACGATGCAAGATGCTGCAGAGTGGTATGACGATACGCCGGTTATATCTGATGAGGATCGAATAAAAATCGGTAGAACTAATGCAATCAAGTTGTGGGGTTTAGATCTAGAATAATCAGGCTTTTTTGGATGAAATAAATAATGAAGCCTAGAACATCAGATTAGGCAAATAAGTTGCAATTTGCGGATAAGAGCTGATCGCGATTATTCCTACTAGCATAATAATCCAATAGGGAGTAGAGCTGCGGAAGATTTGCATTATAGAGATGTCGTCCCCTTCATCTTGAATGGCGGCCTTTACCGTGTATACCAGCAAACCAAATGGTGGTGTGAGTAGTCCTGCCTCAATAGCGAGAATGCCGACGATTGCGAAGGCGATAGGGTCGTACCCTAAAGTTACGGCGATAGGCTCAAAAATAGTTACGGTAAGTAGCATTATTGAGATCGAATCAATAACCATGCCGAGCAAGAACCAAATTCCCACCATAGTTGCAATGATCATCCATGGCAGCATATTGGTGCCGAGAAAAGCGTCTTGTATGGCGGTAGATACTCCCGTCATCGCCAAAGTTCTCGAATAGAGCGCAGCAGATACTAACAACAAAAGTATTGGCGCAGAGGTGCGGCCAACGGACAAGATGGCATCAATAATTTCCCGAACGCGCAGGCCTTTGGCAATAGCCATAATTAGTGCAATGAACGCGCCAGCTCCAGCGCCTTCTGTTGGAGTAAAGATTCCAAACCAAATGCCACCTAACACTGCCACTACAACAAAAATAATGCCAAACGCGCTACTCCAGACTTGAGTGGCACTTGGTGGGGGAGAAGAATTGTCGGTTAACGCATTTAATTCGCTTAGCTCTTTGTTTTCACCAACCAGGTTCGGCCTCAGCATTGCGACAACTAAAACATAGGTTACAAAAAGACCGAGAAGTAAGATGCCTGGAAATACACCTGCCAAAAATATCTGACCAATAGACCTCTCTGTAAGAAGCCCCCATACAATCATCAATACGCTGGGTGGAATCAGCATGCCGAGGCAACTTGACCCGGCCACCGTTCCAAGCGCAAATCCTCGATCATACCCAAACTTTTTCATCTCAGGATAAGCAATGCGTGAGAAGGCGGCTGCGGAGGCGATACTCACGCCGGTAACAAAAGAAAAAATAGCATTGCCTAAGAGCGTCGCTACCGCTAGACGCCCCGGAATTCGTTTGAGATTTCTATGAATTGCTTGATATACGTCAGTCACTGCACCTGATTTTGCGATGAATTCACCCATCAACATGAAGAGCGGAATGACTGCAAATTCATATGCACGTAGTGATTCGTAGGCTGTGCTCCCGAGCATGGCAAGAACGACATCAAAATTTCCACCCGTGACGAGAAAAATTCCCAACGCACTGGCCATGCCTAGAGCTATTGCGATATGAACACCGAGAGCAACCATCACCAATAGGCTGACGATCAAAACGGTTGCAATATTAACGTCGAACATTAGTTGTTACTCGAGCGGCTATTGCTGGACGAAGGACTTTTATTGGTTTGCGGATTAAAAAGATCTATATACGCTATTAGCAGATAGCTAATGGCTGCAATGGCGCTGCCAAATAAGATTGTAAAGCGAGTAGGCCAGGCTGGAACACGCAGGGCTCCTTCTCCTTCATATTCGCCAGCAACCCATGCATGGATAGCCGAGTCCCAGCTCCCAAAAAAAATCATCAGAAAAAACATTGCACCTAGTAGATATCCGAGCGTGAGTACGATGCGACCAATAAAAGGAGGAAATTTCCCCGCGAGGAAATCCGCGCGCAACATGGATCGACTGCGAACTGCATAGCCTGCTTGGAGAAATACAATCATAACGATTGAGTTCATGACGATTTCTGGGACGCCGTAGACCGGTGTGTTAAACACGGTGCGACCTATGATATCTGTAATGATGATGAATGTTAGGAAGAAGGCCCAGCCCGCTGCGAGCACCATGAGTGCTTTCGTGATTTGATCGCTAAGTTTGATGATAGAAATCATTTTTTGCACGACACCGTCAGAGTTTTGCTGAAGTTTGGTCTTTAATTAAGGAAAGAAAGTATTTCCTTAGAGAATGGGTATGGTTACTTAAGTTGATAGCGAAGGGGCCAGGTATAGCCATGTCGTTCTGCTGAGCTTAATGTAGTTTCCAGTACCAGAGTCCCTGGTAAACCTTGGGCATCAAGCTCCGCCGCCCTTTCTTTTGGCCAATCGCTAAGCGATGCAGCCCAATCTCTGGGCACATCTGGATTAAGTTCATTTACAGTGATTAGCTAATTCAGCGTAGTTACGTCATTTTCGTATCGTTCAAGATTGTTAGAGCCTGTTCTTTGCTCAAAATCTGATGCGACCTCAAGCAGAATTTCTTGAAAATCAGCTGGTAGTCTATTCCATGTATCCAGATTGATTGTCAGACCATGCCAGGTCATTGAGCCAAATCCAATCATTGTGTAGAAGGGGCTTGGTTCATACAGCTTTAGTTGGACTGCGGCACTAGGAAATACGACCCAACCCTCATATACGTGCGTTCTGAGACCAGTATAGGCTTCGGGTAGAGCAGCCTGCACCGGCGTGACGCCAGCATAGCGTAGCCAGTTTAAGTTAAGACCAGCGCCAGCAATTTTAATGCCTTCTAGGTCTTCTATGGTGTTCCAATCAAATGATGTTATTAAGTTGTAACCCGCATCTGCGATACGCGCCAAAAGTTTTTGGTTAAATTGCTGTTCAAAAACGTCAGTTAGATAGGGGACCTCTTTATATACTTCCTGCGCAATGCTCAAGCTGACGGTAGGATCCATAGTCCCGAACGGTAACATGACCTGAAAGGAATGTAGCGGCAGATTTGAGGGTTCGAAACAGTAGCAAAAACCACCAATATCAACAATACCGTTTTGTACCCCCTCAAGAGTTTCAGAGGTTTTGACGATAGACCCGCTATAGCCTTCAATAAAATTAACAGTATGCTCGGTACGTGACTCAATGCGTCTTTTTAGTTCTGGTTGAAAGTAATCCTTCATTAAGCCGGCATAAACAACACCAGGTGGGTGACCGGTTGCAATCCTAAGTATGACTCTGTCCGCCCGAGCAACAGTACTAGCTGTGATATAAATTGCTGCCGCTAAGCTTAATGCCAACAAAGGCGAGAACGTTCTTATTTTTTTTTGCACGATGCCGCCTTTGAGGATGATGGTTGTTCTATTTTTCTGAAACTATATAAATCCGGTTGTTAGATTACAATAGAATATAAGGTGTTGATCAAAAATCAGATTAAGAGGATTGGAATATGAGTCTAAAGGTTGGAGTGATTGGCTTGGGCCCAATGGGTGGAAACATAGCAGGTAATCTTCTCAAGAAGGGGTTTGATGTCGTTGGTTATGACATCAAACCAGAATGCATGGATGCGTTAGATGGATTGGGAATGGAGAAGGCCAAGTCCGTAAAGGACGTAGCTGAAAAAGCCGATGTACTTATCTGCTCGCTTCCAAATGCTGCTTCTTTGCAGGTCGTTGTGACCGATGTTCTGGAACACTCGAAGCCCGGTCAGATCATGCTTGAGTGCAGTACGTTAAATGTAGTGGACAAGCTTGCAGCACATGAGAAGTTTGCAAATGGCGGAAAAATTCTCCTTGATGCGCCAATAAGCGGAACTCCGCCGATGTTAATAAATATGGTTGCCTCAATCTATGTGAGTGGTGATGAGGCGGCTTACGAGGAATGTGTACCCGTATTAGAAGGCTTTACTGCTACAAATTTCTATTGTGGAGAGGTTGGTAATGGTACCCGCATGAAACTGTGTGCTAATTACTTGGTCCACGTCCATGTGGTTGCCGCAGCTGAGTGCCTTGTTATGGGACAAAAAGCCGGACTAGATCCTGCTCTAATCCAGAGCGTGCTCATCAAGGGTGCAGGAGGTTCTAAAATGCTGGAAGTGCGCGGGGCTATGATGGCTAAGTCAGATTATCGTGAGGGCGGAGGCACTATGTTTGATGTCTTTGAAAAAGATGCCTCAATCATCACAGAGCATGCTGCAAATGTAAGAGCTCCGATAGACCTTTATGTGTCTGCTCGGCAGAAATTGAACTCTTCAATTGCTTTAGGTCTAGGGCATCTCGACACTTCGGCAGTGTGCAAGTCGATTGAAATGTCTGCTGGAATAGATCGCGATTTAGTTGAATAAATAATAGCCGCCTGCCTGAAACAGGCGGCTAACTTAATTTTTTGAAAAGTTGTGCGCTGCGTTCGACGTTATCACCTAGTTCCTGCATAAGGTTCCAGTAATTTAAAAAATGCGGTGTTTGGCGATGATCCGCTAGTGCCTGTTCGTCTTTATATACCTCATAGAACATAAACATATTCTCGTCGTCTTGAGATACGATTACATCAAACTGGTAGCAAGTTTCTTCCTGAGCAGACTGTTTAGCATTTTCCAACATGGCTGGTTTTAGTTTTTTCGTATATTCCGGTTTAACCTTGACCGTTACCACTAAGGCAATTTTCGACATTATCCTTTCTCGATTTTTAGGCTAACAAACCGAGTACTTATTCGGTCCAATTGGCAGACAATTCTGCACGATTAACTTCTTCGCCTCTAATGTAAACATTAGAAATTTCTCGGGTATTTTTTATATCTTCAAGAGGATTTGAATCTAAAATAACGAAGTCTGCACTCTTGCCAGCTGAAATAGTTCCTAGCTCATGTAATCTATAAAGTTCTGCTGCATTCTTAGTAGCAGAAGCAAGAGCATCAGTAGGACTCACTCCAGCAAGTACCATATCAGCAATCTCCTCGTGTATGTCCCAACCCGCACCATCTCCATCTGTTCCTATTATTAGCGTCACCCCTGCGTCATACATGCGTTTTAGATTTCGTGCTTCAACTGCAAATCTAGCATGAGTCGTAGACTCAGAAATTTCTGTACGCATTGTCTCTGCTCCTGCAGCAGGCAATGTTTGAGCAAAGAAAGGAAGGTCGTCTATGGTTGTTGAGCCGCTATTCGGTAGATTCGGCATTAGAAACGTATATGGTCGGTTGGCAAGCAATTCCATGAATTCGTCATCAACATCAACATCCCGTATTCCATGGGCAAAACCGTCTATTCCTGCTCGCAGAAGATCTTTTGCATCCTCTAGGTAAAATATATGTGCGGTTACCTTGAGTCCGAGGCGGTGAGCTTCTTTGATAATAGGGCGATACAGATCTGGTGTAAGCTTTTCCACGGATCCGTTTCGATCATCGACCCATATTTTCACTAGATCTACTTGCGTTTCTGCAAGCTCGTGAACCGCAGCAATTCCTTCTTCAACCGTATCGATACCATAAGGGACATCTCTGCGGTCTGTAGCTCCAGGGCCAGCATTTGGGCGCCCCATACCACGTCCCGCCCATAAGAATCGAGCAGCGTTGTCTATTGTCGATTCCCGAAGCTCGGCCATTGAAAGTGGATCTATTCCCATGCTCATCGTAGCACTTTGTCCGTAATAAGCATGTCGATGAAGATGATCAATAATATTTTCACGCGAGTAGCTAGCCCGAACGTCTGTTCTAGCTCCTACATCTGAATATCCAAGATGACCGTGTCCATCTATCAAGGCTGGGATAATGGTTTTGCCTGAGAAATTTACTTGGACTGCGCCAGCTGGCACATTAATAGTTCCCGATACTCCGACCTGGGTAAAACGGCCATTCTCAATCAGAAAAGCTGCATCCTCTAGGACATTGCCATCTCCGGTGATAAGTCGACCGCCTTCGAAGAGAATTACATCCGATGATTCGCTGGTTAATTGGGATTGCGGTGTGCCTGAAGGCGGTGCTTCTTGTGGAGTGCACGCTACTGCCAGGGGCAGAGAAAACAGAATCAACTTTATCCAACTCATCGCCCTTCACCTTATTATTTTTTTTAGACGCCTGTACGTATATCTAAGGTCTTGTGCAGAAGCTTAATGCCGTTTGGGCCACGGGCAGTAACTATGCCCGCGGCCGACGGCGTTTTCTGGGTTTGTTACTAGTCGACCAGACCAGCTTCAACCTGAATTTCTAGATTCACATACATTAGAAAGCCGCCCCCTTGTCCAAAGGTGACGCCATAATCGTCCCGACTAAATGTTCCAGATGCATCAGCTCCACACATTTGTCTTCCCTGGTTGTTGGTCTGACAACGGAAGGTATTAATTTGCAGGTCTAGCGGGTTTGTTACTCCATGTAGGGTAAATAGCCCTTCAACCGTAGTTGGCTCACCCTGTTTAGTGAAGTTGGTTAGCGAACCTGTGTAGGTGGCGGTGGGAAACTGGGCTACATCAAGGATGTCCTCTGCCCTAGCGTGATCGCTCATCGCATCCATGCCGAAGTCAATGGTGTTCATATCCATGGTCAGGTCAACAGTTCCGGTTTGTGCTTCCCGGTCAATAACAATCATGCCTGTTGTCGCTCTTATTTTTCCTCTCCACACTGAGATGCCACCCTGATGATCTGCCTCAAATGAAGGGAACGTATGACGTGGGTCAACTTCATAGGTAGCGGGTTCGGCAAAAAGGGTCGTGGCTGTTAGTGCGCAAGCAATGCTTAAAGCAGTGCGCCGTAGTAGTGTCATGCTCATTTCTTATATTCCTTATGTAGAGTTGGAGATTGTCTAATCATCTGTTGCCCCTCACCAGATGATAATTTTACTGTGCTCTTCGCAGTCGTTCAAAGGAGTCAGCGATCAACTCATCGAGCCATCGCTGGAACTCAGTCGGTGCAACCCAGGGGTGGGGCGCACCTTGTTGTCTGTTCTTTAGTCGTTCAGCGCGAGTAAACAGATCATCAGCACCGGAGGCGTGAATGTCATGGTGGTTGATTATCTGTACCTCTATACCTGGAATTTGCCTAATTCGTTCTAAGTCGTCAATAAAAATCTGAATTGCTTGAGGGTCATCGGTACGAAGAGCTGAGCCACCATGAAAATAAGCAAGGTGTTCACGGCCTTCATCAAACACGGAGAATCGTATTGATGTAGTGCCAGGAGTATGACCAGGGGTGTGTTCAAAGTGAATAGTGGTGTCGCCCAGTGAAATTTCCGCGCCATCCTCCAAGATAAGGTCTCTTCGCGGTGCCTGGTCACCCAGGTTGCTAGTAATTACCTCCCAGTCCTCTGCAGCAGCTCCAAAAAGCGCATCGATATGTGTTTGTAACTCACGCGCCCCACCGTAGTGATCGCGATGTGCCTGCAGGATGAACACGTATTTGATATCGGCTGGGTCTAATCCAACTGTACGTATGTTGTTAAGAAGGTGATCTGTGAAACCCTCGAAGCCATCGAGAGTATCTATGAGAATAAGTCCGTCACTGGTTTCGATTACGTAGCTGGCTACGGCCTTGATCCCGACAAAGTAAAGGTTGTCAAAAACCTGGAATGGTTCTAAGTTTTGAAAATCAATATTTCTGCGTTCGTTTTCTTGAGTGAACGCTGTGTTTAAGGAGAGAGATAAGCACCCCGCAAGTAGAAGAGAACTGATAATATTCCGGCGTATATTTATAACCTATATTCCTTTGTGTATTTTCAAAAAGAACGCTGCTGCTGATTAATCGAATTCTTTTTCTTCGGCGCCTGGTAGCGCAACAAATCCAAGAAGACAGCCATTGGATTCATCTTTGAGTCTGTGGCAGCGGACAGTGATTTGATCTCCAGCTCCCACAGTGTCTGGTTTCCAGCCACCTCTGATGAGCGCATTTGGGCTACCACCCTCCAATGCCCAAACTGCAACTTCTCCATCCGAATTTTGAACTTCGAGATAGATCCATGTATGAGGGTTCATCCAGCTTAATTCTCTAACGGTGCCAGCCAGATGTGTATATTCAGTCATCTCATAGTTGCCGTGAGAATGATGGGCCGAAGCAGCGTCAAAATAACTGCAGATGGTTGCAATCCATATTAGGAATGCTATTTTTTTAATAGTCATTTTATTAGTTTTCTTGATATCAGCTATAGCCAAAAGGTTAATCTTACCCCAACTGTCTGCCTGGGCAAGTTATCAGAGATGCTTTATATAGGGGATAAAGCTATAACCGCACCTTCCTTGATCAGCCGGTCTACATCTTCTGTCGAATACCCAAGTTCCGCTAATACTGCCTTAGTATCCTCACCAATGCGTGGAGCTCCGTATTTTATTGTGGCAGGTGTTTCACTAAATTTGACCGGAAAGCCAATCGTTTCAATCGGGCCTAGACTCGGATGTTCGGTTTCTACAACCATCTCTCTTGCCAGTGTCTGAGGATGTTTTAACATGTCGGATACGTTTAACACGGGCCCCGCCGGCACACCCGCATCTTTTAGTAGTTCTAGCCATTCGACGGTTCCTCGCTTCTTGAACGCCGGGATCAGCTCTTCATTTAGAGCCATACGGTGCTGCATTCGATCTATATTTTTAATGAACCTAGGGTCATCCAGGAGTTCTGAAAGGCCAAGTACCGCTGGAAGTCGTTGCCAAGTGGACTCGCTTGATGCGCCAATTGTAATCCAGCCATCTGAGGTTTCGAATGCCTCATAAGGCGCATTCAAAGGGTGTGCTGAGCCCATTGGCTCTGGAGAGATTCCTGTGGCAAGCGCGATGGCTGATTGCCAGAACGTTAATGTAATTCCCGCTTCAAAAAGGGAGGTGTCCACACGTTGACCCTGTCCGGTCTTAAGGCGTTGTGCATAGGCCGCCAGGACCCCCATTGTGGCGAGGATGCCTGCGCCAATATCAGTGACAGGTGGGCCGCACTTAACAGGTGGCCGATCTGTGCTTTCTCCAGTAATACTCATCAGTCCGCTGTAGCCCTGAGCTACAAGGTCGAATCCCCCAAGATCTGCATAAGGGCCAGTTCGTCCAAAGCCAGAGATTTCGCAATAGATCAGGCCTGGATTGGTTTTTTTAAGCTTTTCGTAGCCTAGACCAAACCGCTCCATTGTGCCTTTTCGGTAGTTTTCAATAACAATATCGGCATCACTGATTAGGCGTTCAACAATAGCTCGCCCATCCTCATTTTTCAGATTCACAGCAATGCCTCGCTTGTTGCGATTCATCATCATAAAAGCGGCACTTTCCCCTTCAATAAGAGGTGGAGCAAAGCCTCGGGACGGATCACCATCTGGCACCCGTTCAACCTTTATGACTTCCGCGCCCATATCGGCGAGCATTCGACCACATACAGGACCCGCCATAATGTGGGCCAATTCAATTACTTTCAGACCCTGTAATGGGCCACTATTAGACTTATTCATTAGATTAACGGCCCTTAAAGATGGCTTTCTTTTTGTCTAGAAAAGCACGATACCCAGTCTGATAATCTTCTGTTTCAAACGCAGCATGTCCTTCTTCCATTTCTTCTTCAGTTAACGGCGTTTGATCCATAAGCCTATGGATAAACTTTTTATGCCAACGATTTACGAGAGGGGCTCGCTCCGAAATCTTCCCGGCAAGTGCATAGGCTTCACTTTCGATATCCGCGTCAGGAACAAATCTGTTGATGAGGCCAAGTTCTTGAGCATGTTTTGCTCCAAACACATTTCCTTCTAGAAGGATTTCTAGGGCAGCGGATGGCGTGATGATGCGGCTTAGCGTTCGCAGTTCAGCGTAAGATACGGTCATTCCAAGTCGGTTAATTGGCACGCCAAAACGAGTTGATTCTGCGCAAATTCGGAGATCGCATGTGCTAGCAATCAGAATGCCACCACCCATACAAACCCCGCTAATCGCTGCAATAACTGGATGACGGCATGAAAAAACCGCATCCAGAGAGTCTTCCATTTCCTTGCTGTACTTTCGGACATCCTCAGGTGTAGTGCGCTGTTCGTCCCATACAGAAATATCTGATCCCGCTGAGAAAGCTCTGTTGTCCACGCCACGTATCACAACACAGCGAATGTCATCATCAGCATCTAAGTCAGCAATAACCTCACCAAGCAGGATCCAGCTTGCCCCATCCATTGCGTTAAGCTTATTTGGTCGATTCAGTACGACGGTGGCGATGCCGTTTTTTCGTTCGGCGTAGACTGCGTTGGGCATGAAGGTCCTCCTATTACGGTTTATCGGTGAATACTATACGCCAAAGATAGGAATACTCGCTGTATGGCCTTGTGTAGGTAGGCGCAAGTAAGTGCAAGAAAAAACCATAGAGAAAGATGGGTATATTCTTGATGTTTTAGGATGTGGTAATGTCGCGTCTGCGCTAGGCTCTTGTTCAGACTAAAGAAGATAACGGTAATTTCATGACAAACAAACACGGTCGTCAATTTTTGCAGATTCCAGGACCTAGTAATGTCCCGGATAGGGTATTACGTGCGATAGATCAACCTACTATTGATCATCGTGGTCCTGATTTTCAGGCTTTAGCTTTCAAACTGCTTGAGCGGGTTAAGAAAGTTTTTAAGTGTTCCGGACCTGTGATTATTTATCCTTCTTCAGGATCAGGGGCTTGGGAGGCTGCATTGGTGAACACCCTTTCCCCGGGAGATACAGTGTTGATGGTCGAGACAGGTGAGTTTGCCTTGTTGTGGCGCAACATTGCTGTGAAGATGGGACTTAAGGTGGATTTCATACCGGGTGATTGGCGTCAGGGGGTGGATGCCCAGGTAATACAAGAGAAGCTTGCAGCAGATAAAAACCAATCCATAAAAGCAGTGGCGGTTGTGCAGAACGAGACTTCCACTGGAGTAGTTAGCGATATTGCTGCGGTTCGTCAGGCAATTGATGCCGAAAATCATCCCGCTCTGTTCCTGGTGGATGTTATCTCTTCGCTTGGATCTAACGATTTTAGGCACGATGAGTGGGGCGTAGATGTGACCATTGGGGGGTCTCAGAAAGGACTCATGTTGCCACCTGGGCTGGGTTTTAACGCGATTAGTGAAAAAGCAATCAAGGCATCGTCTGATGCAACGCTTTCACGATCTTACTGGGATTGGAACGCCGTGATTGAGTCTAATCGCAATGGTTTTTACCCCTACACGCCAGCTACTAACCTGCTATTTGGACTTGATGAGGCATTGAACATGCTTTTCGAAGAAGGGTTGGAGAATGTCTTTTCTCGACATGCGAGGCTCGCTGAGGCGACTCGATGTGCTGTCGGTGCTTGGGGTTTAGAGAATTTGGCTTTGAACTCCAATGAGTTTTCCAACAGCCTGACCGCTGTGTTACTTCCGGAGGGTCATGATGCAGATGGTCTTCGGCAGTTAATTCTTGAGAATTTTGATATGCCTTTAGGTACGGGCTTGGGAAAAATGAAAGGGAAAATATTCCGAATTGGACATCTAGGGTGGTTTAACGAATTGATGTTGGCCGGCACGCTTTCTGGTGTCGAGATGGGTCTAGCACTATCAGATATCCCTTTTAATTCTGGTGGTGTCCAGGCGGCCCTTAACTATTTGGTTGAAAAGACTGAGTAAGACGATATGGACTCTTCTACAGCAGTTTTAACTAGCCCACTAATTGCTCTGCTGGCTTTTTTGGGCGTCATCATTCTGTTGCTTTTTCTTATCGCCAAGTGGCGGTGGCATGTGTTTCTTGCTCTATTGGTTCCATTGCTTATTTTTGGCGTAATACCTGGAGTTGAGCAGAATAACTTCATTGACGCATTCGAGACTGGATTCGGATCAACTCTCGGATCCATTGGTGTCGTGATTGTATTGGGCTCGATCATTGCTGAGGCACTTCGCCATACTGGTGCGATTCAAACAATTACTCGCTCAATGGTTCGTATGGTTGGCTCTACACGGATGCCGTTAGCGTTAACTTTGACGGGGCTCGTTCTGGGAATCGCGATTTTTGCAGATGTTGCCTATGTGATTCTTAATCCACTGGTGCACTCGGCAGCTAAAATGATGGGTACTACAGTAGCCGTTATGTCAGTAGGTCTAGTAGGTGCTCTTCAATTAACTCATGCCATTGTGCCACCGACACCAGGTCCTTTAGCAGCGGCGGCATTGGTTGGGGCAGATATTGGCGCTACTATTATGTATGGCAGCATAGCCTGCTTGGTAGGGGCACTTTCAGGCTGGATCTATGGGCAATATATTATTGGTCCAAGAATTAAAACCATGCCTGCTGAGAAGTACACTGGCGAAAATTTATTGGAAGATGATCCAAAGGCTAATTTGCCGGGGGTGTTCAGTTCCTACGCGCCCATTGCCGTACCCATTCTGCTCATTTCTGCTCAAAGCGTTTCCCGACTATTTCTGGAGCAGGATCATATTATTAGGACATGGCTTGCTTACATAGGTTGGCCCGTGATGGCACTCAGTGTTGGTGTTTGTCTTGCTTATAGAAATATTAGAACGCCTGAACACCGTAAGGATTCAAAAAACGCATGGGTAGAGGATGCTCTTCGTGTTTCTGCGATGATACTAGTGGTGACTGGGCTTGGAGGTTCATTGAGTGAGGTTTTAAAAGCGACTCCAGCAGTCGACTATATTGCTGGATTTTTTGCGAACTACGGCCTGCCATCGATTCTCTTGCCGTTTGTCATAGGCATTATCGGCAACATGATTACTGGGTCTACTACGGTTGGTGTAATCACAGCAGCTGCACTTGTAGCCCCCATGCTGGGTACTCTAGGGTTATCTCCGGAGGCTGCAATGCTTTCAGGTGCATGTGGTTCGGTAATTATTAAGTACGTTAACTCGAGTTATTTCTGGGTTTGCACTTCCCTCAGCGGATTTGATGCAAAGGATGGAATCTTAGGCTACGGTGGGGTAACACTCGTGGGTGGTATAACCTCATTCATGACAGTCTGGGCTATGTGGGCCGCAGGCTTTATTTAACAAAGCCTTCATAGTCTTAGGCTTTTCAGTAGTGTAGTAAAAAACATTTTATGGAATGATCAGCCAGGGTGGCTGACAGGCAGATCAATACAGGAGTGAAGCATGACGGACAAATATAAAATTCTTTTTTTCGGGGCCTCTTACGGCTCGTTGCTGGGTGCAAAGGTAGCGCTCGCAGGCCATTCGGCTCACCTCATTTGTCTGCCTGAAGAAGCGGAACTGATCAACAGTGAGGGCGCAATCATTCGACTGCCGGTTCGAGGTCTTGACCAGCCTGTTGAGCTAAATACAAAAGAGATGCCAGGCAGTGTCACTGCTGGTGGCCCAGAAGAAGCTAACCCTTCTGACTATGATTTGATCGTTCTTGCCATGCAGGAGCCGCAATATCGTGTACCAGTCGTCAAGGATTTGCTAAGTAAGGTCGGTGCATCGGGTAAACCATGCATGTCCATCATGAACATGCCTCCGTTAAGCTTTCTAAGACGTATCCCAGGGGTTGATGCAGACGCTATTCGTGATTCCTATACGGATCCAACAGTATGGGACAACGTAGACCCATCGCGTATTACCCTGTGTAGCCCAGATCCACAGGCATTTCGTCCCCCACAAGAAAAATGCAATGTCCTTCAGGTTGGGTTGCCTACTAATTTCAAGTCTGCACGTTTTGAGGGAGAAGCTGATACCAGCATTCTTAATCAGATAGAGCAGGATATTCAGAATATTCGGTACGATGCTGCGGGTGACTCGGTAGAGCTACCAGTTAAATTGCGTGTGCATGATTCGGTGTTTGTCCCTCTTGCTAAATGGTGCATGTTATTGGCTGGTAATTACCGTTGTATACAGGCTGAGGAAATGCGTCCAATCAGAGAAGCGGTTCACTCTGATTTAGGTAGCTCAGAATCTGTTTATAACTGGGTGGCTGATTTATGCGTGAAACTTGGTGCTGATCGTAACGATCTTGTTCCTTTTGAAAAATATGCTAATGCAGCGCTTTCGTTGAAAAACCCCTCATCAGCGGCTAGAGCGCTTGCGGCTGGAGCACCTTATATAGAAAGGGTCGATAAGTTGGTGCAGGCGCTTGGGGCCTCGCAAGGTATGCAGTCTGCTGATGTTGATCGTACGGTTGAGTTGGTTGATGGTTGGCTTGCTCGTAACCGAGAGGGATCCTGAAATCGCTTGATATAGGTAAAGCTCCGATTATTAGGATCTTTGCTTAGAATATTAAGCCGGTTCAAGTAAGACTAAAGAAAGGGCGATAAATGTCGAGCGACCCCGTTCACACAGCAGATTCTCCACTTGCTAAGCGGCTGAAGACGGAGATAGAGGGAGAGGTTTATTTTGATGCGTTTAGTCGCGGTCGTTACGCTACTGACGCATCAATGTATCAAGTGTTTCCCATAGGCGTGATTGTTCCTAAAAGCCCTCAGGATGTCTCCTGTGCTTTGCAGATTGCAGCTGAACACGGCGTTTCGGTATTGCCGAGAGGTGGTGGTACTTCGCAGTGTGGTCAGACCGTTGGCAAATCTCTCGTACTAGACGGTAGTAAGTACTTGACGTCTGTACGTCACTTTGACAAGGCTGAGCGAGACATTTTAGTTGAACCTGGAATTGTTCTTGATCATTTGAACGATTTCTTAGCACCTCACGGCTTGTTTTTCCCAGTGGATGTTTCAACTTCGAGTCGCGCCACGATTGGTGGAATGACCGGTAATAATAGCGTCGGGGCCCGTTCAATTCGTTACGGATTGATGGTGGATAACGTTAAAGGCGTTGATGCATTGTTGGCAGACGGCGAGCAAATTACGTTACGTCCAGGTATGCCCAGTGATCAAGACGGGCGCTTAGCGCATATTCACACACAGATGCAATCCCTCTATGAGCGTGAGCGGGAGGAAATGGATCGGCGCTTACCAAAGGTCTTACGCAATGTTGCCGGCTATAACCTAAATCGACTGGGTCGTCCTGATTTTAGGCTGTCAGACCTTTTGGTGGGTTCTGAGGGAACACTGGCTTGGTTTCAGTCTGTGAATCTTGAGCTTCAGCCTATTCCTCCTCACAAGGTAGTAGGTGTTTGTCACTTTCCAACGTTTGCAGCAGCTATGGAATCGACCAAGACGCTGGTTGAGCTTGGGCCATCAGCGGTAGAACTAATTGACCGGACAGTTATAGATTTAGCCTTGGAAAATCCAGAATTCAGAAGTGCAATGGCAACCTTTGTAAGGGGTGATCCGGCTGCACTTTTAATTGTAGAGTTTGCAGGAGAAGATCAGTCTGAGCAGCTTAGAAAGCTAACGCATCTAGAGGAAGTGATGGGTGACCTAGGCTATCCAGGCAGCGTGGTCCGTGCTGAAAATTCCGTAATGCAACATTCCATATGGAGTGTCCGTAAGGCCGCATTGAATATTGTCATGTCCATGAAGGGCGACGGTAAGCCAATCTCTTTCGTGGAAGACTGTGCGGTTCCACTAGATAATTTAGCCGAATATACAGCGCGACTCACTGACGTTTTCTCTGAGAATGGGACCACGGGCACTTGGTATGCCCATGCTTCGGTGGGATGTTTGCACGTACGCCCAATTCTTAATCTCAAAGCCGATCTTGGACTGGTGCAGTTACGAAAAATTGCAAGTGCAGCTCATGAATTAGTTCGAGAGTTTAAAGGGTCTTGGTCCGGCGAACATGGTGATGGAATTGCGCGTTCGGAGTTTATCGAGTCCATGTTGGGTTCACGGATCGCAAGCGCTTTCGGAGAGGTTAAACAGTGCTTTGATCCAGATGGTCGCTTTAACCCAGGCAATATTGTCAACCCTCCCCGTATGGATGATCGGTCATTGATGCGCTTCCCTGCTGAATATAAACCAATGGTTCGCAAGGATGCATTGGATTGGTCGGCTTGGGGTGGTTTTTACCGTGCGACTGAGATGTGTAATAACAACGGTACCTGTCGAAAATTTGGCTCCGGTGTGATGTGTCCATCGTACCGCGTAACAAAAGATGAGCAGCATCTCACCAGAGGACGAGCCAATGCGTTGCGTCTAGCATTAACAGGACAAATGTCAGCCGGAGCCATGACCTCCCAAGAAATGTATGAAACGTTTGAGTTATGCGTAAGTTGTAAAGGGTGTAAACGAGAGTGCCCAACCGGTGTTGATGTGGCGCGCATGAAAATCGAATTTTTAAATGAATATCATAAGCACAATGGTCTTAGTTTGAGGAGTCGGCTCGTGGCGTATTTGCCTCGTTATGCTCGCTGGGCTGCTCGGTTCTCCTGGCTTTTTAATGCGCAGAATATTTCAGCATTTAGAGGGTTGCGCCGCCGTTTTCTCGGTTTGGCATCGGAGCGATCTATACCAGCATGGCGTCAAGATGTATTTAAAAATTTATCTAATAAAATGCCAGCTAAGGGCCCCAAGGTGGTTTTATTTGCGGATACGTTCAACAGATATTTTGAGCCAGAAAACCTAAGAGCAGCGGTTCGCGTTCTTGAATCAGCTGGATATCATGTGTTAACTCCAACACCGAAAGATGGGAAACGCCCATTATGCTGTGGACGAACTTTTCTCAGCAATGGACTTGTTGATGAAGCTAAAAAAGAGGCTCAACGGGTTCTTGATACATTGATGCCCTATGTTGAACAGGGCATTCCAATTGTAGGTTTAGAACCATCATGTCTCTTGTCATTGCGAGATGAGTTCGGCGCAATGTTGCCAGGCAAGGACACGGAGGCCTTAGAAAAAAAATCAATGCTTTTTGAGGAATTTTTAATTGCTGAGAATAATGCAGGTCGAATGAAGCTTGATCTGAAGGCGTTGGAAAAATCGAAGGCATTGGTTCACGGGCATTGTCACCAGAAAGCTTTTGGTCTGGTACCTACCGTAAAAGAGGTGCTTGGTTGGATTCCGAATTTTGATGTTGAGATTATTGAGTCTAGCTGTTGTGGTATGGCTGGTGCATTTGGCTATGAGGCAGAGCACTACAGTACCTCTATAAAAATGGCCGAGCTCGATCTCCTTCCAGCCGTCCGAAAAGCTAGTGACGATACGCTCATCGTAGCGGATGGCACGAGTTGTCGCTGCCAGATTCGGGATGGAAGTGCTCGTGAAAGTTGGCATGTCGCCCGTGTTTTAGATAGTGCGTTAGCAACACGTAATATTTAGAAT
>Ga0115002_10000606_pt1 | contig 50197 bp, 42 predicted proteins | sample ArcticOcean_MG_C_8_FD_89576 | JGI IMG/M metagenome (GOLD analysis project Ga0115002, IMG submission 89576) | Marine microbial communities from western Arctic Ocean - ArcticOcean_MG_CB11_86 | ecosystem: Environmental > Aquatic > Marine > Oceanic | place: Arctic Ocean: Canada Basin | collected... | reverse complement strand
TGCGAGACCTACAAGTCGAGCAGGTGCGAAAGCAGGGCTTAGTGATCCGACGGTTGCGCGTGGAAGCGCCGAAGCTCAACGGATAAAAGGTACTCCGGGGATAACAGGCTTATTGCCCCCAAGCGCTCATAGCGACGGGGCAGTTTGGCACCTCGATGTCGGCTCAGCGTATCCTGGGGCTGGAGAAGGTCCCAAGGGTTTGGCTGTTCGCCAATTAAAACGCTACGCGAGCTGGGTTCAGAACGTCGTGAGACAGTTCGGTCCCTATCCGCCGTGGGTGTAGGATATTTGAGAAGATCTGACCCTAGTACGAGAGGACCGGGTTGGACGAACCTCTGGTCAACCAGTTGTTCCGCCAGGAGCATCGCTGGGTAGCTACGTTCGGAAGGGATAAACGCTGAAAGCATATAAGCGTCAAGCCCACTTCAAGACTAGATATCCCGTAGGGTTAACCTACCTAAAGGCCCCTCGTAGACTACGAGGTTGATAGGTTGCAGGTGGAAGCGCAGCAATGTGTGAAGCCGAGCAATACTAATTGGCCGTGAGGCTTGACCATTTTATTACCTCGCAATATTTGAGGCATTGTATCGCTTTTGGTGTGGATCTGTATTTGGTTGTTGAAGAATAATTAAATTTTTTCCGGTGGCTATAGCGGAGGGGAAACACCTCTTCCCTTTCCGAACAGAGCAGTTAAGCCCTCCTGCGCCGATGGTACTGCTGGGGTCGCCCAGTGGGAGAGTAGGACGCTGCCGGATTTTTTATAGAAGCCCATCCCTTCGGGGATGGGCTTTTTTTGTTCTCTGCCATACAACGATAGTTTGATAGAGCCCAGGTCGCCAAATCAACTTAACGCCCAATCGCAAGCGGGATCAGGTGAGATCTGACAGCGATAAAATCTCTATTTAGGAGGGATTTAAATTAAGCGAAAAGACTAGGAGATGGAAAATACCACCCTGTGGATTCGGATGAGGTGTCTTTCAAAATCGCTGGCTAGTATGCTTTTAGAGATGCGTTTCTCAAGGCCAAGCCGATTTTACTGGAGCCGATTTATCATTTGGAGATTACCGTGCCCGAAGAATTTATGGGGGATGTGATGGGGGATCGTCTTCACGGCGTGGTCGAATCAGTGGAATGGACGCGGATAGCCATTTTTAGGTCATTTATGCTGAGGCGCCCTTAGCCGAAATTGACCGATATGCGACTATATTGCGCTCAATGACGCAGGGTAAGGGGTTTCACGCACAGATATTTGATCGCTATGAAGACGTGCCGGGCGATGTCATGGCCAAAATCGTCGAGACAGCGCAAAAGGATAAAGAAAAAGAAGCAGCCTGATCGGTTCTATTTGTACAAGTGTACAGGGCGGATGGCCAAAAGGCTGTCCGCTCTTTGCTTTTTCTCGTTGCGTTGGTTTTTTTTTAAAGATAGATTCAACGGGACAAAGTTTCTAATTTGCAAGGAGATAGAGCGAATGTCCGGCCACTCCAAATGGAGTACGATCAAACGAAAAAAAGGCGCGATAGATGCCAAGCGCGGCAAAGTCTTTACAAAGTTGATTCGGGAAATCACCGTGGCGGCCAAAGATGGTGGCGGTGATGAAGATTCAAACCCACGTCTGCGCGCAGCTGTACAAAACGCTAAGGCCGCTAATATGCCGGTCGCAACCATTGAGCGTGCGATGCGCCGTGGCACCGGTGAGGAACCGGGTACCGTTTACGAGGAAGGCCTCTTTGAAGGGTATGGGCCGGGAGGGGTTGCTGTTATGGTTGAAACCTTAGCGGACAATCGAAACCGTGCAGTATCCGAGGTACGCCATGTATTCACCAAGCACAATGGGAATCTTGGCGAAAGCGGGGCGGTGGCTTGGATGTTCGAGCGCAAAGGCGTTATTGAGGTTGAAAGGGCTAACGCTTCCGAAGACGATTTGTTGTTGGCTGTGATGGACGCGGGCGGGGAGGATATTCAAAGCGGTGACGAGGTCAATGAAGTGACGACGCAGGTCTTTGATCTGGAAGCGGTCAAGAAGGCGCTAGAGGACAATGGGATTGCCTTTGCCCAAGCTTCGTTGGCTTGGGTGCCCAAAATTGAGAATATGCTTGAGGTCGGAGGCGAAGGTGTAGAAAAAATTATCCGCCTGCTCGAAGCGCTTGAGGACTTGGATGACGTGCAAAAAGTCTACTCCAATTTTGACCTACCGGAAGCCGAGCTAGAAAAACTAATGGCAGAAGCCTAATGGCCCGACGGCCTTGATCATTCTCGGAGTAGACCCTAGCAGCAGGAGCGCGGGTTATGGGCTTATCGAGTATAGCAAACGCAAGGTCCGATTGATCACCTGCGGTTGTATTCGCCCCAAGGAGAGCGAGTTCGAGGACCGGTTGGTCCATATTTTCGACGAGATGACGAGGCTGATAGGCGAATACGCCCCTGAAGAGGGGGCTATTGAAGACACCTTCGTCGGTAAAGATGCCCGAACGGCGGCCAAGTTGGATCAGGCCAGAGGCGGGTTGATTATCGCGATGCGCAAGGCCGGTCTACCGATCGCCCACTATACACCGGCGACTGTCAAGAAGGCAGTAGCAGGCAATGGTCAGGCGACCAAAGAGCGGGTTCAGTATATGGTTAGCCAAGTGCTCGCCCTCAAGGAATTGCCCAAACCCCTCGATGCATCGGACGCGTTGGCGATTGCTTTGTGCCACACACAACGCTCGAGCCTGGTCATCAGCGAAGGCAAAGGCCAGCGTAAACCTGAGGTAGAGGCTTTGCTCAGCCGCATGGTACGGCGTTAGGGGATATTTCATGATAACTCATTTGCGTGGAACGCTTGCATCCAAAGCACCGACCTATGCCGTCATTGATGTCGGCGGAGTCGGTTATGGCTTGGCTATTTCTCTCGTGACTTTCGATCAATTGCCGCCGCTCGACGAAGATGTGCGTCTATTTACCCATCTGCACGTGCGCGAGGATCGGATGGATCTTTTCGGTTTCGCCGATACGGGGGAACGGGAAGTTTTTGAACTGTTAATCGGTGTTTCCGGTATCGGGCCGAACTCCGCGTTGACCATCCTTTCCGGAATGACCCTGCGTGACTTACAAGAGGCCATTCTACAGGAGCGTGTGACGGAGTTGACGCAGATCAAGGGCATCGGCCGCAAGACGGCTGAGCGTTTAGTGCTCGACCTGCGCGATAAGGTGCGCGTCACGGCGTCGGCGGACGGGGGAGAGGCGGGCGACGCCGTCGCTGATGTCGGTATTACCGAAGAGGCGGCGATGGCGCTTATGACCTTGGGATATGCCGCTCCGGCCGCTCGCCTGGCTGTGAGCAAGGCGGTTGACAAAAACGGAGCCGACCTGAGCGTGCAACAACTGATAAAACTGGCCCTCAAAGAACGCTAATAGCCGTCCCCGGACACGGATCCCTGCGATAAAGGCCTGCAAAGACGAAAATATATGGATGACCGTCCAATAGATCCTGAAGCCGGCGACGAAGACCGCGAATTCGACCATACGTTGCGCCCGAAGTCTTTGGCCGAAATGTTGGGCCAGGAAAAGACCAAACAGCAATTGGGTATCGCGATTGAAGCGGCCCGGCAACGCGATGAAGCCATGGACCATGTGCTGCTCTATGGTCCGCCCGGCTTAGGCAAGACGACGCTTTCATATGTTATTGCCAAAGAACTGGGGGTCGAGATTTATCCGACCTCGGGGCCTCTGCTCGATCGTCCGAGTGATTTGGCCGGCATGCTGACTACGATGGGACCGCGCGATGTGCTCTTTATCGACGAGATCCACCGCGTCAACCGCGTGGTCGAAGAATATCTTTATTCTGCAATGGAAGACTTCAAAATCGATATCATGATCGACCAGGGTCCGGCGGCCCGCTCAGTCAGTATTCCACTCGAACCCTTCACATTGATCGGGGCGACGACGCGTCAGGGCCTATTGACCTCGCCGATGCGTGCGCGTTTCGGAATCAATTCACATCTAGATTATTATTCCGTCGCCGAACTCGCTGAAATCATCAAGCGCGATGCCCGTTTGTTGAAGTTCAAGGTTGCGGATTTGGGTGCGATGGAAGTGGCGCGACGCTCCCGCGGCACGGCGCGTATCGCCAAACGCTGGTTGCGCCGCGTGCGCGATTATGCTCAAGTCGAAGGGATTGATGAAATTGATGTCGAAGCTGTGGAGCAGGCGCTTAAGGTGCACAGCGTCGACGAAATGGGACTTGATGAGATGGATATCATGTTGTTGCGGGCCATTATAGAGAAATTCAACGGCGGCCCGGTTGGCTTGAGCAATTTGGCGGCGATCATCGGTGAGGAGCCCGAGACCATTGAAGAGGTGGTCGAACCCTACCTTATCAAGGAGGGCTTTGTCAAGCGGACGCCCAAGGGACGTATGGCGATGCCACGGGCTTGGTTGCGGTTGGGGATCGAGCCTCCTGCGGGCTCCGGAGGAGAACAGTTGGGGCTTTTATGAACGAGATCAAGGCTATAATACTGTGATATTGGCGTTGGATACAGCTACGTCGGTAAGCAGCGTAGCGCTCTATGCGGACGAAGGGCTGGTTATCAACCGCTATTTCAATGTCGGCTTACAGCACTCGCAGCGACTCTTCGTCGAAATTGAAGCGGCGTTGAGTGTGGCCAATGTGGGTATGGAGGCGTTACAAGCGATTGCCGTCTCGATTGGTCCGGGGTCGTTTACGGGGCTGCGCATTGCTTTGAGCGCGGCCAAGGGGCTGTGCCTGGCGGCCGATAAAGTTTTGGTGACCGTATCGACATTGGAGACGCTGGCGGCCCGTCTGCCTTTTGCCCGCTTGCCTGTCTGTGCTGTTCTGGATGCGCGCAAACGCGAAGTCTACACCGCATTGTATGATACAACAGAGGGCGTGCCCGTCGAGCGGATAGGCCCTCGTGCTATCCTGCCGACGCAATTAGCCGAGGAACGGGCGGGACAGCCGACAATTTTTACCGGGGACGGAGCCGAGGTCTATCGAGATCTCTTGGGGCCGAATGTGCAGATCGCGCCTTCTTTTTGCGCTCGCCCCGATGCGGGAACCATCGGGTGGTTGGCGCTGTCAAAGTTGGAACGGGGTGAGACCGTTGATATCGATTCGGTCGAGCCGGAGTATGTGCGCCCGCCCGACGCGATACCTTTGTCGCGCAAATGACCGACGGTGGCCGCTTTGTTGTCTTGGGGCCTGGTCATCTGCAGTCTCTGATGGCGATCGAGCGGTGTTCGTTCACCAGCCCGTGGAGCGAAGGGGATTTTCTCTATTTGTTTGCGGATGGGAGCTCTTTGTGCCAGGGCCTTGTGCAATCCGGGGAATTAGTCGCTTATGCTCTTGGTTATTGCGAAGGCCAGGATTTCCATCTGGCCAGTCTCGCTGTGGAGTTGGAGTCCCGTCGCCGAGGTTATGCCTCGAGACTTTTGCAACAGTTACTCCTTCAGGCGCAACGGCGGGGTGCTGACCGCTGTACGCTTGAAGTGCGCGCGGCCAACCGGGCTGCTTTGATGTTATACGATAAAACGGGCTTCCGATCCTTGGAGGTCCGCACCGCCCATTATAGCGCTCCTAGGGACGATGGAATTATAATGGAGCGCAGCATAGAGATTTTGTAATTTATTTGTTATACTTATGCTCTCGAAGCACTAAGATAGTCAATCCTCAGGTGCGATACTAGTAGGAGAAGGATGAGATGGCCGAAGTCATTCTAAAAAATATCCGCAAAGTGTACGACAAGGAAGTGGTGGCTGTAGACGACGCCAATATCGAGATCAAGGACAAGGAATTCGTGGTCCTCGTTGGCCCCTCGGGGTGCGGAAAATCGACGACGCTGCGCATGATCGCCGGCCTCGAGGAGATTTCCGGCGGCGAGATATCGATTGATGGGAAAGTGGTCAACGACGTGCCCCCCAAAGACCGCGATATCGCGATGGTTTTCCAGAACTATGCGCTTTATCCGCATATGACGGTCTACCAGAACATGGCTTTTGGGCTCAAGCTGCGGAAATACCCCAAAGACGAGATCGACGCACGGGTCCAGGAAGCGGCCGATATCCTCGGCATTCAGGAATTACTCCAGCGCAAACCCAAAGCCCTTTCGGGCGGTCAGCGCCAACGCGTGGCAGTGGGGCGCGCCATCGTGCGCAAACCCAAGGTCTTTCTCTTTGACGAACCGCTCTCCAACCTCGACGCCAAGTTGAGGGTGCAGATGCGCGCCGAAATTAGCAAATTGCACAACCGCCTTGAGGCGACGATGGTCTACGTCACCCATGACCAGACCGAGGCGATGACGATGGGCGACCGGATCGTCGTCATGCGCGATGGCCTGATCCAGCAGATCGACGAGCCGCTCAGCCTCTATAATAAACCCGTCAATCAATTTGTTGCTGGTTTTATCGGCAGCCCGTCGATGAATCTCATCCGCGGGAACTTGTCTTTGAGCGGTGGCAATTTGCTCTTTGATGAGGGCAGCGTGCAACTCATGATGCCTGCTCGCTATACCGAGCTGTTGGGCGACCATGTGGGCAAAGAGGTGATGTTGGGTATTCGTCCCGAGGATATTCATGACCCCGACACTATCGGCCGCAATGTCGAAACCATTGAAATTGAGGCCAAGGTCGAAGTCGTCGAGCCGATGGGTAATGAAGTCTTTCTTAATCTGACTACTGGTGAGACGTCTTTTGTCGCCCGTGTCGACCCGCTGAATATGCCGAAGATCGATCAAATGGTGAAATTGGCCGTCGAGATCGACAAGGCCCATTTTTTCGATCTCGACAACGAAAAGAGCTTGTTGCAGAGATAACTATTGGATTTAACTGCACGGGCGGCGTCCCCCATGCCCCGGGGAGTTTTTAGTGTCACTTAGCGATCTGGCCGATCAAGACCGAGCCAAGGCCGTCGCTGCATCCTGGTTGGAATCGGGGCGTATCCCCCATGCGATCTTGGTCTGCGGGGCGGAAGGAACGGGCAAAAGGCGCTTTGCGCTCGAATTAGTCAAAGCCGTGCTCTGTATAGAGGGCAGTCCCTTTTCCTGCGATCAGTGTCCAACTTGCCGCAAGGTCGACTCACTGCAACATCCAGATCTCCATACCGCCATGCCCTTGCCCCCGCGCCGGGGCAAGCGGGAAGCTTCGCCCGAAGCCTTGCGCGATGCAGTCGTCGAGTTTCTTGCCGGAGGGGCAACTCCCCCGAGCAACGCGAATATCGCCGTCGAGCACTTGCGCCAGTTACAAAAGGAACTTTCCTATTCTCCGACGGAGTCCCCACGCAAGGTCGGTTTGCTCTTCGCCGCGGAGCGGATGCACCCGGCCGGTGCCAATTCCCTACTCAAAATACTTGAAGAACCACCCGCCCGGGTGGTTCTTGTACTGGTTGCAACGGCGCCCGAACGTCTATTACCCACTGTGCTGTCGCGTTGTCAACGCTTGACCCTTGGCCCCTTGAGCGCGGACTCGATCAGGCGACAGCTCGAGCTTGAAGGTGTAGTCGGGGAGCGTTTAAAACTTGCGGTGCGCATGGGAGCGGGCTCTTTGCAGCGCGCGAAAGAGGTCGCCGCCGGGCAGTTCGACGAGATGCGGCGATTAGTCGAGGAGTTTCTCGCCGCTGGCGCGGCTCAGCAGGATGAGATTTATTGGAACATTCTTGATGAATTGGGCGGTGACCGGGGCGAGCTTGAGGTTTTTTTGCTGATCTGCGGCCAGTATCTGAGGGATCTATTCCTATTGGCGCATGGCCAGGGGGAAGCGGTGGTCCAGGTTGATCGGCGCGCATATCTCGAATCCGCATCGGAGACCATCGATGCGGCGAGGGCCGCCTTGGAAATCGATCGCGCGGCCGAGACGTTGGCGAACAACGCCAGTCCACAATTGGTGCTGACCGATTTATGGCGCAGCCTGCGTCGTGGGGGGCAGGCGTCAACGATGCCGCCAGAAGCTAGTTTAGCCGGAGCCAGGCGCAAGTGAGCAGCCACCGTCCGCGGCGACGTTTTGCCCAAAATTTTCTGGTCGACAGGGGGGTTATACGCTCTATCATCGAGTTCGTCCGCCCGAAAAAGGGCGAGGTAGTCGTTGAGATAGGTCCGGGGCGGGGGGCGTTGACCAATGGTCTGGTCGCGGGCCTGGAACACCTAGTGGCGGTCGAGATCGACCGCGATTTGGCAGCGATGTTGCGCGAGCGGTTGGGGGCCAAGGGGCTGCATTTGATCGAGGGGGATATTCTCGAGGTCGACCTAGGGCAAGTCCTGCGCGACGAGGGCGGCGATCGCCTGCTCATCGTCGGCAACCTGCCCTACAATATCACCGCTCCGCTGATCTTTCATTTTCTCGCACAAGCCGACCATATCGACCGGGCCGTCATTATGGTCCAGCGCGAAGTGGCCCAACGTTTGGTCGCTAGGCCCGGCTCTAAGAATTATAGTCTGCTGTCGGTGCTGGTGGGAATGCGCGCCGAAGTCGAAATGCGCCTGCAGGTGGGCCGCCATTGCTTTCGTCCGTCACCTTCCGTCGATTCAGCCGTCGTCGAGTTGCGCTTCGCCGATGGTCCGCGTTTCCCGGTGGAGGACGCGGCCTGTTTTGGCCGGGTGGTGCGTCAAGCGTTCGGCCAGCGGCGCAAGATGTTGCGCAATTCGCTTATGGGCCTCAATCCGGAAGGTGGCCGGGATTGGCTGGAGGGTTTGGGCGAACGGGCCGACATAGAGCTGACGCGGCGGCCGGAAGAATTGTCGATTGAGGAATTTATCCGACTGAGCGATGCCTGTACGAATCTTGGGGAAGAAGCGTCATGAAGCGTTTCTTTTGGCGCTTAGCCTTGTTTGTTTTGGTTATGGGCAGTGTGGTTGATGCGCAGCAGTATTCGCTCAATTTTGGACGTTCGAGTACGCGAACGTCCTGGAACCACCGTTTGCCGAGTTGGAACTATTCGACGCCTGTGCGCTTTTCAGCGGTAGGTGATTCGACGTCAAAACTGACGATCAACGCGTCGGCGAGCCTGGGGTTCACACTCGACGATCGCAGCGGAGGCAAGACCTGGCAGGACAATGCCTCGATCAGCTCTTCGGTCAACTATCCGATTCTAGGCCCCAAAGCCACGATCGGCCTCGGTGTTAGCATGTCGGCTCGCAACGCCTCGTTGCAGAAGCAGAAGATCCGCAACCAGTCCTTTAATTTCCGCTTTCAGTCGAAGCCGTTCAAAGACGGTTTTTTTAAGGATCTCTCCGCCAATATCACCCCAGGCCTGATTACGACTGCCCGCGATAGCCGTGCGAACCTCGACAGCACGATCGAGGAGACCGGGATTCAGTACAGTGCGTCATTGCGGGCTTCGCCCGATATCAAGGTCGCCGGCAAAAAGCTGAGCAATTCGGTTTCGTTCTCCAAACGGGACAATACCCTCAAGAACAATAAAAACCGCAGCGAGGGGTTTAGCAGCAGTTTGGGGTATACCTTCCCCGGTGATGTGCGTGCTAGCCTGAGCCTGTCCGAGACCCGCTCCCAACAGGGCATAACGCGTTCGGTCATCAACGAGGAAGTGCTGGGCGAGCAGGTTTTGCGCGACACGACGGTGGGCGCCGAGCTTTCGGAAAACCGCAGCACGGGCTTGTCCTCCAGCCTCAATTTCGACCTCGGGCGTTTTAAAGTGAGCAATAAAGCTTCTTATAACGAAAGCGAGCGCACCAATACCGCCAGTGCGGCTCAGGACCGGGGCAACCGCTTTTTCGGCACCGACCGCAGTAGTGAGAGCTTTAATTGGAACGCGGATATTTCGGGCAAGCTGGTCGAAAAACTCCTGTTCAATACGAAAGTCCGCTTTCAGACCAGCGACCAGCGAAACCTCGCGGTACGGGTGCTCGATACCAACCGTTGTGCGAGTCATTTCGTGCGTTCGAGCGATGGAACCTGCCGTGACTCCAGCTCTGACCTGAACAATCGCAGCTTTTTTTTAAACGGCTCGTTCAATTGGAGCCTGGCCGAACGCCATTCGCTGAAACTGGCGGCTTTTAGCGAGGTTAAACGGGCAGAGAACCCGGGTGCCGCCGAGCAGGACCGCGACACCTTCAACAATAGCATGACCCTCAGCTACGACGGGACCCTGCGTTCAGGTGCCAAACTCAACGTCAACCTCAAGAACAGTTTCCTGCACCGGGTGAACCTGCACGCGACGCGCTCGGGCGACAATTCGCGCAACCGCGACCTCTCGCTCAATATCGGCACTAGTTACGAGCGCCTGGAAACCTCGTTCTCGCACAATTTCAGCGTTTCCGCAAAACGCACCGTCTTTGATTTTGACCGCCAGGTCAATCGCCGCGAATCGTCGCGCAAGAGTAATATCCGCCGCGGCTGGAGCATGAACCACAGTGTCCGCCGCAAGTTTCTCAGCCATCTCTCGCTCAATACCCGCTACGCCTATACCGCCGATGATTTCGGTGCCTTGATCGTGGAAAACGGTGCCCAGATAGTCGAAGAGGACAACTCCAATCACAGTATTCGTTTTGGCATGACTTATACGCCCAGCGCCGATTATTCGACCAGCGTCAACTATTCCTATCGGCTGGACAGAGAATGGCAACATGAATACGTCAACTTTGAGGAAATGCGCTTACAAATCCGCGATCCGAATCGACACCGGACATTGAGCATGAACCTCAACTACAACCCTGTCGGCAGCGACAACAAGCTCACCTTGCGCGGCAGTCGCTCTCGGCAGCGTAGCGGCACGTTCGACAGCATTAACGCGACCTATACACGCACCTTATAATATCTTATCTTATCTGATCGACTCATAGACTATTTGATTAGGAGGAGACCTGCAGCATGCCCCTGCCCGAATGCGATAAAATTTGGTTCAACGGTGAATTGGTCGATTGGCATGACGCCAAAATCCATGTGCTGTCCCACGTTGTGCACTACGGTTCCAGTGTCTTCGAAGGCATCCGTTGTTACAAGACCGAGAAGGGATCGGCCGTTTTTCGCCTCGACGAGCACGTCAGCCGGCTTTTCGACTCGGCTAAGATCTACCGGATGGAGATACCCTATACGCAAGAAGAGGTCACGCAGGCGATTCTCGAGACGATCCGGGTCAACAAGCTCGAAGCCTGTTATATCCGCCCCGTCGTCTTTCGCGGCTATGAGACCTTGGGTGTCGACCCGATGGGTTGCCCGGTCGACGTGGTGATCGCCGTATGGGAATGGGGCGAGTATCTAGGTGAGGCGGCGCTCAAAAACGGCGTCTCCGTCTGCACCTCGTCGTGGAACCGCATGGCGCCCAATACGCTGCCCTTTTTGGCGAAGGCCGGCGGCAACTACCTCAACTCGCAGTTGGTCCGCATCGAAGCCAATATGAACGGCTATGACGAAGGCATCGTCCTGGGCACGGACGGTTTGGTGAGCGAGGGCAGCGGCGAGAATATTTTTGCGATCAAGAACGGCTCGATCGTCACGCCCGAATCGCATTACGGGATCCTGCCCGGCATCACCCGCCACACGGCGATTACGCTGATGCGCGATTTGGGTATGAAGGTCGAACAGCGCGGCATTCCGCGCGAATTCCTCTATATCGCCGACGAGGTGTTCTTTACCGGCACCGCGGCCGAGATCACGCCGATACGCGCGATTGACAAGATCCAGATTGGCGCCGGCGAGCGCGGGCCGATTACCGCGCAGATCCAGGACGCTTTTTTTAAGGTGATTCGCGCCGAGGTGGAAGATGAACACGGGTGGTTGACTTTCGTCTGAGGTCATTTCATCCGCCATTTTGTGGTCAAAGCGAAGTCGCGGCGGCCATGGGGCCATAAAATGGCTTGTGGCATTTTACGTATTTAGGACTGTCGTTCGGAATCTGCATCGCTCAATCGATTGTGGTAAAGGAGAGCATCATGTCGAAAGCTAAATATTCTCTATTTGCGCTGGGGCTGGCCGTGGGAATCTGCGGTTATGCCGTCGCAGAGGAAACGTCCTGGGAGACGGTGCAGAAGATCCTGATGAGCACCAAAGATACCATCGTGCTCGACGGGATCGAGAAGGGGGTGCTGCGTTCCGCCGACGAGAAGGATCCGGAATTCGGCGATTGGCTGGTGCGCCATATGGGTGCGGACCCAGAGAAGCTTAATCCTGTCACCGCCAGCGACCGCGGCGCCAGCCAGGTGCAGGAGTATATCTTCGAAACGTTGCTCGCCGCCGAGTACGAACCGCCATATAGGCTGCGGGGTTGGGTCGCTGTGGACTATCCGGAAATCTCCGAGGATGAGCTCACCTATACTTTCGAGTTGCGGGAGGGGGTGCGATTCTCAGATGGCAAACCGCTGACGGCGGCGGACGTAATCTTCAGCATGAAGGTCATTCACAATCCCCAAGTCCTGGCCCCGCACCTGCGCAACTATTATGCTGCGGTCAAAGATGTGCAGCTCGTGGGCGGTAATAAGCTCAGGTTTCTCTGCGACGAGCCCTACTTCCGCAACGATCTGATCCTCGGTGGCTTCAGCATCCTGCCGATGCACTTCTACGATCCGGAAGGTTTGATGGACCCCGTCGAGTTCAGGAGCCTGGTGGACGGTTCCTGGGAGGAAGGGCCGCACAAAGAGCGGGTCGAGCGCTTCGCCGAACAGTTCAACCAGAATTTCAATCGCGTGACGCTGGGGTCCGGCCCCTATATGATAAAGGACCCGGAGCGCGACGTGGTCACCCAGCAAAAAATTGTGTTGACGCGCAACAAAAACTACTGGGGGCAGGAGGTCGACGGCCTATTGTCCTCCGGCTTCGTCGATAAAATCGTCTTCAATATCATCAACAACACCGACGCAGCGTTTATCGAGCTGACCAACGGAAACCTCGACTATCATACACTGCGTCCGTTGGAGTTCAAGGAAAAGAGCTGGTCGGAAGATTTCAACAAGCGCTTCCTCAAGGGCGTCAGTTATTCCAGTGGCTATATGTACATCGGCTGGAACAACGCGCATCCGATCTTTGGCGACAAGCGGGTGCGCCAGGCGATGACCTACCTGACCGACCGCGAAGGCATGGTCGAGAATATCATGTTCGGCCTGGCCGAAACGGTAGAGGGGCCGATCAACAAGTTTCGCCCCGAGTACAACCACGACCTCGACCCCTACGTCTACGATACCGACCGCGCGCTCGACCTGCTTGAAGAAGCCGGATGGGGCGACAGCGACGAGGACGGAATCCTCGATAAGACCATCGACGGGAAATTGGTACCGTTCCGCTTTGAATTCTTAGTCAACTCGGGCAACCAGATCCGCAAGGATATTGCCCTGACGGTGCAATACGAATTGCAGGATATCGGCATCGATTGCCAGGTGAGGGAGTTGGACTGGTCGATCTTTTTGCAGAAGATCAAAAGCAAAGAATACGACGCGATGGTACTGGGGTGGACCGGCAGCCTGCGTTTCGCGCCTGACGCTTACCAGATCTGGCATTCCTCACAGGGCGTCGACAATGGTTCTAACCACATCAGTTTCATAAACGAGGAAGTCGATCAAATCCTTGAGGATTACCGCCGTGAGTTCGATATGGACAAGCGCATCGTGCTCTATCGACGTTTCCAGGAGATCCTGCACGAGGAGCAGCCCTATACCTTTATGTGGAAGGCTCGTTCCGCGCAGGCGTATAGCCGGCGCTATAACGGGGTCACCTGGTATCCGCCCGGCGTTCGCATGCAGGATTGGTGGGTCGCGCAGCCCGAGCAAATGTACCAATAAGCGTAACCCCAGGGCCTGACTTGTGGCCGTTGCAGACGTGCTCCGCTGGCAGGTTCATCCATTGCGTTGGGAGCCGCCGGTCAAATCGGCGCTTTTGGCCGGGCTCATTCTCGCGTCGGCGGCATCGGCGGCTATTGGTTTCGAGCACTGGCTCTACGGTGCGTTTTCGCTGATCGTATTGGTTATTGCCCTGTCGCGCTATTTCTTTCCTACGCAGTATGCGCTCAACGGCGAAGGATTTGTCAGCGCGCACCTCGGTCTCAGTCGCCGCCGTTCCTGGGCGGAGTTCCAACGAGTCGATGAGCATCGGGACGGCATTTTTTTAGGTCCCTTTACCCGGTCCGGCCGGTTGGATTCTTTCAGGGGCGTCTTTCTGCGATTTCACCAAAACCGCGAAGAAGTAGTATATTTCGTCCGGCATTATGTACCAGGTCAATAATATAAAAGCGTGGTGGCGGCATGCTTTCGCTGTCGAAGACCCGCAGGAGGGTTGGTCGGCGGAGGACCGCGAGCTTGCCGAACGACTGGCCGATTTGATTGTGCGTCGCCGTTTGGGGGGGGCTGCACTAATGGCGTTGGAAGCCGGTCGGCCGTGCAACTTTCTCGGCAGCCAGGCGCTGACATTCTTGGCGCCCTTCGCCACGCTGGTTTTCTCCGCCGACGAATATGAGCGCTTTACCCGCATGCTGGAACGACGCCAGAGCATAGACCTGTTATTAGAGGCGCTCACTCGGCGCGAAAGCGAAAAACATGAATAACAGCATTACGGATAGGATCTCGCATGGGCTCTGATCTCAATGTCGTCATTGCCACAGACTGCGGAAGTACGACCACAAAAGCCATCCTGATCGAAAAGAAGGACGGACAATACCGCCAGACCTTTCGCGGCGAAGCCCCGACCACGGTGGAGGCGCCCTTCGAGGATGTCACGCGCGGTGTGCTCAACGCGATACAGGAAATCGAAGAGCTTTCGGGGCGGAAAATCCTCGATGGCGAGCGGATCATCACCCCCGCTGAAGGTGATGTCGGCGTCGATATCTATATCTCGACGAGCAGCGCCGGCGGCGGTTTGCAGATGATGGTCGGCGGTGTAGTGCAGGCGATGACCGGCGAGAGTGCCCAGCGTTGCGCACTGGGAGCGGGAGCGATCGTTATGGACACTCTTGCGGCCAACGACGGGCGCCTGCCACACGAGAAGATCGAGCGCATTCGTCAGTTGCGCCCAGATATGCTGCTATTGGCGGGCGGCACCGACGGCGGTACGATCAGCCATGTGGTCGAACTGGCCGAGTATATCGCCGCGGCCGATCCCAAACCCCGCTTTGGTTCGGGCTTTATGCTGCCGGTTATTTTTGCGGGCAACCAGGATGCGTGTAAGGAAGTAGTAAAGGTATTGGGTGAAAAAACCGACTTGACGGTTGCCGAGAATATCCGCCCAGTGCTCGAAGAGGAGAATCTGGCCCCTGCCCGCCATGTGATACACGATCTTTTTCTCGAACATGTGATGGCGCAGGCTCCGGGGTACCGCAAGCTCATGGGCTGGACCGGGGCGCCGATCATGCCTACGCCCGCGGCGGTGGGCGAAATCATGCAGACCATCGCACGGCAACAGGGCATCAATGTTGTGGGTGTCGATATCGGCGGTGCGACGACCGATGTGTTCAGCGTGTTCGGAGAGATCTTTAACCGCACGGTTAGTGCCAACCTGGGCATGTCGTATAGTATCTCCAATGTCTTGGCCGAAGCGGGGCTCGACAATATTATGCGCTGGGTCGCTTTTGATATCGAGGAAGCAGACCTGCGCGACCGCATCAAAAATAAGATGATCCGACCGACGACGATCCCGCAGCTTTTGCAAGAATTGCAGGTGGAGCAGGCAATCGCCCGCGAGGCGTTGCGGTTGGCTTTCGTACAACACCGGCAGCTGGCGGTGGGTTTGAAGGGGGTGCAGAGCGAGCGCACGCTAGCCGATGTCTTCGAGCAGGAGGCGACTGGCGAGAGCCTGATCCGGATGATGGAGTTGGATCTGTTGGTCGGTAGCGGCGGTGTGCTTTCGCATGCCCCCCGCCGCGAACAGTCTTGTGCGATGCTGATCGACTCCTTTCAGCCCGAAGGCATTACCCGACTGGCCGTCGATAGTATTTTCATGATGCCGCATTTAGGTGTGCTTTCCACCGTTGACGAACAGGCGGCCACCGAGGTTTTCGAGCGCGACTGCTTGATTTATTTGGGCACTTGCGTTGCGCCGGTCGGCAGCGGCAAAGTCGGTGAGGTTTGTGTGCAATACACGGTGGATCTGCCGAGTGGCCGCCAGGTGGGCGAATTGCGGGTCGGCGAGTTGGTGCTTTTGCCCTTGGCCGACGACGAGGTGGTGGAGATAGAGCTTGAGCCGGCGCGGCGATGGGATATGGGTGCCGGGCCTGGACAGGCTTTGAGCGCGCGCGTGTGTGGCGGGGTCGTGGGGTTGGTGCTCGACGGTCGCGGCCGCCCGATACAGATAGCAGAAGACGATCACCTCGACCAGGTGTCTGCCTGGCAAGGGGCGTTGAATCTATACGGCGAGTAGGTTTCCCAATGGCACATGCCTATACCCCGGGGCTGCGCGTGACGCGGCACGCGGTGATCCAGAAAGAGCGGCGTCTACCCCTCAAAGGCGAAGTCGTCGTCGAGCGCGGCGTCGAAGTGCGGCGAGACCAAGTGGTAGCCCGCACTGAGTTGCCGGGCGACGTGGCGACGATGAATATAGTCAACCGCTTGGGCATTTCGCCGCAGGAACTGGCGGGTTATATGCTCAAAAAAGAGGGCGACCAGGTCGTGGAGGGCGAGCCATTAGCCGAGACGAGGCCGCTGATCAAATGGTTCAAGACCACGATCGAATCGCCGGTGAGCGGTACGGTCGAGAGTATTTCGCCGGTCACCGGCCAGGTTATTTTGCGCAAAGCGCCCAAGCCGGTTGAAGTGTTGGCCTATGTCGACGGGGTCGTCGACGAGGTTATCGCGGAAGAAGGCGTGCGTATCGAGACGCGGGGAGCCTATATCCAAGGTATCTTCGGTGTGGGAGGCGAGTGTTGGGGAGCGTTGCATCTGGCGGTCGAGGATGCCAATGCGGAAACTAAAACGATCGGTGCCGAAGCGGCGGGCAAGATCGTCGTGGTGGGCAGTCTGATCACCTTGGAAATCGTGGAACAAGCCCGACAGGCCGGGGCGGTGGGGTTGATCGGCGGGGGTATACGCGATCAGGATTTGCGCGATCTGCTCGGTTATGATCTGGGCGTGGCGATCACCGGCGCTGAGGAAATTGGCTTGACGGTTATTGTTACCGAGGGATTCGGTCGTATCGCGATGGCTGGTAAAACCTTTGATATTTTGCGGGCTTGTAGCGGCATGGAAGCATCGATTTCCGGGGCGACCCAGATCCGGGCGGGTGTGTTGCGGCCGGAGATTATCGTGCCGTCTGCGACGGCTGGTGACGAAGAGCATGTCGGAGGAGACTCCGAGGGGTTGCAGGTCGGCAATGTTTTGCGGGTGATCCGGATGCCGTATTTTGGTCAAATCGGGCGGGTTAGCGGGTTGCCGGCGGAGTTGCAGGAAGTGGAGTCGGGGGCTATGGTGCGGGTGTTGGAGGTGGAGTTTGACGGGGGAGAGCAGGTGGTGGTGCCGCGGGCGAATGTGGAGTTGATTGAGGAATGAAGTAGGGGCGGTGGTGTTGGCAGGTCGGCAGAAGAGGCCTTCGGGTAGGTCTTTTCGCTCATTCTCGCCTCAAATCTTGTGAGGCTTCGAGGGCTATCCTCAGAGTTCACTGTTCCTGTGAAATCTGGGACAGCAAGCCGCTCAGATACCTACCCGAAGGCCTCTTGATGGGACTCAGGTAATGTTGCCGAGTCAAAGAAAAAAGAAAAGAAAAGAGATGGTAATCTCTATAGCTCTAACCTTGTTCGTTTTCACCACCTGTGTCTATGCGCAAGGAGGGTTGCAGGCGATGATGGAGCCGGTTGTGCCGCCGGTTGCGGTCGAGGCCTTTGATACGCCCGACGATGACGGGGGCAGTATCACGCTGACTTGGCCCAAGGATGCGCGCGCCAACGAGAATACGACCTATCTGATTACCATCGCCGAATCGGGCAGTGGGCCTTTTCGCGTGGCGGCGGAGGTTGCGGCGGCGGGCAATTTTATGGCGGAGCAGCCGGGCCTTTTCGGGCACGGAGACGAGCTGAAGGATTTCCACTATGTGCATATCGAAGAATTCGCAGGGGCAAAAGGCAAGCAGCCCATAGAAGACGGCAAGACGTATTCTTTCCATATCGATGTGCGCACGGCGGGCGGGACGATTCGCGGCAAGACGATCGTCGCGGCTCAGGCCGTGGGCAACTTGTTCAATATGGCCAAGGTCAACAACCTAGTATTGTGCTTGGTATTCTCGGGTTTGATCCTCGGTTATATCGTCATTGCCCGGACCCGCACGCTAAAGATCCGCCGTATCGCCGGGTTAGAAGCCCTCGACGAGGCACTGGGTCGGGCGACGGAAATGGGTAAACCGGTGCTCTTTATCCACGGTTTACGCGATATGAGCCAGATCCCGACCATCGCCGCGGTCAATATTTTGGGTAGGGTGGCCAAGCGCACGGCCGAATACGGTACGGCGTTGCGGGTCGTGGCCCCGGACCCGGTGGTGATGTCAGTCAGTCAGGAGACGGTAAAAGCCTCCTATATCGAGGCCGGGCGCCCCGACGCTTTCAACGCCGACCACATTTTTGTGCCGAGCACCGAACAGTTCAGTTATGCGGCGGCCGTCGAGTGTATTATGGTGCGCGACAAGCCGGCGGCCCATATCATGATGGGTTATTTTTACGCCGAATCTCTGCTTTTGGCCGAGACCGGTTCGACGACCGGGGCGATCCAGATCGCTGGCACCGACGCCTTTACCCAGTTGCCTTTCTTCGTCACGACTTGTGATTATACGCTGCTCGGCGAAGAGCTTTATGCGGCCAGCGCCTATTTATCAGGGGAGCCGCGGATGCTCGGTAGCCTTAAGGGCCAGGACGGAGGCAAGGCGATTATACTGGCCGTATTGGTGGCAGGCACGCTGTTGGCGACATTGGGCATCCCGCAACTGACGTACGTCTTTACCCCTTATTAGGAGGGCGCGATGCTTTTTTTCAACCGAACCTTACCGCTTATCGTCGCCTTCGCCTTCGGCATGCTCGGTATCGTCATCTATTATATACCGCATAGCGGCGCGCAGAGCGTAGAGCGGGAGATGGCGCTGTGGGTGCGCATCGTCTTCGCGTTTGCCTACTTATTGGGGCTGTATAGCCTGCTGAACCTGCACTGGCAACGCATCCGCCAACACGCCGCCGGTTGGGGCTATAGCCTGGTGGCCATCGCGAGTTTCTCGCTTATGATGCTCTTTGTCGTCTACAACGACGGCCATGGCCCCTTTGCCGCCCAAGCCGCGGCCGGCGGTTACAAATGGCTCTTTGACAATGTACACGTGGCCTGCGCTTCGACGATGTTTTCGATCTTGGCCTTCTTTATTGCCTCGGCCGCCTATCGAACCTTCCGCGCCCGCACGCCGGAGGCGGCGTTGCTGCTGGTCGCGGCGGTCATTGTGATGTTAGGGCGGGTGCCGATCGGCCGCGAAATCTCCGAATTTTTCCCGGTCGCCACCGATTGGCTCTTGAACGTGCCGAACCTCGCGGCCAAACGCGGCATTCTGCTGGGCGTGTCGCTGGGGGCGATCGCCACTTCGCTGCGCATCATATTTGGTATCGAGCGCTCCTATCTCGGTGGAGGCGACGAGTGATACAAAAACTATTGGATATCGACCGCCGCATTATTTTCGTCCTGGTCCTTGTCGCGGTGGCGACGCCGCTCTTGATGGGCACGGTCCTGCCGATCACACCGACGAAAGAAGTGCAAGCGGCTTACGATGAGATCGAAAAGCGCGCTGCGGGGGATGTTGTACTCGTTTCTTTTTCGTATGGCGCCAGCACGGTGCCCGAAATGCAGCCGATGGCCCGCGCCATTTTGCGCCACGCCTTTCGTCGGGATCTCAAGATTGTGGCGATCTGCCTATGGCCCGAGGCGACGGGGTTGGCGCAGGAAGTGCTGGAGGACATGGCGGCTGAATTCGAATTGCAATACGGCGTGGATTATGCCTTTATGGGGTATAAACCCGGGAATTTCAGCGTCATCCTCAATATGGGGCAGGATTTCCACAGTGCCTTCCCGCAAGACCATTGGGGCACCAAAGCAGACGAACTGGAGTTGACGCGTCCTTTGCGTTCGTTGAAAGATTTCGATCTTGTCTTTGATCTTGCCGCCGGAGATTCCATCGAGTTCTGGTGGATTCCCTACGGGCAGGAGAAGTTCGGTTTTCCCTTCGCCGCCGGCTGCACGGCGGTAATGGCGCCCGATCTCTATCCATTCCTCGACTCGGGGCAGCTCAACGGCCTGCTTGGCGGCTTGGCCGGAGCGGCTGAATACGAGACGTTGATCGATCATTCCGGCACGGCCAGCAAGGGCATGAGCGCCCAGTCGTTCGCGCACCTGATCATCGTCGCCTTCGTGATTATAGGCAATGCGGCCTATTTCATCTCTCGGCGAACCCGGCCCGAGCAGAGGAGTTGATCATGGCGCGCGACACCTATGTCTTTCTTGGTTTTCTCCTGCTCTTCGCGGTAGTCAATATCGGCTTGGTCGTCAGTGGGCTATTGTCGGCGGATTGGACGGGTTTGGGGGTGATTACGGGGGCTGGGATGACTTTGGCGCTCTATAGCTTCCTCTATAAGGACAATCCGCTATTCAAGTTTGCCGAGCACGTTTTTGTCGGTGTGGCGTCGGCCTACATTTTTGGTCAGTACTGGTATCCGACGATTTACGGCGAACTCATCGCTGAGTGGACGGAGCTTGAAGCAGGGGAGACGGCGAATTGGTGGTTGTTGGCTCCGACAGCGCTCGGGCTTTTGATGCTGACGCGCTTCTCACTGCGCTTCGCTTGGCTCAGTCGCTATTCTTTCGCCTTTTTTGTCGGCTTGGGCGCAGGCCTGACCATTCCTCGCTATATCTCCTCTTTTATTCTCGCGCAAATTGAGCCTACCCTGCGACCGCTGAGCTTGAGTTGGGATGGGTTTAATCTGCTGGTCATATTGGTGGGCGTAATCGGGGTGTTGGTGTATTTCTTCTTCTCTGTCGAGCACACTGGCGTGGCGGGGCGAGTCTCCAAGGTGGGCATCTGGTTTTTGATGGTCTCCTTTGGTGCATCATTCGGCTATACGGTAATGGCACGGATCTCATTATTAATCGGCCGAGTGACCTTCCTATTAGAAGACTGGTTGCATTTGATGTAAGATTGCGCTGCTTTCTGCGGCCAAGCAACAAAGCCCCTCATTTTCAGATAACGACACTTTTTTGTCAAAATATGTCCGGACCCTTGATATGTCCGAACCCTTCTTTTGAGGAACCCTTCTTTTGCGATTTATCTCTTGACTATTAAGTAAACACTTACGTACTTTCCCCTTGAATTTGTTGGGCCTGTCGAAATTGCACTGTTCAAGACTTAAATATCGCTGAGTATAATTCCATCTTGCCGAAGATGAAATATTGATAATTAAAGATATGTGACAATTGAGAGGTCGAACTTGAACCAGCTACGACTTCTATAACACTCTTTTATTTTATTGAACCAACAATGAAATCCACCTTTGGAAAGGAGATCTAGATGATCAAGGTCCAAGGCGTTTTTCGCGTCCTGACAGCACTCGGTGTGCTGCTGGCGCTGAGCCTGGCCCCCGTCCAGGCCAGTACTGGCGGTAAGATCGCCGGTGTGGTCACTGATGCTAACACAGGTGATGCGTTGCCTAATGCCAATATCATCGTAGTCGATTCCGCAATGGGGACTACGGCTGATGAAAAGGGGCGCTTCTTTATCCTGAACGTGCCGACGGGTACTTATACCCTACGGGCGACCTATATTGGTTATGCGCCGATTCAGATCCAGGACCTCATAGTATCGACCGGGCTGACATCCAGCGTTGATATTGGAATGGCGTCGGCGAAGATTCAGGTGGATGAGATGATCATCAAGGCCGAGCGGCCGATTATCGACAAGAATGCGACGAATGCGGTGCGGATCATCAATGCCGATGATCTTGAGGCATTGCCTCTGCGCAGCAGTGAGGAAGTTGTTGCTCTGCAGCCGGGTGTGATCCTCCAGGATGGTGACTTGCATGTTCGCGGATCGCGCGTAGACGAAATAGCCTATTACATCGAAGGTACCAGCACGCGAAACCCGATTACTGGTGGCAGTGCGGCTGAACTGGTCGACGAGGCGATAGAAGAAATCCAAGTACAGGCCGGTGGTTTCAATGCCGAATACGGCGGGGCCACGGCAGGTGTTGTTACTCGTCAACTGCGGACGGGAGGCACGGCTTGGGAGTTTGAATTGGTTAGCGAGAACGACGGTGGAGTCAGTACCAGCGAGAATCTTGGAGCCTATGGCTACGGTGAAAAGATCACAGTATTTACCGCTGGCGGCCCACTAGGCGGCAAAGTGAGGCTCTTCACGGCGCTATCGAAGGGAGAAGCAGGGTCTCCACCGATGTATTGGGACGGGTTTGAACTGAATAATCTGGTAGATACCGGGGACCGTGGTGGGGGTGTTCACTGGCAAGACGCCGATGAGGATGGAGAAAAAGAACCGGATAAGGTTGATGCGCTGATAGTTAATCCAGGCACGATCGCCCATGCTCGGGAGCAGATTACAAGAGCGAACACCACGATGTTGCTTGATTTGAATCCGATCACCTTAAAGCTTACCCATATATTGGCTTCGGGTAATGAGGATAGCCCCGGTACGCCGATTCGAAACATCTTAAATACGCATCGTCTGGAGGAAAGTGATTATCAGCAGAATATGCTGAGCCTCAAGGCTACGCACGTATTGTCGGCCAATACTATCTACGACGTGACGCTGTCTTACTTGAAAAATGATTACGAATCGTATGATCCGTACTTTGAAAACGATTTCATGCTCTATGATGACAGCACTGCGGTTTCCCGAATGGGCGAGGCGGAAAAATTAGATTTCGCTTCCTTCTCGCGCGCCGGTTCTGCACCCCGGGATTACGATTTCAATGGCTTTCCGTTTACTCGCCCCGGTGCGACGATGACCGGCTACGGCAAACAGTCTGATGGCTACAAGGGGGTGTCGGGCAGCGTCACCAACCAGGGCAAAGTACATCAGTTGAAGGCCGGTTTTGATTTTCAGAGTTGGCAGACTCGGCGTTATTCGATTGCTGGCTTGGGCTCGATCCGCAATCAGATCAATCTCTCCCACCCCGAACTAGAAGCGGTTTACGACCGCTACTACAGTGGCGAGATCAAAGGAGACAAACTGCTTAGCGAGTTGATTTCCGCCGCAGAAGCTGCCGGAAAATACGAGGATCTGCAGCGGTTGATTCGTCAGAATAGTCGCGGCGACTTCTTTGGCTTTGATGAATTCGGGCGTGAACAGGAGGGCGGCAAGTCGCTTGGAGGAGACCTCGAAGCGCCCCGCAGCCCTCAGTTTGCATCGGCTTACCTGCAGGATAAGATTGAGTATAACGATTTGATCGTAAATGCTGGCCTGCGGCTAGATTATTTCGACATCGACTCATGGGATATCGTCAAGGACGAGGAGGGGCGCGCGGTGCTGAATCGCGACGAGAAAAACTACACGCTCTTAATCAGCGACGATGCGGGTAAGACGTATATGACCCGCAGTAAGTCGCATACCAAGATCAGTCCTCGTCTCGGTTTTTCTTTTCCGGTATCAGATCGCACCGTTATGCACGTCCAATACGGCAAGTTTGCGCAGATGCCGGCCCTGCGGTCGAGTCTAACCGGTGGCGCTCGACTCGCCCTTGAAACGGGTGGGCAGAACTTCATCAGTGCGCCGACGGCATTTAATCTTGAGCCTATGATGACGACGCAGTACGAGATTGGGCTTGAGCGGCAATTTACGGATCTGGCTTCCTTCGACATTACGGGTTTTTACCGCGATGTTCGTGGTCAGATGCAATTGCGCAACCAGGATCTCTCCCCTTCCTCAATTGGGGCATCGGGAGGTTATAACTACCTGCAGAATGGCGATTTCGCGACGACCAAGGGCATTGAGTTCGTGTTGAAGGTTCGCCGCAGTAAGGGTTTTCGCACCGAAATAAATTATACGCTGCAAGATGCTCGTGGAACGGGCTCGTCGACATTGAGTGCGGTGGCAGGTGTCGAGGTTCGGACCAATTTGCCGACGCTTGAACAGCCCTTGGATTTCAATCAAAAGCATACTGGCAGCGTGCTACTCGACTACAAGGTCCCAGTCAGCGGCGGCGTCTTCAGTGGAGTGTATGCAAGTGTGCTGACGTCTTTTTCCAGTGGGCATAATTATACCCTGGTCGGCGGTTCACTGGGGCAACGCGGCCCGGAGGACGGAGCGGTCATGGACGATTTTGATCCTCGCTCGCGCAAACCGCTGGAGTCAGTGAATGCATCTACAACGCCGTGGACCTACGAGACAAATCTCAAAATCGGCAAGAAGATGTCATTGCGTGGAACAAATGTTACACTATATCTGCGGGCTATGAATCTGTTCAACCGGAAAAATGTTATTAACGTATATCGGCGAACAGGGAATACCAGCGATGACGGCTTCCTCAACAGTCCTGAACTGAGCCAGCAAATAGTCGCCGCACGCGGAGAAGAGTATGTCGATATGTTCGAAAAGATCAATCTACAAAACCGCCAACACTACTCGACAAATCAAGGTGGTGACCTTTTTGATGAGCCGCGTCAGGTGCGAATCGGCCTGAGCCTCGACTTCTAAGAAGGGCGGATTCTGGGTGCGAAATCTAATGGTATTGAGAGAAAGGATGAAAGCGATGAGAGCGATAAGTCTACACGCCGCGTTGTTGATAGCGGTGGTCTTAATCGCCAGTTCCGAGGCACGCGAAACCATGTCGTCTCCACGTGCTGGGAAGATTGCTCAGAGCGCGGAGTTCAACGGTGAGCGAGCGCTCATAAATGTCAACAATTTGTCCATGTGGTTTAAGAATGATGGCTACTCGGCGCGTGACCCACTCTCGGGTAATTCAGGCGTCAGCTATCCGCGCGGCACCGACTATGTAATATTCGCCGATGGGTTGATCTTTGGTGGGTATGTGCGAGATGGAGTCGAACCGGCATTACGGGTTGGTGGCCAGACCTATGAAATAGGCACTAAGCCAGGACGAATTATCGAGAAGGGCGTTGCCGATAACGGTGACATCCAGGCGAATCCTGCTGCTCGCATCTACAGGGTCCGTGCGGATTACGCTACCGCTGATTTGACCCAGGATGCTGCTGAGATGCTGAGCAAGGGCTCAACGGAAGTAACCGCAGCTGATATATCGGCATTGAGAGCGCAATACGAAAAAGATTGGAATGAGTGGCCCGCTGCTTGGGGTGCTCCGTTTTATGATGTTGATGGTAATGGGACCTATGACCCCGGGGTAGATCAACCGTCTTTTCGCAATGCCGACTGTGTTGCTTCTCCGGCAGTCTGTGCAAACAATGCCGACCAGATTGCATGGTTTGTTATGAACGATCTCGACGCTGGTGCGACGGCCTCTCTATACGGAGCACCGCCGATAGGTCTGGAGATTCAAGTCACCCTATGGGCTTACGCGCGGACGGATGCGCTGGGCGAGGTGATTTTTAAGAAATTCCGTTTTGAGTATAAGGGCACAGCCGACACACCCGATGACGCAGTGATTGAGGACATGTACGTCGCCCAGTGGTCCGACCCAGATCTTGGTGATTATGGAGACGACTTTGCTGGAAGCGATGTTGACCTAAGTCTCGGGTATGTCTACAACGGTAGCGATATCGACTCCCACTATGCCGATTTTGGCTTGGCTCCGCCAGCCGCTGGCTACGATTTTCTGCAGGGGCCGATTGTGCCGGTAACCGTTGAAGTAACAGACGATGACGGCAATGTAAGTGTGGTCCCCGATGAGACGGCGCAAGCCATCTTTGGCTTCGATACCATCAGTGGTTTTCGCAACCTGCCGATGACTTCCTACGTTTACTTTGCCGCAGGCAGTTCTATAGGCGATCCAAGTTTAGGCGAATACGATGGTACGTTGGAGTGGTATAATCTACTTCAGGGGTATCAGCCGCAGCCGGACGTCGACAATCCAGTACCATACCTAAACCCGTTGACCAATGAGCCGACGAAGTTTACGCTCGACGGAGATCCGACCCGGGCAACGGGTTGGACAGACGGCGTACCCCTGCCACCTGGCGATCGCCGTATCGTCCTTAACACCGGTCCCTTCAATATGAAGATGGGCGATGTGCAGGAAGTTGTTGTTGCGCTTATCGGTGGTTTGGGCAGCGATCGCTTTCGCAGTGTCTCGAAGTTGAAATTCAATGACCTATTCGTTCAGGATGCCTACAACACCTTTTTCCAAGTTCCGCCGCCGCCGGCCGCACCGCAGGTGCGCGCAGCTCAACTGGATAAGGCCATAGTTCTCGACTGGGGTTGGAATGAAGATGCCGTGACGGATACCGAAGGCGGCATTAATGGTACGCTCGAGTTTGAAGGGTATAATGTGTATCAACTACCTTCCGCTGAGGCCACGTTCGACCAGGGGGTCAAGTTGGCCACCTACGATCGGGAAAATGGCGTTACGACGGTGCTCGGGATAGATCTCGATGACGATTCCGGGGTGATATTAGACAAACCGTTGCAGATCGGTTCCGACTTCGGTGTGCGGCGCAATGTTAAGGTAACACAGGACTTATTGAAGGGGCGTCCGTTGGTGAATGGGCAGCGGTATTATTTTGCCGTAACGGCCTATAGTCATAACAAGGACGAGAATGCGGCGACGACTACGCTTGAGAGTCCGATGCAAATTTTGGTCGCCGTGCCACAATCTGCTGCGCCAGGAGTGCGCTACGGTACGGTAGCAGATGAGATGATTGCGAGTGCCCATACCACCGGGGCGAGCGACGGTGCGGTTTCCGCACATGTCGTCGATCCGACCCGCACCACTGGAAATTCCTACGCGGTCACCTATTCCGACAACGCCGATGGGGCAACGGTGTGGAGCCTGCGCGATGTTACGGCTGGGACGGAGCTTCTCGCGGGTCAGACCGATCAAAATGGGACGCCGATTTACATTGGACTCGATGGTTTCGAGGTCATGGTGTCGGGCCCGCCCAATGGCATGAAGGACTGGGGTGCGCCAGCCGCGCCCTATGTCGCTTGGCAAGCTGAAAATGGCGGAACCGTTGGCGACTACGTTTCCGCGACATCGCACAGTAGCGATACCCGTTGGTGGACATGGGCCGAAGCCGATTGGGGTGGTGAAGGCTTCAGCGGTGCCATGACCGGTGACATCGGCAATCAGTGGTTCGAACCTTCTTCGGTAACCCCTGCTCAGTTGCGCACTGTCGAGCTTCGCTTTGCGAGTGTAGTGGAAGAGGAAGGGGAAACTCAATATCACCCGGTTGATTTGAACAATCCGAATGTCTCCTATGCTTACCGCTATATGCGTGGAGCAGGCGGTGATGTGCCGGCCCTGGCTGATATGACGACCACTGGCAATCCCTACGATTGGAGCAAATATATCGTCAAGAATGAAGGCCCGGGGGTCTATGTCTACCAGGAACGCTCGCCGATTTGTCTCTCGGCGTGGGACATCGAGAGTGACCCGCCGCGCCGCCTGGCGGTAGGATTTCTTGAGAACAATGCATCCGGCGGTCTTGTTAATGGCGCCTACGGCCCAGCATTCTACCAGGCTTCGAGCAACATAGCAGGTTCGGGTCCTCGCGAATGGCTGTACATTTTCGATGCCGACTACACTGAGCCTGGAGATGACAATAGCGCCTTGACTGATTTTGGGTTGTTGCCGTTGAACGATGGAGCTACCGATCCCTTGCCGATCATGTATATTGTATTCGCCAATAGGCGAGGGGAAACGCGGTTTCCCATGGATGGCGACACTTTTGTCCTAGCCGCCAACCATGTCAATACCGCTTCGGATGTGTTTGATTTCACCGTTTCTGGCACTACCACTGATGAGGCTCTGCTTAAAAAGGACCTCGAAAAAATCAACATTTTCCCAAATCCGTATTATGGTCTTAACGAAATGGAGACCTCGCGATACGGACATTTTGTAACATTCAGTCATCTGCCCAACAGAGCAACGATTCGTATTTTCGATGTGGCTGGGCAAATGGTTCGGACGCTGGAAAAAGACGATTCCGATCAGTTTTTTCAATGGAATCTAAGTAATGATAACGGGCTGCCTGTAGCGAGTGGACTCTACGTTGTTCATATCGATATGCCGCAGGCTAAAGCTAAAAAAGTGCTAAAGCTTGCGATCGTGCAGGAACAGCAGTTCCTGGAAAGTTACTAGGCGCGACGTGTATATCGCACAGGAGAACAAGAAAATGCGTATTACTGGCACGTTTATTTTAACACTGGTGTTAGCCGGTCTTGTTTTTGAAGCATCCATTGCCGAGGCTGGTGGCCGCAATCGGGTTGGCGGTAGTGCGGCGGCCCAATTGCTAATCCCGGTCGGTGCAAGGGATATGGCGCTCGGTGGATCGTCATCGGCGAGCGCTGAAGGTCTTGAAGCATTGCATTGGAACCCCGCCGGTTTGGCCGCCTCAGCGTCGTCGGCTTCGATTTTGGTGTCGACGATGAGCTATTTTGCCGACATGCAGCTCAATTACGCCGCAGTTGGTGCAAGCTTCGGCCGTCTAGGGCACCTATCGGTCAACTTCAAAGCACTGACCGCAGGTGATATACCGGTGACTACCGCGACCTCACCCGATGGTACTGGCGGAATGTATTCCCCGACCCTTTTTACAGTGGGGGCGACGTACGCCAATAGCTTGACCGATCGTATTCGCATGGGAAGCACGATACATTTCATTTCGGAAAATATCGGACGTACCAATGCGAGCGGGGTCTCTTTCAGTGCTGGCATCCAATATGTAGGACTTGGGTCGGTTCGTGGCCTGGATCTCGGTATAAGTATCAAGCACATCGGTACTCGGATGACATATGGTGGGCCGGGGCTACTTTTTCAGGGACAGGTTGATGGGTTGCGACGCCCCGGATCATTTTATCGGGTTGAAGCTAGCTCGGCCGATTTGCCGTCCTTGTTTGAAATCGGGCTCAGCTATAACGTGCCGGTGGGTGGTGCTCAGGGACTCAGCGTCAGTACTTTGTTTCAACATGCCAATTATGATTACGATGAATATCGCCTCGGAGCCGAGTATAGCCTGAGCAAACTTCTTGTTCTGAGGGCCGGATTTATGATGCCGTCCGATGCTATGGATGACACGTTTATCTACGGTACGAGCTTCGGTTTGGGGCTAAACGTCGATATCGGTGCAATTCGCGATCTGCAGATTGATTATGCCTATACCGCCGTTGAGTACTTTGATTCACTCAATACGTTCTCGTTCAAGTTAGATTTTTGATCGTTGTTTGTAGTGGCTTGATGGGGCGCTAGGTAAGATATTGTTCGCAATGTTTGAGCATGCTGTGTACCGCAAGGTGCACAGCATGTTTTTCTGTGGCTAAGGCAGAGTTGCAATTTATCCGCAAGGAAGCCAACAACGTTTAGCCAGCGTTCAAGCCGCAAGCGGTCGCGCGACTGCAAGGAATAGAGCACGGATAATGAGAGCGTCGCTGACCGATGCGTTAAGGCTCTCCGCCCCCTTTTTATCTCAACCGGCTCTTTTGTCGCGTCTCAGGGCGTCAGTGGTCTTTGGTTTATTTGCGTCGAAAGAGAGAGATCCACGCGTGCCCTGAACAATAATAGTGACTGGTTCTTGCCAAGTTTTATTTAGCGCCTTGCATGTCAGTCGGAGACAACGGAGACAAACTGTTTTGCGATATATTAAATTACTGTGCACCTTTGGACTAATACTGCTATGGTCGTGTCAGAGTTCGACCATGACGGCGGCAAAGCTTTATATCAAACAGGGCGAGACACAAAAAGCGGTCGAACAGCTTGAGGAAATGTTGCGCCTTTCCCCAGAGAGCGCCGAGGCGCATTTCTTGTTGGCGAAGCTTTTTGCGGCCGAAGGTCGTTATTCCGAGATGGTTTCACACCTCGGGCGCTCTGCCGATCTTAGCCCACAGTATCATGGTGAGATCGAAAAAACGCGTCTCCATTTCTGGGCACGCGAGTACAATGCTGGAGTCGGGTTTGCGCAGGAGCAGGGGACGGACTTGGGCCAGGCAATGCGTGCATTTGGCAATGCGACGATCATTGATGAAAATGACCTCAGGGCCTGGCGCAACTTGGCTTATGTCTACTATCAGAGCGATAGCACTAACGCGGCGATTGACACCTATCAGCGGATTGTTTCGCTTGATGCGCAAGACGGGAAATCTTTTTACAGCTTGGGCGTGCTTTATTTAAACAAAGATCAACACAAAGAAGCGGAACATGTTCTGTCACAACTGGTCGAGATTGACCCCCAGCATCTCGATGGGCATATAAATTTGGCCGTGGCTCAGGTACACCTCAAAGATTATGAGGGGGCCGAGACCAATTATCGCCAGGCCATTGTGATAGACCCGACGATGCCCAGTTCCCATTACAATTTGGGTAATCTCTATTGGCAGCAGCAGAAGTATAGCGCGGCGCGCGAGGCCTATGAGGAGACGATCAGGCTGAACCCCGAAGACGGAGATGCGCTCTACAATTTGGCGATTACCCATTTGGCTTTGGAAGATATGGACAGGGCGCTGCCGCTTTTTGAGCAATTGGCCGAAAAAATGCCCAACAATGCCTCGGTATGGCGGGAATTAGGGCGAATTTATGCGCACAAGGGGATGTTGGACAAGAGCAAAGAGGCGTATGCGCGCGAGGAACAATTGGGCGGATAGGGTTTGATGGTATGTTGTAGAATCTCTTTTTCGCCGACCCCTCCGCAGTCCTTAGCCGATTTATAGTCCACGTTAGGGCGAGGCAATTTTACACGATAGTCAGATTGGGCAATAATTCACTGCGACGATGTTCTCCAATAACTCCTCGGTGCTTCTGCGGTTTTTACTCCGTCTTGTTCGCCATCGTTTGCGGGTATTTTCCAGATTAACATAGGAATTAAAAAATAGATCATATAACAAACCCCGCGCGCTCTTAGCGCGCGGGGTTTGTTATATTCAATAAGCTATGCTGCAATACACTATACAACGCATTCTACTCGCGATTCCCACTTTGCTCGGCATTACATTGATCACCTTTTTGATCATGCGGCTTGCGCCGGGTGACCCGGTCGATCTGTTTTTGGGGGGGGCAGCCGGTGGCGAGGGGATTTCTACCGACCGCCAGGCGGATATGGAGAAGACGCGGGAGGATTTACGCCGTCAGTTGGGGTTGGATCAACCGCTGCATATGCAGTATCTGATCTGGCTCTCAAAGTTAGTGTTGCAGGTTGAGGATTTGACGGGCTTCGAACGCGGGGCTCTTTTGGCTGATACGTTGCTCGGCGAATTATCGCAGGTGGAACGGACCGAGCTGGCAGGTCTCGAGGGTAAGCAGCGCAAGGCGCGGTTCCTCGAGTATTTTCGCCGGCTGAGCCCCGATGGTGTTGATGCGCTGGTCGAGTCGCCTTTCTGGCAGAGCCGGCTCTTCTCAGTGGAAGGCAACTACGCCTACGCGGGGGCGGGCATTGAGGTCCTGCAGATGGATGATTGGCGCTTGGTCACGCTCAATTTCGGACGTTCTTTTAAAGATCAAGAACGAGTTATTGACCATATACTTGATCGCTTGCCGATTACCTTGGAGATCAACCTCATAAGTTTGTTCTTCGCCTATTTGATCGGTGTTCCACTGGGAATCCTACTCTCGGTTAAGCAAAATTCGGCAATCGACCGGTTGGCGACTACGGGAACTTTTATGCTTTGGTCAATGCCCTCGTTCTGGGTCGGGATGCTATTGATCCTCTTTTTCTGCAACAAAGAATTCTACTACTGGTTCCCAGCCTCCGGTATCCAATCGCTGAACGCCAGCGAGGAGTGGAGTGCCTGGCGACTCTTGACCGATCACGCCCATCACATGGTCCTGCCGATCTTGGCTTCGACGTATTCCAGCTTCGCCGGCATATCGCGTTATATGCGCACCAGCATGTTAGAGAATCTGCGCTTAGACTATGTGCGCACCGCCCAGGCGAAGGGGTTGCGGTATCGCGTTGTGGTGCTGCGTCACGTGTTGCGTAACTCGCTGATCCCGATCGTTACACTCTTAGCGGGGCTTTTGCCGGGCATGATCGCCGGTTCGGTTTTTATCGAGACCATATTTACTATTCCAGGCTTGGGCTTTCTTGGCTTTCAATCGGTTATCGTGCGCGATTATCCGATGGCGATGGCGCTCTTTACCATCGCCGGAGCGCTTTCTCTGGTGGGTATCCTGGTGGCTGATATCCTGCTCAAGGCCGTTGATCCGCGCATCGAATTTTCGGGTGTGCAGGGATGAGCGTGGAGACGGTCGATGCGGTGTCGACGGTTGTCGAAGAAGGGCAGTCCTATTCGCGTATCGTTTGGGGCCAGTTCAAAAAGAATACACCGGCTCTGCTCAGCCTGTATGGTATCGCCCTACTGGTATTGGTCGCCTTAAGCGCTGATTTGATCGCTGGAGACAAACCCTATTATATGGAATACAAGGGGAAGACCTACTTCCCCGCTTTTCGCCAATACGGGATTTATCTAGGCTTTATGGAATGGCCTGCCGAGTTGAGGCGTCGCCGCAACTTTAAAAAGCTCAAGGTGGATCAGGCGGTCTATCCACCGGTGCCTTATGCACCAGGTGAGATTCTCTTACGGGATAAATACCAGCCGCCCAACGCAAAACACTGGTTGGGTACGGATCGACTGGGGCGGGATGTGCTGTCGGGGTTGATTCACGGCACGCGTTATGCACTGACTATTGGCCTGGTCGCCGTTGGCCTATCGCTGGTTATTGGTTTGGCGCTAGGGGCAATGGCTGGCTATTTCGGCGGGTGGATTGACTTAGGGCTTTCGCGCCTTTTTGAACTTTGGGCCGCGATTCCCAGTTTCTTCCTGATACTGACGGCAGCGGCTTTTTTTCCACCGAGCCTATTTTTTGTCATGATCATTATCGGCTTTACTAGCTGGGTCAATATTGCGCGCCTGACGCGTTCGCAGTTTTTGCAGGTACGCAGTTACGATTATGTGGCTGCTGCCCGCAGTTTAGGGTATTCGGATACTCGGATTATGTTCCGCCATATCCTGCCCAACGCTATTGGTCCGATCTTGATTCCGGTAGCCTTTGGTGTTGCCGGGGCTATTCTCGCCGAGTCGGGTTTGAGTTTTCTGGGTGTGGGGGTGCCGGCGGAAGTGATCACTTGGGGAGCGCTATTGGCTGGTGCCCGTAGCAACGCGGCGGCTTGGTGGCTGGTGGTGACGCCGGGTTTGGCGATCTTCGCCACGGTGACGTTTTACAACCTGCTGGGGGATGGGTTGCGCGACGCGTTGGACCCGAAGCTCAGAGGGTCAGGCGGTGAGAAAAGCGGGTAGCGATTCGTTGGCCAGTAGTTGCTCGAGGGTTTGCCGTTGGCGCAAGAGGTGCAACTCGCCATTGTCGTCGAGCAGTATTTCGGGCGCCTCGGGGAAAGAATTGTAATTCTTGGCCGCCATGCCGGCGCAATAAGCGCCGCTGCCGCCAATAAAAACCACGTCGCCGATTTTGGCTTCGGTGAGCAAGCGGGTCGCGAGCTCTTCGGGATTATCTGGGGCCGGAGTGAGAATATCGCCGCTCTCGCAACAATGGCCGGCGACCAGATACTCGCCCTGGCCACGTGCCTCGGGATCGGCGGGCACGACGACGATAGGGTGCTGGGCCCCGTACATGCTGGGGCGCAAGACTTCGGTCATGCCGCTGTCGACTTTGATAAAGCGGTTGCCCTCCGCACCGGTGTCGACCACATCGATGATACTACAGACCAATGCGCCGGCGTTGGCGACAAAGAAGGTTCCCGGCTCCACTTCCAAATGCAATTTGCGTCCGTGTTCCTGGGCGAAACGTTCGAATTCGCCAGTGACGGGTTGGCCTGCTTCCTGTAAATCCGTCGAAACTTCGCCCGCCATGCGTCCGACCTTGAAACCGCCGCCCATGCTCACGCGTTCGATGTCCGGCAATTGCGCGGCGACTTCCAATGTCAGCCGTGCGCAGCGCTGCCAGACCTCCGGGTCGCTGCCCGAGCCGATATGGCTATGCAAGCCGGTGATGCGTAGGTCGTGCTCGGCGGCTGTAGCCAACACTTGCTGCAAATATTCGTGCCAGATGCCGAAACTCGACGAAGGACCGCCGACATTGGTGCGGTTGCTATGACCAGAGCCCAACCCCGGGTTGATGCGCACAGAGACCTCGTTACCGGGGAAAAGTCGGCCATAGGAGGCGAGTTGGTGCAGCGAGCAGGCATTGAACAGTACGCCCTGGCTTATTAGATCTTGCAGATTGTCGGGCAGTTGCTGCGCGGTAATCTGGATTTCTTTGGCCGGCACCCCGGCGCGCATGGCCCTCAGTGCTTCATAGCCGCTGCTGGCGTCGATGTGCAAACCCGCGCGATTGAGAATGCGAATGACGGCCGCCGCGGGGCAGGCTTTCATGGCGTAGCGGGCGGTAAGGCCATAGGCATTGGGGAAGGACAAGGCCTTTTGCGCTTGTGCTTCAAGGATCTTTTGGTCGTAGACAAACGCAGGGGTGCCGAATTGTTCTTGCACGGCGCGGATCTGGTCTTCGGAAAGGAACGAAAGCGTTTCCATAGTAGTCTCGATTTCTGGGCTCTAACTTGATATTTTTCAATGAAATTCATAGCTTATTGGAGTTTATATTATCGTCACCTCACCTCATTCTGTCAAGATTTCAATGCCTACATATATTCTCGGTATTTCCGCTTTTTACCACGATAGCGCGGCTTGTTTGATCCGCGACGGGGAAATCGTCGCCGCAGCCCAGGAGGAGCGTTTCACACGCGTGAAACACGATCCGGGCTTTCCCGGCAACGCCGCCCGCTATTGTCTGCAAGAGGCCGGTATTGAAGTAAAGGACTTACACTGCGTTGGGTTTTACGACAAACCCCTGATGACTTTTGAACGCCTCTTAGAGACCCATTTGGGCACCGCCCCCTTGGGCATCCGTCTCTATTGGAAGAGCATGGTGGTGTGGCTCAAGGAAAAATTGTGGATCCCGCAGTTGATTCAAAAGGAGTTAGGCTATGATGTGCCTGTGCTCTTTGGCGACCACCACGAGTCGCATGCGGCATCGGCTTTTTATCCCTCGCCCTACGAAGAAGCGGCGATTATGACCCTCGACGGGGTCGGCGAATGGACCACGACCAGTTATGGTTATGGTCGGGGCTCCGAGATCCACACGCTGGCCGATATCAAATTTCCGCATTCGCTGGGTTTGCTTTATTCGGCTTTTACTTATTTCACTGGTTTTAAGGTCAATTCCGGCGAATACAAGTTGATGGGCTTGGCTCCTTATGGCGAACCGAAATACGTCGATCGCATCCTGGACAATGTCATTGACCTGAAAGAGGACGGTTCCTTTAAGCTCAATACTCGTTATTTCAACTATATATCGGGCCTGACGATGACCAGCCCGGCAATGGGCGAACTATTCGGGGGGCCGCCTCGGCAACCCGAGACCCCTTTGACGCAACGCGAGATGGATATCGCGCGCTCTTGCCAGGTCGTCACCGAGGAGGTCATGCTGCGCATCGCCCGCACGGTCCATAAGGAGACCGGGCTCAAGAATCTGTGCATGGCTGGCGGGGTGGCGCTCAATTGCGTCGGCAATGGCCGCGTTTTGCGCGAGGGCCCTTTTGAAAATATTTGGATCCAACCGGCCGCCGGCGATGCGGGTGGGGCTCTGGGAGTTGCTTTGGCACTGTGGTATCATCATTTGGGCAACGAGCGGGTGGTAGACGGCGAGAAAGACGCGATGCGTGCTTCGCTATTGGGGCCGGTGTACGACGATGACGAGATCGGCCGTTTTATCGAGGGGCAGGGCGGCGTTGCGCAAAAGCTCTCTGAGGACGAGTTGCCGGTGCGCGTGGCTGAACAGTTGGCGGCGGGCAAGGTAATGGGTTTTTTTCAGGGCCGAATGGAATTCGGGCCGCGTGCCTTGGGTGCTCGTTCGATTATCGGCGATCCACGCTCGACCGAGACGCAATCGGTGATGAACCTCAAGATCAAATTCCGCGAGAGCTTCAGGCCTTTTGCCCCGACTGTCTTGCGCGAACACGTGCACGAATATTTTGAACTGGACACCGATTCGCCTTATATGTTGCAAGTGGCTCCGATTAAAGAAGAACGCCAGGTCGCGATGAGCGAGGATCAGGAGCAGCTCTTTGGCATTGAGAAGCTGAACGTGCCGCGTTCGGATATGCCGGCGGTCACCCATGTGGACTATTCGGCGCGGGTGCAGACCCTACGGCGGGAGGACCATCCGCGCTATTACGACGTCATCAAGGCATTTCAGAGCTTGACCGGCTATCCGGTGGTTGTCAATACTTCGTTCAATGTGCGCGGAGAGCCCATTGTCCTGAGTCCGGAGGACGCCTATCGATGTTTTATGCGCACTGAGATGGATTTTCTCGTCTTAGGCTCTTATCTGCTCGACAAGCAGGACCAACCGCAGTGGCACGAAGAGAAGGACTGGCGCGAGGAATTTGAACTTGACTGAGTCTAAAATTTATTGGGGTGTAGAGGTTCCGCAACGTGTAGATTTGCGCAAATTCGGCTTGGTAATGGCGGCGGTCTTGGCGTTGGTCAGCGGGTATTTGTGGTATAAAGACGCGATGGACCCCGCGCAGGTCGTATTTTCCGTTGCTGCGGCCTTTCTCATCGTTGGCTTGGTCCTGCCCGTCGTCCTGACGCCGATCTATTTTCCCTGGATGTGGTTGGCGCGCATCCTGGCGTTCGTCAATACCCATCTTTTGTTGGGGTTCGTTTTCTATACGTTATTCACGTTTATCGGTTTGGGTATGCGTCTTTTGGGTCGCGATCCGCTCGATCGCAAAATTCTCCCGGACAGCGACAGCTATTGGCAGCGTCGCGAGTCTCCTCTGCTTTCGCGCGAGCATTATTTGAGACAATTCTAAGCATCTTTCGCGCAAGCATTGTCTCTCGCCGTTTTAAGCGACCATAGGCCTTGATCTTGCATAGAGCAGCCTTTATATTTAGACCCCTTAGAGGTCACCGATAGAAAGGCCTCAAACGAAATATACGGAAGAACTTAGCTCGTTCGCCGACGATGAGCGGTGGATGGGGGAAGCCTTGCGCGACGCCAGAGAAGCTGGTCTGCGCGGCGAGGTGCCCATAGGCGCCGTACTCGTCGGCGATGGCCGAATTTTGGGTCGGGGTGGCAATGCCACCGAAGCGTTGCAGGATCCCACGGTGCATGCAGAAATGCTGGCGATTCGCCAGGCCGCTGCTGTAGTGGGGTCGCGTCGTTTATTGTCGACGACGCTCTATGCGACGCTTGAACCTTGCGCTATGTGCGCTGGGGCGATCGTTTTGGCGCGAATACCTCGGCTGGTTTTTGCAGCCGATGATGCAAAAACCGGCGCTTGCGGGTCGCTTCGCAATGTCGTAGAAGACTCGCGGCTCAACCACCGTTGCGAAGTGCGCAGTGGGGTGCTCGCGGAAGAATGCTCTGATTTGCTCAAAGATTTTTTTGCCGCGCTGCGATCGGCAAAATAAACAGGTATAGCAGAATATAGATTGAGGAGAGGTGCCAGAGTGGTCGAATGGGCTGGTCTCGAAAACCAGTGTGGCCGTACGGTCACCGAGGGTTCGAATCCCTCCCTCTCCGCCATCTAATAAAGTGTTGTTTGTGGAGAGGTGACCGAGCGGTCGAAGGTGCACGACTGGAAATCGTGTGTAGGGTAACCCCCTACCGAGGGTTCGAATCCCTCTCTCTCCGCCATAAATTTACTGATTGTATCCGGGAGGGGCAGTAGCTCAGTTGGGAGAGCGCCAGGTTCGCAATCTGGAGGTCGTGGGTTCGATCCCCATCTGCTCCACCAATTTTTACCGGAGTCAATCGACAAGAACAAAAACAGAGTATTAGGTCGTGCTAGATGGGGAGGTAGCGGTGCCCTGTACCCGCAATCCGCTATAGCGGGATTGAATTCCTGTCCAGAGGTCCTTGTATCTCAAGTTCGATCGGAGCAAAGTAGCGCTGAAGACCGGATTCTACGCAACAAAGAGCTTCTGAACCCCGTCAGGACCGGAAGGTAGCAGCGGTAAGAATGTCTCTTCGTGTGCCGCAGAGTCGTCCGGTTGGAGCTAACTCGCCCTGGATGAACCTAAGAGCAGGATCGAAGATGGGTGCACGGCCTTTTTATTTTTCTCCCTTCATTTCGGCTATTCCGAACTACGCTCATGGCCTATCAGGTAACAGCGCGCAAGTGGCGGCCGCGTCAATTTGACGAGGTGGTCGGACAAGACCATATCACTGCCACGCTCAAAAATGCCATCGACTCGGGGCGCGTTGCCCAGTGTTATCTGCTTTGTGGGCCTCGCGGTGTGGGTAAAACGACCACCGCGCGGATCCTTGCGAAGGCGCTCAATTGCTCCGCTCGCCAGGGCTCGAATCCCTGCGAAGAGTGCGATTCCTGCAAAAGTATAGCCGCCTCCACTAGCATGAACGTGCTGGAGATCGACGGGGCATCCAACAATAGCGTCGAAGATATCCGCGAGTTGCGCGAGGTAGTGCGTTACGCGGCGACCGAGGGCACCTACAAGATTTATATCATCGATGAGGTGCACATGCTTTCGACGGCGGCCTTCAACGCGCTGTTGAAGACGCTGGAAGAACCTCCGGAGCACGTGGTTTTTATCTTCGCGACCACCGAGGTGCAGTCGGTCCCCGATACGATTCTTTCTCGCTGCCAACGTTTTAACTTTCGCCGTATCCCGACTGGGCAAATCGCCGACCATCTGGCAGTCATTGCCAAAGCTGAGCAGATTGAGGTCGAGGAGGGTGCCTTACACCTGTTGGCGAGTCGGGCCGACGGTGCGCTGCGCGACGCCGAAAGTCTGCTCGATCAGGTCGCGTCCTTTGGCGGCGAGGTGTCCAAGCAAGTCGTGGGGCAGGTATTAGGGCTGGTCGACCGCGATCTTTATTTTGAGTTGGTCGGTGCGATTCACGATGCCTCGCCCGAGCGGGTGTTGGATCTCGTCACCCGGGCGATCGACGAGGGGGCCGATGTCGAGGAGTTTGTGCATGGGTTGGTCGAGCTTTTGCGCCACTTGCTCTTTGTCAAGGTGCAGGGTGGGACCGACAAACTGGATGTAGCGGCAGAAGACCGCAGTCGTTACGACGAACTCGCCGCAGACATCGCGGCCGAGGATGTGCTGCGCATGATGCAGTCGCTGTTGGATTTGGCCGCGGACTTGAGGCGTTCGGTCCAGCCGCGCTTCCGCGTTGAAATCGCCTTGGTGCATTTGGCGTTGATGGGCCGGTCGGTGGACGTAGGGCAATTGCTGCAGCGGTTACAGGCGCTTGAGGGCGCGGCTCCCGGGGGCCAGGGCCGGTCAGCCGCCGGGCCGGCGGCACCACCTGCCGTGGTTGAAGGGCCTCGAGTGGAGCGGCAAGAACCGTCTATCGCTCAGAAGCCTCGGGTTCAGCAAGAGCGGCCGCCTGTGGCCGAGAAGTCCCCGATGCAGGAAGAACCGCCGCCGATTGGCGAGAGGGCTGCAGCACAAAAACAAGCATCACCGCCATCCGTAGCGGAACGTCCGGCTGCTGTCGCCCATGCGGCCGCACCAGCGACGGAACGCCCGGCGGTGGCCAATCAACCCCCTTCTGCATCCGGTGCGGCTCAGAGCAGGGATAACGCGGACGGCCCGAGTTTCGAAGACGTGCGCCAGGGCTGGGGCGATCTGGTCCAGGCGGTTCGCGACGCCAAGCCGTCGCTCGCCCTTTTCCTCAGCGGGGCGACATTGCTCGGGCTGGAAGCCAATGTGCTGAAATTAGGTTTTTCCGCCGATGACCGTTTCGCTATGGCGCAAGTAAACAAGAACCGCGACAGCGTCGAGGAAATTTGTTTACAGAAGTTCGGTCGGCGGCTGCGGCTCGAAGGAGTGATACAGGAGGGCGGCGAGACTGTAGCTAAGGAGAAGGCACCACCACCACAATCCGATCCGACCGTTCGTTCGGTGCTCGATACTTTCGACGGCGAATTGGTCTGAGCGCCAAAAATCGGTAAAACGAGATTCTATGGGACCTCTTGCTCTCGAAGACTTAATCGTCGCTTTCGCCAAGTTACCTGGTATCGGCCGAGTGACGGCCCAGCGTCTGGCGCTTTATGTGCTCAAGAGGCCGCGAGAAGAAGCCGAGCTGCTCGCGGGCGCGCTAATCGCCGCGAAAGAACAGATCGGTCACTGTTCCACTTGCCACAATTTCATGCAAAAGGGTGAAGAGTTGTGCGAGGTTTGCCAGGACACTCGCCGCGACCCGCAGTTCCTCTGTGTGGTCGCCGAGTCCAGCGATGTGCTGGCGCTAGAGGTGAGCCAGGTTCACTCGGGGGTTTATCACGTGCTCGGCGGTGTACTTTCCCCGCAAGATGGCATATTGCCCGAAGATCTGCGCATCGCGGCACTAGTTGAGCGAGTGCGGGAGCGAGAAGTGCGGGAGGTCGTTTTGGCACTCAACTCGAGTGCTGAAGGCGATGCTACAGCCCATTATATATCCCAGCAGCTTATGCCGCTGACTAAAGTGTCCGGATTGGCGCGTGGTCTGCCTGTGGGCGCGGATCTGGATTTGGCAGACCGCGTCACGCTTTCGCACGCTTTTGCCGGTCGATCCTCTCTGTGAGGTAATCCTATGGATCGGCGCGAAATTTTCAATCTACCCAATTGTCTGACTGCTCTCAGAATTGCTCTGACGCCAATTTTATTATTATTGCTCTTTGCTGATACCTGGTATTGGAAGAGTCTGGCTTTTGTCGTCTTCAGCGCGGCTTCGCTGACGGATCTCTACGATGGCAAACTAGCGCGCGCGGGCAACCAAGAAACGCCGCTGGGGCGCTTTTTGGATCCATTGGCCGACAAGATCCTGGTGACCTCGGCGCTGGTGGCCTTGGCGTTGAACAAAATGGTCAACTTCTGGATTGTGTTGCCCATCGTCGGGCGCGATATATTGATCACGGGTATACGTCTTTACGGGCTTTCCCAGGGTAAGCAGATGGTCACTACGCGCTTGGCGAAGTGGAAGACCGCGGCCCAACTCACCACCGTCCTCTTCATTCTCTTGGTTATCGGCGTGGAGGAGACCGTTGAGCGTTTTGCCGCGAATAGCTCTTTCTTTCTCGACGATCAGCTAATCCAGCTTTTAGCCAATGTGTTATTGGCGGGTGTTTTGTTGTTGACTCTGTTGTCCGGTTTTCACTATCTATTTCGCGCCACGTTTTCCTACAAGGAATCCTGAGCGTACTAGAGAGGATTGAGGTTTCTGAACAGACTGATTGCTACGCTTTTTTTCAGCGGTTACGCCCCAATCGCTCCGGGCACGGCCGGGACCGCAGTGGTCGCCGTTTTGTACTGGCTGTTCTTCTTAGTCAGTCCGCCGTTGGGGGTCGTAGGATGGCTCGTCGTGCTGCTAGTCGCTTTTGCCGTTGGAGTCTATACCGCGGACAAGGCAGCGCCCGAGTGGGGTAAAGACCCCGGTCAGGTCGTCGTCGATGAGGGCGTGGGATTTCTCTTTACCGTGGCGCTATTGCCTACGGATATTTGGACGGTGATCGTTGCCTTCTTCGTTTTTCGCGTTCTCGATATCATCAAGCCGCCGCCTGCGCGGCAACTAGAGGCGTTGCCTGGTGGTTGGGGTATTGTAGTCGACGACGTGGTCGCGGGGATTTATGGCAACTTGCTTATCCGACTTCTATTTTTTCTGGTCGAGCGGATAGGTTGGATTTAAACGTCTAGTACCAGATAGGGGGTGTAGAAGGACGGCTTTGCACCGGCCAGGGCGAATTTTCGCACATACCCTAACACACTTCAATTGAGGAACGTCATGGCGAAAGCAAATGGACGCGGCAAAGAGGGCGACAAAGCCAAAGCCTTGGATTTGGCGATGTCGCAGATAGAGAAGCAATACGGCAAAGGGGCGATCATGCGCTTGGGGGACGAAGGCGGGATCCAGGAGGTCGAATGTATCTCTACCGGGTCCCTGGCCGTGGACGCCGCGCTCGGTATAGGTGGTCTGCCCAAAGGCCGGATCGTCGAGATCGCCGGCCCCGAAGGAGCAGGCAAGACGATGCTCTCGTTGCATACCATCCGCGAGGCGCAGAAAAAGGGCGGCACGGCGGCTTTTATAGACGCCGAACACGCGCTTGATGTGACTTTTGCCAAAAACATCGGCGTCGATGTCGAGAACCTGATCATCTCGCAACCGGATTCGGGCGAGCAGGCCCTGGAAATTGTCGATACCCTAGTGCGCAGCGGTGCTTTCGACATTATTGTGGTTGACTCGGTCGCGGCGTTGGTGCCGCAAGCTGAGCTAGAAGGCGATATGGGTGATTCGCACATGGGGCTGCACGCACGGCTGATGTCGCAGGCATTGCGCAAACTGACCAGTTCGATCGCCCGTTCGGGTACTTGCCTGATCTTTATCAACCAGTTGCGCATGAAGATCGGCGTGATGTTCGGTAGCCCCGAAACGACGACTGGTGGTCGTGCGCTGCCCTTCTATTCTTCGGTGCGCATCGATATTCGCCGCATCGCCCGCGTCAAGGACGGGGACACCGACATCGGCAACCGCACCCGGGTCAAGGTCATTAAGAACAAGGTGGCACCCCCTTTTCGCGAAGCCGAGTTCGACCTGATTTTCTACGGCGACGATATTGGCATCTCCTGGGAGGGCGATTTAGTCGATATTGGCGTCGACAAGGGTTTTGTCGATAAAAGCGGCGCCTGGTTCTCTTATAAGGGCGAGCGGTTGGGACAGGGGCGAGACAACGCCAAGAAATATCTGCTCGAACACCCGGCGATAGCTTCCGAGATCGAGGATAGTATACGCGTCGAGTTGGGGCTCAAAGAGGCTCCAGCCGGCAGTGCGGCAGGAGATGAAAACGAGGGCGAAGAAACGGAAGAATAGGTGAACGAGCAACTGCAAAAGGCCAAGGACGCGGCCTATAACTATCTCAGTTATAGAGCGCGGTCGGTCAAAGAAGTACGCGACAAGCTGGTGCAGAAGGAGTTTGCCGAAGAAATCATCGAGCAGGTTGTCGACGATCTGCAGCGGCAAAAGCTGCTTAACGACCAGGAGTTTACTCGTCGTTTCGTCGAAGCGCGGCTCGGTCGGGCCAATGGTTCGCGCAAGCTGGCGCAGGAACTCAGGCGCAAGGGCATCGAAACGGAGATTATCGACGAAGTACTCGGCGAGTTTGCCGCTACGCTCGATTCGGAGGAACGGGCGATGGGGTTGTTGGGCAAGCAGGCCTGGCGCTATCGGGGGTTGGAACGAGACAAGGCAAAGCGCCGGATGTTGGGTTTTCTCGCCCGGCGCGGTTACGATGCGCAAATGGCCCGGTCGGCCGTCGACAAGGTATGGCAGGAGTTACAGGAGTTAGAGGATGAAGTCGAAGGAAGTTAGAGAGACATTTCTCAGTTTTTTTGAGAGTAAGGGGCACACGCGAGTGCCTAGCGCGCCGGTGGTCCCCCAGGACGATCCCACGCTCTATTTCACCAATGCCGGTATGAACCAGTTCAAGGACGTGTTCTTGGGCCTGGGCAGTCGCAACTACGCTCGGGCGGTAGACACCCAGAAGGTCATGCGGGTCTCGGGTAAACACAACGATCTGGAGGAAGTCGGCTATAGCCCTTGGCATCACACGTTCTTTGAGATGTTGGGCAACTGGTCTTTTGGTGACTATTTCAAAAAAGAGGCCATCGCCTGGCATTGGGAACTAATAACCGAGTATTATGGCCTTGAAAAAGACCGACTGTGGGTGACGGTATTTGAGGGTGACGATAGCGTAGAAGCGGATGAGGAAGCGGAGCGATACTGGGGCGAGGTCACTGATCTGTTGCCAGGGCGTGTCGTGCGTTTGCCGGCCAAAGACAATTTCTGGGAAATGGGCGAGACCGGTCCCTGCGGTCCGTGTTCTGAGATACACTACTACCTCGGCGACGACCTAGAGGCGCAGAACCGCCAGATGCTCATTGAAGACACCGACGACCATGTCGAGTTGTGCAACCTTGTTTTTATCCAGTATAATCGCGAGCAAAGCGGTCAGTTACAGCCTTTGCCGGCGGTGCACGTCGATACGGGCATGGGTTTCGAGCGCATGTGCAGCCTATTGCAGGGCGTCGACAATAACTACGGCAGCGATGTTTTCCAGCCGTTAATCGGTCGTATTGCCGAGTTGACGGGTTTGTCATACGACGGCGAACACCGCGTGCCGATGCAGGTGATTTCCGATCATGTGCGCGCGCTCAGTTTTACCATTGCCGACGGCGCGATGCCCTCGAACGAGGGCCGGGGTTATGTGCTGCGGCGGATTTTGCGGCGCGCCTCGCGTTACGCCCGCCAACTCGAGCAACACGAACCCTTCATCCACCAGCTAGTGGGCGTAATCTGCGAGACGATGGGCCACGCTTTCCCCGAACTCGTATCCAAGCGCGAGCACATCGACCTGGTGATTCGTTCCGAGGAGGAGGGCTTCGGCAAGACCCTTGATCGCGGCCTGGATATTTTTGCACGGTTCGCCAGCAAGGGGCAGATCACCGGCAGCGACGCTTTCCAGCTCTACGATACCTACGGTTTTCCGTTGGATCTGACCGAGCTTATGGCTCGCGAACAGGGTGTGCCGGTCGTTGAGCCGGAGGCCTTCGACTTTGAGCTCGAAGCCCAACGCACGCGGGCCCGCCAAGCTACTGGTTCGAAATTCAAGGCAACGGAAGGGGTTGGCGACGCAGTGGAGGGCGAGCACTCGCTCTTTGTCGGTTATGACGAGTTGCAAGTTGAGGCCAAAGTGGTAAACGCCGAGACTGACGAGGAAGGTCAGCTGCGGCTCTACCTTGACCGAACACCCTTCTACGCGGAATCGGGTGGTCAGGTTGGCGATTGTGGGCGCATCGAAGGAGATGGTTTCGCCATCGCTGTCGAGAGTGTGCAGAAAGCCCGTGGCGGGATCGTGCATATCGGCCGATTAACGGAAGGGGAATTCGAGGCTGTCGAAGGGGGCGTCGCCGCTCGCGTCGATCGAGTCGCGCGCGACGACATCGCGCGAAACCACACCGCGACGCATCTTTTGCACGAGTCGCTCAGGCAGACCTTGGGCGAGCACGTGGGGCAGATGGGTTCGTTGGTGATGACGGGCCGGTTGCGCTTTGACTTTTCGCATTTCGCGGCCCTTGAACCGGAGCAATTACGCGAGATCGAAGAACGGGTCAACGAGCAGATTCGCGCCGACCTTGAAGTGAGCACTTTTGAAGAAGAGCTGAAAAAGGCGAAGGAGATGGGAGCACAGGCCCTATTCAGCGAAAAATACGCCGACCGGGTTCGCGTGGTGCGCATCGGCGACTTCAGTCTCGAGTTATGCGGCGGCACCCATGTGCGGGCGACCGGTGAGATCGGTTCATTTGATCTGCTCTCCGAAAGCGGTATCGCCGCCGGTACCAGGCGCAGCGAGGCCCTGACTGGCGCGGGGGCCGAGCGCGCCTTGCGCCAGCGCCGCGAGTTACTGGGGACATTGGGCACGAGGCTCAACTCAGCGCCCGAGGAACTGGCGGACAAGATCGAGGCACTCTTGGGCCGTAATCGAGATTTGCAGGGCGCGCTCGACGAGTTGCGTCGCAAGGTTGCCGGGCTCGAGGCGGGCGATATGTCGAGTGCTGCACAAGAAGTCGATGGGATCAAGGTCGTGGCGCAACGCAGCGAGGTAGACGACGTATCGGGTTTGCGTACTATGGCGGACGGGTTGCGCGACAGTCTAGGTTCGGGGGTTGGAGTGCTCGGTGCTGATATTGCCGGCAAGGTTTCTTTTATTGCCATCGTTACCGACGACTTGATCGGCGGGCGCGGTTTAAAGGCGGGTGATATCGTGCGTGAGGTCGCGAAAATAGCTGGAGGGTCTGGCGGCGGTAAGGCACACCAAGCCCAAGCTGGCGGGCGTGATCCGGGCAAAATCGATGAGGCCCTGGCCGCAGTGGTAGGGATCGTAGAGCGGCAATTGGCCGAGGCCGGCTAAGCGTGACGAGTAGCGTACTGCAACATCTGCAGGAAGTCCGCCAACGCCGCGGCGCCGGTTATCTGACGTTGCTAGATCCGGATCGGCTAGAGCCGGACGAGTTGGAAGCCCGGGCCGAACTCTGCGCCGAGGCTGGTGCAGACGCCATACTTATCGGTACCAGTCTAATGTTTTCAGCCCGCAACGCGGCTTCGTTTGAGCGGGTCAAAGCTAGGGTGGATATTCCCGTGATCAGTTTTCCGGGCGGCGCCAGCCAGGTCGTACCGACGGCTGACGCGATCCTCTTCCTGTCGCTGATCAGCGGGCGCAATCCCGAATTGCTGATAGGCGAGCATGTCAAGGCTGCGCCTCTGATCCGCGAATACGGGGTCGAAGCGATTCCCACCGGCTACATGCTGATCCAGTCGGGCACCTTGACTTCGGTTGAATTCATGAGCAATACCCAGCCGATACCGCGCAACAAGGTTGATATTGCCATCGCCCATGCCCTGGCGGCCGAGTATCTGGGAATGAAGCTCATTTATCTCGAGACCGGTTCGGGTGCCGGCGCGTCGGTCCCGGATGAGATGGTCCAGGCGGTGGTAAATTACGTTTCTACGCCCGTCATCGTCGGTGGCGGTATCCGCGACCCGGAGGAGGCACGGGCCAAAGTGGCGGCCGGTGCCAGTTTTGTCGTCACCGGCAGCGTCGTCGAGGACGATCATCAGCGTCTGCGCGAGTTCAGCCAAGCCGTACACGCCAAGGAATAGATGACCGGTTATGTCGACATCCACAGCCATGCGCTGCCCGGGGTAGACGACGGGTCGCCCTCGTTCGAAATTTCACTGGCAATGCTCGAGGTCGCCTTGAGTCAGGGGGTCGCTACCCTGATTTTGGCGCCACATTTGCGCTCGATTGACGGAACCGACAAGGAAGAAGAGCATCGCGAGCGTTTCGACGAGTTCAAGCAGACAGTCCGCGAGGCTGGGATAGAGATCGACCTTCGGTTCGGAGATCGCTTTTCGTTTCAATATGCCCGAAGTTGCCGCTTGGCCCACCGGCCATCTGGCCGATGGGCGTTTCGTGCTGACCGACTTGCCGCCAGGGCCGATCTCTCCGGGTCTGGAGCAGGCGTATTTTGAGTTGCGCTCGGCTGGGTACAAGCCGATCCTCGCCCACCCGGAACGTCATCGCGAATTATCGAAGCAGCCGGAAAAAATCGAACGGTTGCGCGAGCAGGACCTCCTTATACAGATCAATGCCGGCAGTTTACTCGGGCGTTTCGGGCGCCGGGCCCAGGATACAGCTGAGATGATGCTTGAACGCGGTTGGCCTGATTTTACCGGCAGCGACGCGCACGATTTGGAAAAACGACCGTTCTCGCTGTTGAAGGAAGCGCGGGAGCGCGTTTTAGAACTGTGCGGCGAAGCCGAGGTCGACCGGCTCTTCCACCACAATCCGGCCTGCGTAATCAGCGATGATCAAATCTTGCGCGGTGAGGAGTCACCGCGCAGTCCGGCAGAGCCACGGCGTCGCAATAATTCTTCGCGCCGTGGTGGTTCGGGCAAACGACGAAAAAAGGAGAAAGCGGGTTTCTTCCAACGCCTGTTGCGGCGCTGAACGAACCGCTGAACGATTGATTATGTTGGAAAAAACGGCGACGATCAACAATCCGCTGGGCATTCACGCCCGTCCTGCGGCGCTCCTGGTGCAGGTGGCGGCCCGGTTCAACGCGGAGATCTATTTCTCCAAAGACGATGTGGAGCAGGTCAACGGCAAGAGCATCATGGGCGTGATGATGCTGGCCGCAGAACAGGGCGCGCAGATCACGGTCAAAGCCGAGGGCGAAGACGCTGAGGCGGCCGTTGAGGCATTGTTTGTGTTGCTGCAGAGTAATTTTGAGGAGCAATCTTGACGACGGCCAGTGCGGAGAGGGTCTTCAGCGGTCTTTGCATCGCATCCGGTATCGGTATCGGCCGGGCATTCGTATATCGCAAGGGCGCGCCCGCGATCACCCGTCGCAGGCTCGCCGATCACCAGGTCAGCGGCGAGGTCGAGCGCTTCCTCAATACGTTGCACCAGGCCAGGGACGAGATTCGGCGGATCCGCCGTTTGGTCGCCAGTGACCATGGGAATGAGTTGGCGCAGATATTCGACGCCCAGCTGGCGATGCTCGACGATCCGGGCATCAAGGAGCAGACTGAGGCGTTGGTGCGCGGGAAGTATTATTCGGCCGAACGGGCTTATTCGGAGACGTTGACGAAGGTCAAAGAATCCTTCGGCAATATCGAGAACGAGTATTTGCGCGAGCGGGTGAGCGATATTGCCGATATTGAAAACCAGGTGCTGATGCGTCTGGCGGGCGGTGAGGTCCAAGCGCTGCACTCGCTGCGGGCCAATACTATCGTGCTCGCCCATGATCTATTGCCCTCGGAAATGGTGCGTTTGGAGCGGCGCCAGGTCAAAGGCGTAGTACTCGATGTCGGCGGTGCGACCTCGCACGCTGCGATTATCGCCCGCTCGTTGCGGTTGCCTACGGTCACCGGCGCGGGGGATTGCTCGCGGGAGGTGGCTGACGGCGACTTGGTCGTGGTCGACGGCAACGAAGGCCAGGTCCATCTGCGGCCCGGCCCCGAGACCGAGCGGCGTTACCGATCCCGACTGCGACGGCAGCTCAGGCGCGAACGCGACTTGGAAGCGCGCCGCGAACTGCCCGCCATCACGCTGGATGGGCGGGATATCACGCTGATGGCCAACGTCGATGTGCCGACCGAGGTGCAGGTGGCGCTCGATTACGGTGCTCGCGGCGTTGGCATGTACCGCACGGAATTCCTCTACTTGAACTACCGCCTGCCCTCCGAGGACGAGCAATTCAAAGTCTACTCCGATATCGTTGAGGCGATGGCGCCCCGTCCGGTCGTGATCCGCACGCTCGACTTGGGCGGTGATAAGCTCTCCCATGTGCTCGAGTCCCCGCCCGAAGCCAATCCCTTTCTGGGTTGGCGCGGCATTCGCATCTGCCTCGACACGCCCGACTTGTTTAAAACTCAGCTACGGGCCCTGCTAAGGGCGGGCACGCGCGGCGAAGTGCAGATCTTGTTGCCGATGATTTCTAGCCTGGACGAGTTGTGGCGTGCCCGCGCGTTGCTCAATGAGGCCAAAGACGAGTTGCGGCAAGCGGGGCAGGCTTTTGCGGAGGATTGCAAGTTGGGGATCATGGTCGAAGTGCCTTCCGTTGCCCTGATGACCGACGAGTTTGCCGATGAGGTCGACCTGCTCAGTCTCGGTACTAACGACTTGACGCAGTACACCCTGGCCGTGGACCGCGGTACCAGCAAGGTAGCTGGGCTCTACGACCCGTTCCACCCGGCGGTCTTGCGTCTGCTGAAGATAGTGGCGGACAGCGGCCACCGGAAAGAGACGTCAGTGAGCATTTGCGGGGAGATGGCCGGCGACCCATTGGCCACGGCGCTGTTGCTCGGGCTCGGGTTGGAGTGCTTGAGCATGAGCCCAGGTCTTATCCCAGAGGTCAAGGAGGTCATTCGCGCCATAAGCGCGGTCGAAGCCGAGAAAATCGCCGCCGAGTGTCTGCAGATGCGCACAGGCAACGAGGTCCGTCACCACTTGGAGAACGCGATCGGCGAATACCTGCCCTTTTGGCACCAGAGACACCACTGAAAAGAGGACGCATGATTGACGCAGACAATATTTGGGCGGTAATACCGGTGGCTGGTTTCGGTACCCGGCTCAGACCGCATACCCACACGCGGCCCAAACCTCTGCTGCACGTGGCGGGGCAGCCGATCATCGGCCATATTCTCGATCAATTGGTGCCGTTGGGTGTCAAGCGCGTAGTCTTGGTCATCGGTTATATGGGTGAATTGATCGTCGATTATGTACAAGCGCGCAGCGACTTCGAGCGAGTAGAATGGGTAGAACAGAAAGAGCTTCTGGGTTTGGGGCACGCGATCGCCCAGACCAAGTCAGTCGTCGGTACCGATCCGATGTTGATGGTCTACGGAGATACGGTTTTTCGCGCCGATCTGGCCCGGGAGCTATCGGCAAAAGGCGACGGTCTGCTCGGGGTTAAGAAGGTGGAGGACCCGCGGCGTTTCGGCGTAGTGGTGACGGAGGGTAAGAAGGTCGTCAAACTGGTGGAAAAACCTGAGGAATTCGTTTCGGATCAGGCCATTGTCGGGGTCAACTTGATCCGTAAATCCGCCCAGCTT
>Ga0115002_10000603_pt1 | contig 50292 bp, 39 predicted proteins | sample ArcticOcean_MG_C_8_FD_89576 | JGI IMG/M metagenome (GOLD analysis project Ga0115002, IMG submission 89576) | Marine microbial communities from western Arctic Ocean - ArcticOcean_MG_CB11_86 | ecosystem: Environmental > Aquatic > Marine > Oceanic | place: Arctic Ocean: Canada Basin | collected... | reverse complement strand
GAAGGATTTGACAAGGGCAAGGCGAGCGGCAAGAAGTGGTAGGAGGTCGTTTCGACCTCTTTGAGTTTTGGCAGACTGCGCCAAAACTCTGTGTCCCCTGAATGAGTCCTGAGTCCTGTGTGCTGCCCTTGAGCGTAGACAAAAAAAGGCAGGAGCGAATGTTACTCGCTCCTGCCTTTTTTGATGTCGTCGCGAAGAGTTGGCGCGGGGGGGGCGCCGGTAGAGAGTGTGTGGCTGTATCTGTTGTCTCTTTGCGTATTGAAAGTGTGTGTTCGTTCAGCCTGCTCGGATGTGGATCGGCCCCAGCAGCCCGATCCGCATCCGAGAGGATTACTGCAGCAGCTGTAGTGCCACCTGCGGCATCACGTTGGCCTGGGCCAACATGGAGGTCGCCGCCTGAGACAGCACCTGCGACCGGGTGAGGGCCGAAACTTCTGTTGCAATGTCGGCGTCACTGATCGAGGCTTCCGAGTTCTGGATGTTCTCGATCGAGTTCTCCGTGAAGGAGATGGTGAAGGCGAGGCGGTTCATCACCGCCCCGAGGTCGCCACGTTGTTCCGACACTTTGTTGATGGCTTCGTCAAGCTGAGTGATCGCCGCTCGTGAGGAGAGCATCGTGCCGACTGACGTGGTGTTCAGATTCAGACGCGGGCCTGAAGCCCGCATGTCTCCGATGGACACATCGATACGATTGTTGATACCAGCGTTCGGGCCGACCTGGAACGAACCGCCGGTGCCGTTGGTGATGATCAGAGTCTGTCCGACACCACCAGGAGCGAGGTCGCCGTCTACATACGAACCGGTGGCGTTTGACACGCTGTGGCCGCCAAGGGTAACCTGGATGCCCAGGCGGTCGAAGTTGGCGACCACGGACGTGCCCGTGGCGACATTCAGACCTTGATCGAGGATCGTCCCGATATCGATCGTCTGTGTTACGACGCCGTTGCCCAAGGTAATTTCGGCATCGCCATTGGTGTCAACGAAAGTATAAGTTCCCGAAGACGCACCCGAGATCTTCACATCCACGATACCGCTGGTGTTGCTTGCTGTGATCACCGAGGATGCTGGATCAACTGTGTTACCAAAGCCAGTGAGCAGCGCCATATCGTTGTAAGTCGTCGACAGAGAGATCCTGTCGATTTCCTGAATGATCTGACCATACTCTGCCTGGATGGCTTCCCGGTTGCGGTCGTTCACCGTGCTCGAGGCGGATTGCACGGAGAGTTCGCGCATCCGAATGAGCATGGCGCTGATCTCATTCAAAGAACCTTCTGCGACCTGTAGTAAGTTGCTGCCGTGTTCGGCGTTGAGCACGTTCTGTCTCAAACCACTCAGCTCAGCCCGCATACCCTCTCGAACCGAGAGACCTGCTGCATCGTCTGAGGCGGTATTGATCCGTAGACCCGAGGAGAGCCGCTCAAGTCGCAGCGACTGATCTCGGAAGTTTGAATTCATATTGCGGCGCGCATTGATCGCCGCAATGTTGTTGTTTATCCGTAAAGGCATTCGATACCTCCTTGTATCTTAAAAACACGCCTGTCGTCCGTGATAGTTATGTATTTATCTTTTTTCCGTGCTACTGACTGTATACTTTGGCTCCTTCAAGTGACCTTATTTCAGACATACAGTGCCTGATATGAAGAATACTCTATAAGGTCATTATGTAACAAATACTACTATTCTGTATCTATACATATTTTATCGGAGAAGAACTGGTTTGTCTACACTTTTTTCTTTGTTAATACACTAAAATGAATAAAAACAACCATTTAATGAATCCATTGAGAGGTCGTTCAGCGTCATGTTTCCTCCGAGGATTCTGGTTCCTGTATACTGTATCGGCAAGTCAATAGGTGTTACATAGTAATTCATGACAATATGTTGAATAAAATACCGGTACATAGTGTGGCCAGTATTGTCTCGCACTTGCTGAGCCCTGCTGGTATTGCTGCTCTCGTGCTGCTGGGCCTTCCCCTGCAGACCAGTGATCCTGCCTGGACAGGTCTGGTTCTGGGTCTCTATGTGGCCATCCCCCTGATCGCCATGGCAATTCTCTCAGTCAGAGGCAGCCGCGCCGGAGATTTTTATGATCCAGATCCGTCACACCGCCGTAGGCTGCTGGCGATGGGTGTAGTCATCTATGCCGTATCGGCTGCGCTCCTGTGGGCCCTCGGGGCCCCTGATGAATACAAATGGGCAGGGGCAACCTTTTTTGTTGGAGCGGCAATTGTCTGGCTCGTCAACTTCTTCTGGAAAGTCAGCATCCACGCGACCGGCGCCGGGGGAGCAGTTGGAATCCTCTTTCTGTCCGCGGCTCCGGGATGGCCCCTGGCCATGGGACTTCCCATTCTCGTCGGCTGGGCGAGGCTGGCGCGGGGGGCTCACAATGCGTCCCAGGTGATCTCTGGTACTCTGCTGGGGGCAGCCGTGGCTTGGTTTTGTCAGTTCGATGCTCATTGAGTGACCTGTTTACATCGCCCTCTGAGGTTGGGGTTGAGCCGACAAGGCTACGGGGAGTGGTCGAGGCGATCACCTTCCACAATCCTGAAAATTCCTTTACCATCGCGCAGATGCACCCGGACGGGGCAAAAAGCCCTGTGACCCTCGTTGGCGCCATGACCCTGCGCCCTGGCGAGAGCCTAGAGGCAGAAGGCGAGTGGGTGGAGCATCCAAAGTTCGGACGACAGTTCAAGGTAGAGCGCTACGTGCCGGCATATCCGGCGACGGTCGAAGGGATACAGCGCTATCTCGGTTCCGGTATGATTCCCGGAATTGGGCCTGTCATGGCCGAGCGGATCGTCGAACGATTCGGAGCCAAGGCACTGGAAATCATCGACCAGCACCCTCGGCAATTGCTGCAGGTGGGTGGCCTGGGGCGCAAGCGCGTGAAGATGATCGCGGAGGCATGGCGTCAGCAGCGCCAGCTGCGAGACGTCATGGTGTTCCTGCAGTCGCACGGGGTGGGGACAGCTCACGCGGTACGGATTTATCAGAACTACGGCGACGCGGCGATCAACACGGTTCGTGCCGATCCCTATGCCCTTGAGCGAGACATCCGCGGAATCGGTTTCCAGACGGCCGATGAGATCGCCGAGCATCTCGGCGTCGCCAAGGACGCGCCGTCACGTGTGCGTGCGGGAATCCGCTACCTGTTGGAGGAAGCGGCCGGCAACGGTCACGTATTTATCTCTCTGACAGATTTGCACGTCGCTGTCACCGGGCTTCTCGAAGTGGATGTCGCCCTTATCGCTCCTGCCTTGGATCGTCTGCGCCAGGACGGCGACATCGTCATCGAGGCAGACCGGCATTTTCGCACGCATCTGCATCGCGCCGAGGTCGGTGTCGCCGCCGACCTAAAACGTCTGCTGGATGCTCCTGGGCCCAAGATGCCTGAAACTGAGCACGAGGCAGAGGGACCGACGGATGACGGGAGCGCAGACCTCGGAGAGGATCAGATACAGGCTCTTGGTCTGGTGCGGTCTGCGAAAGCGATGGTTCTGACCGGAGGTCCCGGAACAGGCAAGACGACCGTCACCCGTCATATCGTGCAATTGCTCGAAAAGGCGGGGATGCGGGTCCTGCTGTGCTCACCCACCGGTCGAGCAGCAAAGAGACTCTCAGAGGCGACGGGACGCGAGGCGCGAACCATTCATCGACTACTCGAATTCGCGCCCGCAGAGGGTGGGTTCCGTCGCGATCGGGACAATCCGCTCGAGGCGGAGGCGGTGATCGTCGATGAAAGTTCGATGATAGATGTCTCTCTTATGCATGCGCTGTTGCGGGCCATCCCGGACGAAGCTCGACTGATCCTGGTGGGAGACGTGGATCAGTTGCCATCGGTTGGACCGGGGGCAGTGATGGGCGATATCATCGTCTCTGGTGTGGTGCCGGTGGCGCGACTTTCCAAGATCTATCGTCAGGCCTCAGAGAGCCTCATTATCGCCAACGCGCACCGGATCAACGCCGGTGAGTGGCCTCAGGTTGATAATGGCCACGAAGGAGACTTCTTCTACATAGAGGAGGAAGAACCAGAGAGGGTCGCTGAACTGGTCGAGGATCTTGTCGCTCGTCGCCTGCCACAAGGGAAGGGATATGATCCTCATATGGGGCAGATCCAGGTATTGACACCCATGTATCGAGGCGATACTGGAGCCATCGCGCTGAATCAGCGCTTACAAGCTCGACTGACTCCGGGGCGAGCATCGCATGTGGTGGGCGACCGTGAACTGCGTGAGGGCGACCGCGTTCTTCAGGTTCGCAACAACTATGACAAGGGCGTCTTCAATGGTGATCTGGGCAGACTGTCGCGGCTTGAGAAAGAAGACGGATTTGCCGAGGTTGTTTTCGATGCAGGGGGCCTGCAACGATACGAGTTTGCGGAACTCGACGAACTTATCCTCGCTTACGCCATCAGCATCCACCGCGCCCAGGGCTCAGAATTCCCCGCCGTCGTTCTGCCTCTCACGACCCAGCACTACCCCATGCTGCAGCGCAATCTGTTGTATACGGCCGTCACGCGGGCGAGAGATCTTCTCGTCATTGTCGGTGGTCGCAGAGCCCTGGGGCGTGACTTGAGCAATGGTCGTCAGGCTCGTCGCCACACGGCCCTCGCCCAGCGCTTGAAGTTGGAGACGTGATCGGTCGCCTGATCGTTGTTCGCTGACTCTAGAGGGAGAGACGCTTAAAAATAGACTCGGGGATCAAGCGAATGATGGCCAGAATCCAACGCCAGAACCAGGGCGTGTAGAGCACATCCCGCCCCTTTCGCCAGGCAACCAGCACATCGCGGGCAACTTTCTCGGGGGAGGCGACGAGGAAGAGTCCCTCCAGCCCCTGTGTCATCGGTGTGTCAACGAAGCCCGGCTTCACTGTCAGCACATGAACTCCAGCAGGTGCCAGGCGATTGCGCAGACCTTGGAGAAATAGATTCAGGCCACCCTTGGCCGCCCCATAGATGTAGTTGGATTGGCGCCCGCGATCTCCGGCGACCGAAGTCAGGCAGATCATCCCTCCTTCGCGACGCGCCTCAAGATCGTTCGCCAGATGACCAAGGCACACGGCGACAGCGGTGAAGTTGGTTGCCAGGACTTGTTCAGCGATGTTGCCGTCCTGTCGCGCCAATTGTTGATCCGGGAGACACCCCACGACGCAGATGACCAACTCCCAGGGCCCAGCCTCCTGCCGAACTCGATCCGCGAGTGATGCGTGGCTGTCCAGGTCGAGGGCATCGAATTCCAGCAAATCGACATCGACACCGTACCGCAGGCGCAGATCGGCAGCGACGGGTGTCAATTGTTCGCTCTGCCGCGCCGCCAGGACCAGCGCCACGCCCTTGGCAGCGAATTGGTGAGCGAGAGACTGGGCGATCACGGAGCGGGCCCCAAGAATGAGAGCACGTGACGCAGGGGCAGGTCTCATGTGATTCCCAATCGATCGGAAAGAGCCGAGCGCAGGCGATTTCCTGGGTCATAGCGACGCTTGATGGCGAGGAATTCCTGTGCACGAGGATACATATCCGCAAAGTGCTCTGCTCGCATGATGGCGTCCTTGGCCAAATACAGGCGGCCACCTGCGTCCGTGATCAGGGAGGTGGCGTCCTGGAGGGCCCGGATCGACTTTGGCGTCTGACAAAAATCCAGCGCCAGGGTCCAGCCCGGCTGTGGAAAGCCAAGAGGCCCAGTCTGGCCATCACCGAAGGTCTTCAACACGGCCAGGGTGCAAGTGGTCGTGTGACAGATCCGGTCGAGAAATGCCCGCATGCAATCAAGGCCACCGGCAAAGGGGACGACAAATTGATATTGAAGGAATCCGGGGCGCCCATAGGCACGGTTCCAATCGCGCAGGCCGTCAAGAGGGTAGAAGTAGGGATCGTAGTGCACCTTCGAATGCCGCATTCGCCGCAGCTGTCGCCGGTAATATGCGGCATTCCCGGCCTGCAAGACCGGACGAGCAAATAGACGCGGGCCAAGTGCGGGGAACCTGATCGTGCGAGGGCCATGCGCATTCATTGAGGTGCCTTGAGTATGGTCGCCGAGCATCACCAAACCGCGGCCCCGTCGTCGTCGATGGAGTATGTCAAGCCAGGCGACGGAGTAGCGGTGTTGAGTCTGTGTCGACTGCAGGATGTCGCACGTCTCTTCCAGGTCTCGGGTACGCCGCGTCACTACCTCGATCCGATCACTGGCGATTGCGAGTAGTTGCATCCGTACCGAGTAGACGAATCCTGTGAGACCCATGCCGCCGAAACAGGACCAAAACAGATCGGCATACTCACTTCTGTCACACCTGATCGTATCTCCCTCTGCCGTCACGATCGTAAGGGTTTCTACATGACTGACCAGAGAGCCATCGACGTGATGGTTTTTGCCGTGCACGTCCGCAGCGACGCATCCACCGATGGTCGGGTGTTTCGTGCCAGGTGTCACCGGCAGGAACCAGCCCCGCGGGACGACGAAGCGAAGAATCTGATCGAGGGTGATGCCCGCCTCGACCTCCAGGACCCCCGTGCCGGGTTCGAAATGAAGGAATCGGTCGAGCTCTAGCGTGGACACCACGGAGGGGGCCAGACCGGCATCTCCGTATGAGCGTAGCCGTCCCTGGGCAAGTGTCACCTGCCTGTCGAGGCTCAGTCGCAGATCGTCCAACCAGCGGGCACGCTGCACGACAGAAGTCACCACTGGATAGCGACCCCAACCACAGGTGGGGCGGGGCTTGATCCGAATGGACGTCATTGAGTCAGCCACAACGCGAGGGGATAGGTAGAATTCATTGCCGCCTATAGATTGAAGGTCGTGGAAAGATAGGTCAACGGCGGGCTGCCTTCTCGCGGCACAAGCCGTGGACCTATCTGGGTGGCACCCATAGATTTGTGTCCGCCACCCAAGGGGCGCTAGCCGATGGATTCCCAGACAATTTTCTTCCTTTTGAGCCTCGTCGCTCTCGCGCTCGGTCCGGCCGCCTATCAGATGGCTCGCCTTGCGGGCCCCATGATGTCCGCCCTCGACGGATTCATCTTCGTTGCCATTGGCGGGCTCGTCTTCCTCCATATCCTTCCAGAGAGCGTTGAACTGGCAGGATGGTGGGCTGTGCTGGGGACCGCAGCTGGAATCTGGTTGCCTTCCCTAATCGAGAAACGTCTCCATCGCCTCGCTCAGCAAGTACACACGGTCACATTGGTCTTCGGGGTGCTCGCCATCGGGCTGCATGCTTTCGCCGATGGTCTGGCGATCGGAACCGGCAACGATCATGGTGCCGCCGATGGCGTTCGCAGCGTTCTGCCCGTCGCAGTCGTTCTGCATCGACTCCCCGTGGGGCTCACGGTTTGGTTTCTGTTGCGCCCCCTCTATGGTATGCGACTGGCAGCGGCGGCGCTCTTGCTGATCGCCGTTGCAACGTCTGCTGGATTCGTTGCCGGTGTGCCGGTTCTGGATGCCATCGAAAGCCGGGCATGGGGGCTGTTTCAGGCGGTTGTCGCGGGCACATTGCTCCATGTTGTGCTGCACAGGTCCTATCCGTTGACAGCAGGTGGTCCAGCTCCGGGGCGTCGAAGTGCCGCGCTGGGCGCCATGGTCGGTATGGGTCTGTTGTGGAGCATGACCGTCGACCACGCCGAGGCCATCACGGCAGGTGCTCAAGCCTTCTACGCTCTGGCCCGTGAGGCAGCCCCAGCCTTGCTCCTGGCTTACATCGGGGCGGGGCTCGTTTGGGCATTGATGCCTCGCGGTACTGTCGAGTGGATGCGTCGTGGTTCACGCGCGTCTCAGGCCCTGCGTGGCATGGCATTCGGATTGCCTCTGCCGATCTGTTCGTGTGGTGTCATTCCAGTGTATCGCTCCCTGGTGCTGGCAGGTGTACCAAGCACGGCAGGAATGGCCTTCCTGATTGCGACACCTGAGTTGAGTCTTGATGCAGTTCTGATCTCACTTCCCCTGCTGGGTGGAGAGTTGACGATCGTCCGCGTCGCTGCCGCCGCCATCGTCGCCCTCGTGACGGGATGGGCCATCGGTCGCTACGCACCCACTCTGGTGCCGGCCACCGACATCAACCCACTCAATGCTAGTGGGGGGGCAAGTCTTGGCCAACGCATTCGCAGTGGCTTGCGACTCGGTTTTGGTGAGGTCGTGGACACGACGGCGCCGTGGATTCTTGTGGGCCTGGCACTGGCGGGCGCAGCCGAATCCCTGCTTGGGGCGCGATTGCCTGACCTGTTGCCCGCGGGATTCGAAATAGAAACACTGGCCCTGCTGGGAATGCCTGCCTATGTGTGTGCTTCTGGCGCAACACCATTGGTCGCCGTCCTGATAGCGAATGGTATTTCACCGGGCGCGGCACTGGCCTTCCTGCTGACAGGGCCGGCAACGAATGTCACCACCATTGGTGTGCTCACGCGACTACATGGCCGTCGGGTGGCGATCATGTTTGCAGCCACGGTCGTTGGATTGGCCGTGGGACTTGGGCATCTGGTGGATGGGCTACTGGATCTGGCCGCCGGTGTTCCGACCCTGTCATTGGTTGTAGATGGAGAGATGAGCCTGAACGATCTGTGTCTGGCAGGGCTGCTTCTGCTGTTTGCGGGATCGCTGTTGCGACGAGGACCTCGAGGTTTCGTGGGAGAACTCTTCGCCGCCGATGGCGATGATGGCGTGGATTTCGATCATGATCACGCACATCACGACCATTCCCATCAGGCTGATTCCTGCTGCAGCGAGAAGAATTGCGAGGCCGCGCTGCACGCGGTCGAAATACCTGATGGTCACCAGCAATGAATCACGTTGAGGCGATTCTCCAGGCACGGCACCCCGATCCTTTCGCTTACCTGGGCATGCACCATGACGCTGAGGGTCTTGTGGCGCGGGTTTTTTTGCCAGAGATCGAATCTGTGGTTCTCATCGGACTTGGCGACGATCGTATCATCCCGACCGTGAAGATCCACGAGGCCGGTGTTTTCGAGGCCCGGATCGAGGGCGAGCAACTGTTCGCCTACGAATTGTGTGTCACCCATCACGACCAGACACAGGTCAATTGCCGTGATCCTTACTCCTTTTGGCCGATGGTTAGCAGTTACGACCAGGGACTATTTAGCGCCGGTGTTCATCATCGGATCCATGAGGTGCTCGGGGCTCACGTGCGAGATGTCGCTGGCGTCCATGGTGTGCATTTCTGCGTCTGGGCACCGGGTGCCGGTGGCGCCAGTGTGGTGGGTGATTTCAATGACTGGGATGGGCGACGGCATCAGATGCGCAGCCTTCACGACAGTGGCTTATGGGAAATATTCCTGCCCGATCTTCACCCGGGGATCGTATACAAATACGAAATACGGACCCCCGAGGGGGACGTTCTGGACAAGGCCGACCCGTACGCGCAAGCCTGCGAGATTCCACCTCGTACAGCGTCCATCGTCGTGGCTGCCGACGAATTTGACTGGACAGACGCTGACTGGCTCGACCGACGTCGCTCAAAGCAGTGGCTGAGCGAACCCGTTGCCATCTATGAACTTCATGTGGGATCCTGGCGCCGTGACGATGGCGAACCACTGGGTTGGCGTCACCTTGCAGACGAACTGGCACAATACATCGTCGATCTGGGATTTACCCACGTCGAGCTCATGCCGATTGCAGCGCATCCCTTTGATGGTTCCTGGGGATACCAGATCACCGGCTACTTTGCTCTCGCATCACGCTTCGGTTCGCCCGAGGACTTCGCGTATTTCATCGATGTGATGCATGCCCACCAAATCGGTGTGATCGTCGACTGGGTTCCCGGCCATTTTCCCGTTGATGCGCACGGGTTGGCCAAATTCGACGGCACGGCACTCTACGAGCACGAGGATCCGCGACAGGGGACACACCCGGATTGGGGGACCCTCATCTTCAATTTTGGTCGCAGCGAAGTGAAGAGTTTTCTCCTGTCGAATGCACTGTTCTGGCTTGAGCGGTTCCATGTGGATGGTCTACGTGTCGATGCGGTGGCCTCCATGCTGTATCTCGATTACTCCCGCTCGCCAGGAGAGTGGATTCCAAATCGTGACGGAGGTCGGGAGAATCTCGAAGCGATCGATCTGTTGCGCGAGATGAACACCCTCGTCAATGAACACTGTCCCGGTGTGATGACCCTCGCTGAAGAGTCTACATCATGGCCTGGTGTATCTCACCCAACCTATTCGGGCGGGCTGGGTTTCGGCTTCAAGTGGAACATGGGATGGATGAACGATGTGCTTGGCTTCATGGCGAAAGAGCCTGTGCATCGGAAGTTTCATCACGGCGACATGACGTTCGGTATGCTCTACTCCTATCACGAGAATTTTGTACTGCCCCTGAGCCATGACGAAGTCGTGCACGGCAAGGGATCCCTGCTGGGCAAGATGCCGGGTGATGACTGGCAGAAATTCGCCAATCTGCGTCTGCTATACACCTATATGTATGGCTTCCCGGGGAAGAAACTTCTGTTTATGGGAGCGGAGCTGGGACAGCGAACCGAATGGGACTATGCGGCCCAATTGGATTGGGCACTACTCGAGCACGAAGAACACCGGGGAATCCAAAATCTGCTGCGGGATCTCAATCATCTTTATGTCTCGCAGTCTGCTCTGCACGCCAGTGATCACGAGCCCAGTGGCTTTACCTGGATCGACCATCAGGATGTCGAGGCGAGTGTACTCTCCTTCGAGAGACGCCATCGTGATCAGGTTCTGGTCTTTATCTGCAATTTTACACCCGTCGTTCGAAGCGGCTATCGAATTGGGTTGCCTCGCCCAGGGACTTGGGCCGAAGTTGTCAACTCCGACGCCACCGACTACGCAGGCAGTGGTGTAGGGAATACGGGGGCCGTCGACACCGATGATGTGGCCTCTCACGCGCGACGATGGTCGGCGGTCCTCGATATCCCACCCCTGGCAGCCCTCGTTTTGTCTCCTGTCGCGGCCGAGAGCTGACTGACTGCTATATTAGCAAGGGGTCCCGGCTTCGGCCCCACTTCCCCCAAGCCGATTCCTTATCGAGCAAAGCGACCATGGCCAAGATAGATCATCGAAAAGAGCTTCTGATCCAGGTGATGAAGAAGATTCCCATCTTCAAGGGCCTGGGCCCTACACAAGCGAGCAAGATTCTGGCGCATTGTGTGCATAAGTCCTTTGCCCCAGGGGACAAAGTATGTGTGATTGATACACCTTCTGACGAGATGTTTGTGCTGTTGTCCGGCGAGGTGGCTATTCTCAACTCCGAAGGCCTGACGGTGGCGACGATCCTTCCTGTGACCATGGTAGGGGAGATGGGGGTGATCACCGGTCTGCCACGTGTGGCGACTGTGGAAGCGACCAAGCCGACGACGACCTTCGTGATACCGAAGAAGTCCTTCGATGCGATTCTGCGCGATGACGACATCGTTCGCTCCAAGGTGTACAAAGCGATCATTGATGTGTTGTCGGGGAAACTGTCGAACGATAATGATCGGATGCATGACTATTTACAAAGTCATAGTCGCTTAGAAGGACGAATGGCCGTCCTCGAGCGACGCTTGACCGAGCAAGAGCGGCGCGCCCAGATCGCCCTGGATCTTGGCGCTGAGGTCAGTGGGCGAGATCGTGCCGAATTGGAGCTTCACGTCGACGAGCAGGTGAAAGACCTGCTTCCGCGCATTCTCTTCGTGTCTGGGACAGGGTGGCATACCAGAGCAACGGATGACGAAGCTGAGTTTGGCCGATGGGTCAAAGAGGGCCTCTCAGGCTTTGACGTGATCGAAGCCTCAGGTGGGAGCGAGGCGTTGGATATGATGGGAGAGCAAAAAATAGATCTCATCATCACGGAGTTCCGCATGCCCGAGATGGATGGAATTCAGTTGCTGGAAGTCCTGCGTGCACTATATCCTGATCTGCCTGTTCTTGCCACCTTTGACTACATGGATGCCGAGGAAGCCGCGAAACATGCTTTCGACGGCTTTATCGAGAAGCCGCTATCCCTCGAGTCCCTTCAACACACCGTCGAAACCACCTTCGGACGGGGGCGCTCCGCAGCGAACTGATCTGATGTGCTTCTGCTAACAACCATCTGGGCGTATCTCCGCCACCGGCCGATTCCTCTTGCCGGGTTCGGCATCGTCGTCGGCCTCGTGCTGGTCGCCGTCCTGGCTCCGTGGCTGGCTCCGCGAGATCCGATCGCACAGGACCTCTACCATCGGTTGTCGCCCCCCTCGTGGGCGAATCTGATGGGAACAGACGAATTTGGTCGAGATATCTTGAGTCGCGTGATCTATGGCGCACAGATTTCTCTTCGTATCGGATTGCTGTGTATCACCATCGCCCTCTCCTGCGGGACCACGCTGGGATTGATCTCCGGGTATCGAGGGGGCGCGACAGACGCGGCCATCATGCGGGTCATGGATGTGATGCTCGCCTTTCCAAGCATTCTGCTGGCCATTGCGATTGTGGCTGTGATCGGTCCGGGGATCGACAATGTCATGATCGCTGTCAGTATTGTGTTGATCCCCCAATACGCACGCCTTGTGCGCGGACAAGTTCTCACCGTCCGCGAGATGGCCTACGTCGAGGCGGCACGGGCACTGGGCGCCAGTGATACCCGCATCGTGCTACGCAGTGTGTTGCCGAACTGCGCGGCGCCATTGATCGTACAGACATCACTCTGTCTTGCAGTTGCCATCCTCGACGCAGCGGGGCTGAGTTTTCTCGGTCTGGGTGCCCAACCGCCAACACCGGAATGGGGTGCCATGCTCAATAGTGGTCGTGAATTGCTACTCAAGGCACCTTGGGTGATGACATTCCCAGGTTTGGCCATCTTCACTGTTGCACTGGGCTTGAACCTGTTCGGTGACGGTCTGCGCGATGCCCTCGATCCGCGTCGCGTCAAATTGAGCTCGTGAGCCGCCGCCTTCGCATGATACGGCCGTTGTTGCTGCTGGCTCTCGGATGGGCTGGCTGTGCCCCACACCTGTCGAGATCAACCGCGGCCAAGAATCTGTCAGATCAGCGCCAGGCGACACAGTATTTCATTCAGGCCAAGGTTTTCGAAGAGCAGGACAATTACCTCGGCGCGATCGTCGCCTTGCGATCCGCTGCCGATCTGGATCCGACGTCGCCGACTATTTTCGCCCAACTGGCGCGCCACTACCGCCAGATCGGCGACCATCGAATGGCGACGACCTACGCAGAAAAATCATTGCAGTTGGGTGCAGATCAATCGGGACTGCGCTTGCGGCTGGTTCGCTGGTACGATGGGCTTGGAGATGCGGCAGCCTCCGCCCGCCATGTGGAGATTCTCATTGAACGGGATCCCCACAACTGGCAACTTTATTCACACCTCTCTCGGCTATATATGGCCATTGGCAAGCAAGGTCAGATCGACGATCTGTTCGATCGGCTGCTGAAGGCGCCAGATACACCGATCGACGTTCGGGTGAATGCCGCCTTTGTCATCTCACGCAATGGTCGCCGGGCGAAAGCGGTCAAGGTCTTTCGTTCGATCCTCACAGTGGATCCAACCATCGAAGATGCCTGGCTGGGACTGGGGGAGGCCCTCGTTGCACAGCAGCAGAAGGACGCCGCTCGCGAGGTCTATCGCCAGGGCGCCCGCCATGTTCCTGACAGCTCTCTACTGATCTATGAATTAGCCAGACTCATTGAGACACCAGCACAGTTGGGCCCCGTGTTGGAAACTGAAGATCCGGCTTATCTGTATCGCTTGGGTGCGTCCCTGTCCGATCTGGAACGTTTTGATCTGGCAACGCGAGTTTTTGAGAAGATTGTCGGACGTCGTCCACAGACCATTGAAGGGTGGCTCGATCCGGTCACCTACTACTTGCGGGTAAACGACGTAGACAGGGCGCTCGGAATCCTTGCAGAGGCGGTGGCGGTGATGCCAGACAGTCTCGATATCTCTCTGGCCCTGGCATCCACTCTTGAGCGCGCTGGTCGCGACGAAGAGGCGACAGCCGTCTATGAAGGGCTCGCTCAGCGGGGCATCAAGGAACTGGATTTGTTCATCTATTGGGGAATCCATCACGAGAAGGCAAGTCGATGGCCGCAAGCAATCGACGCCTATCGACACGGGATGGTCGCCTTGGGCGAGGTGCCCGAACTCTACATACGCTGGGGGATCGCCCTCAGTCGCCAGGAACGCTGGCATGAGGCGGCCGACAGATATCGTAAGGCGGCAGCCATAGATTCATTCTTTGTAGATGCACATCTGCACCTCGGGATTGCACTGGATCGAATCGGTCGTCGATCTGATTCGATCGAGCGTCTCGAGATGGCGCACAGAATGAATCCAGCATCGACGGCCATCATGTTTTACCTGGGGAGTGTGCTCGAACGCGAGTCTCGTGATGGGGGAGACGAGGCGCTTTTCGAGCGCGCCGTGAAGGTCTTCGAGGAGTTGATCGACGTCTCGCCGCAAGACGCGTATGCACTCAACTATCTTGGCTACATGTTCGCCGAACGCGGTGTTCGCCTCGAGGAGGCAATCGCTCTGTTGAATTTGGCGATCTCCGTCGATCCGCAAAACAGTGCGTTCTTCGACAGTCTTGGTTGGGCATATTATCAGCTTGGACAGTTCAGCGAAGCCGAGCAGTATCTTGGCAAAGCCATCGCCCAGATGATTGAGTCTGATGATGGCGACGAAGAGGAACTGGCTGTCATCTTCGATCACGCCGGGGATATTGCCGCCGCATTAGGAAAACAGGCGCAAGCGCTGGATCTGTGGCGACAGGCGCTGGAACTGACGCCCGGCGATGGTGAGATTCAGCGCAAGCTCGACACGCCGTGAGCCTGATACGCAGTGCCGGAACCTTGATGTTGATCCTTTTCTGCCTCGAGGCCTGTGCGCCCCCGCCAAAGCCTGTCCGGCGACCCGGTTGGCAACCTGCCACCGATGTGATGACGTTGCTGCAGGGCGCCACTACGTCTCTTGGTGAGATCAAGACACTCACTGCGGCTGCCCGCGTCACAATCGCCGATGAGCAGGCCACCCAATCTGCGAGTGCGTCCTTTCAGTATCTGCCACCTGACCTTCTGCGGATCGATGTCCGCGGGCCACTCTTCAGACATGTGCTGACAGCCGTCCTTGAGGCGGACACGCTGTGGTCGCTTGCTGAAGGGAGACTGTCACGCGTTGAGGCCCGTCGTGGGCTCGTTGATCTACTGGATCTCGATTTGATGGGGCATGATCCGCGGATTGCGCTGCTTGGCTTAGTTGATTCGATACGTGCTGGTGATCTCGTGCATGTCGATTACCCTCGGGCAGATCGCGCGGTGGCCGTGGTCCGTGAGGCGGATGGTGGGCAGCGTCGCGTGTGGGTCGACATATTGTCTGGCTGGATCGTCGCAGAAGAGAGAATCGACGCAGGTGGCCAGCGCCGATGGCGCCGAGATCTAAGTGACCATGCTCGCGTCGGTGATTCAGAATGTTTCCTTCCACGGCGTGTACGCATCGAAAGTGGCGGACGATCTCTCGACATTCAGTACGATGAGTGGCATCTGAATCGGGCTCTCTCCCGTGCGATCCTATTCAAAGGGCTTCAGCACTAGCTTGCGAAGGTCTCAGCGGCGGTCGTAGCGGATCCGCGGATCCAACCAGGCATACAACATATCGGCGAGCAGATTGATGAGAATGAAAAGGCTCGCCAACAGCAGAACCCCACCTTGGACGGCGCGGAAATCTCTCGCTTGCACGGCCAGGAAGAGCCAGCGCCCGATCCCCGGCCAGGCGAAGATGGTCTCGGTGATGATTGCCCCTCCGAGTAGATAGCCGAATTCGAGGGCGATGACAGTGAGCGTGGGGATAAAGGCATTGCGTACAGCGTGGCGTAGAAGAACCAGACGCCTTGGTAGGCCCTTCGCCCACGCTGTGCGGATGTAATCTTCGCCAAGTACTTCCAGCAGACTTGACCGAGTCATACGCGCAATCACGGCCAATGGGATCGTTCCCAGTGTCACGGCCGGCAAGGCGAGGTGGCGCAGGACATCACCGAAGGCCCGCAGGTCCCCGGCCAGAAGGGCATCTAGCAGATAGAGTCCGGTCCTGGATTCCAGATAGGTATACGACGACAGTCGGCCAGAGATCGGAAAAATAGGAAAGTAGACGGCCAGCAGCAGGATGAGGACAAGGGCGAGCCAGAAGACCGGCATGGAAATACCTGCCGTTGCCACGGCCATGCTGAAGTAGTCCACCGTGCTGCCGCGACGAACTGCGGCCAACAATCCCAACCCAAGTCCTCCGACCATGGCGAACAACATCGCCGCGAAGGTGAGTTCAACCGTCGCAGGAAAGCGACGAAAAATCTCTGTCGTCACTTTCTCGTGTGTGCGAAAGGAACGCCCCAGGTCACCTTGGAGCAGGTCGACGACGAAGATTCCGAACTGCTTGTACAGAGGTTGATCCAGCCCCATTTCATGACGAAGAGCAGTCAGCGTCTCCGCGTTGGCACGCTCGCCGAGCATGGCCTGCGCCGGATCGCCTGGCACGAGGTGGATCATTAAGAAAACAGCCATCGAGATTCCTGCGAGGCTCGGAATCAGCAGCGCCAAGCGGCGCAAGATAAATCCGTGCATGTGACGTCTCGATCAGCCCGAGCGCGTCAATTTGACGCTGCGATGCGGGTGGCGCTAAACCACTTGCTGCCTGTGGGATGCAGCTGGAAGCCCTCGACTTGCCGGCGGAAAGCAGCCGTCTGCGTCGCATGAACCAGGGGCACCCACGGCGCGTCCCTATGTATGATCCGCTGCGCTTCACGATACAACTGCGTACGTATTGCGGGGTCTGTCTGCGTTCTAGCGGCGACGAGGATGTCGTGCAATTCGTCGCTTTTGTAGAAGGCAACATTCTGTGCAGGCTTGACCGCCGCCATCTTGTCGAGCAGCACGTAGAGGAAGTTGTCCGGATCACCATTGTCGCCGGTCCAGCCCAGCAAGCACAGATCATGGTGGCCGTTGAAGACTTTGTCGAGATAGGTCGCCCATTCCAGCGATACGATGCGTGCACGAATTCCGACCTGTGCAAGGTCTGCCTGAATCGCCTGGGCAATCTTCTCAGGTTGTGGCATGTAAGGCCGAGGTGCGGGCATTGCCCACAATTCGGTATCGAAGCCATTGGCGAAACCTGCTTCAGCCAATAGTGCTCGGGCACGCTCAGGATCGTAGGCGTAGGGCTCGATGTCGTCGTTATAGCTCCACATCATCGGCGGGATCGGGTTCTTGGCTGCCTCTGCAAGACCACCATAGAAATTGTCGACAAGGGATTGTTTGTTGATGGCGTGATTCAGGGCCATCCGGACACGACGATCATCGTAGGGAGGCTTCTCATTGTTCATCGCCAGATATCCCACGTTCATCCCCGGTTGCGTCAGCAGATTGATCTGCTCATTGGTTCGGAGTTCATCGAGGAATTCTGGGCTCAGATTGTCCATGCCATGTAATGCACCGGCTCGCAACTCAAGAAAACGCACAGAGGGATCCTGGATCGAACGAAAAATAAGTCTCTCGATATGCGGTCCAGGGCCCCAGTATGAATCATTCTTGGCCAGTACGATTCGCTCATCCTTCAACCATTCGACGAAGCGGAAGGGGCCCGTGCCCACGGGATTCTTGAAGAAGTCGGCGCCGTGGGTTTGCACGGCCGTCGGACTGACGGCCGCGCAGAAATTCATCCCGAGATTCGACAGGAAGGGAGCATTGGGCGCCGCAAGACGCACGACGAATGTCGAATCATTGAGGGCTGACATATCTGCGATGATGTCGTCCATCCCCATGTCCTTCCAATACTGATACGAGCCGGCGGCGAGTTTGTGGAAGGGATGATCCGGGAAAAATTGGCGACCGAGGGAGAATAACATTGCCTCAGCGTTGAAGGGGGTGCCATCGTGGAACTGAACGTCTGTGCGCAAATGGAAGGTCCACTCAAGGCCTGTAGGGTCTACGGACCACTCTCGCGCCAACTGGGGGACGATTTGTGTCGATCCGGGCGCGTACGTGACAAGTGTCTCATAGAGGTTGTCGCAGACCTTGAAGGACTCCCCGTCCGTTTCAAGCGCCGGATCAAGCCCGATCGAGTCTGAGCCTCTGCCGAAGACCAAGGTGTCCGCGGAGTGTCCTGAGCCACCACAAGCGGCCAAGACGGTGAGACACGCGCCGAGCAGGACACGTCTAAGCTGGCTTGGCGAAGTCAAGGTGAGTTTGCTGTATCGCCAGCTGCGACTTCGGCAGCACTGCGCAGCAGCACGATATCTCGAGGCTCGCGTCGCATCAGTCGCAGCCACTGCGTCATGGACTGCAGTTTGGTCGCCACCAGTGATCTGTGTATGAGACGCAGCCACTGCCGCTTTCCCGCACTGTTGTCGAAAGAGACCGGCCCAGGAAATTTCTTGTCCTGTTCCGGATACAGTATCCGGGCCTCGCTCGAGAAGATCCATGCCTGATGGCCGTGAGCCATGTCTTGCAGGTAGAATCGTCCACTCGGCCAACGAGTGCTGCGTGTTAGCAGGGCGATGCGTTTTCCCCATTGTATAAACTGATCCTCGAAGGTGAGCGGATAGAGCCCCAGGTGGGGGTCGTGGAAGCGCTCTGGATCGTAGCGAACGATGAGATCATACACGAGTGCCGTGTCTGTCGAATCGGGCTCGATGACGGCCTGCGTAAGCACCTGCAGATAGGCACGCTCATTGGGACCTGCCATAGCTGAACGCAGATAGGAGGACGCCGAGTCCAGTTCGGCTGGTGACAGCACCTCCTGTGCCCCGGCGCGAGAAGACCCAAGCAACACGACACCCAGGCACACACCATGCAGCAGCCGCATACCACGTGATGGGCCTCGCAATCGGCATCTTACTGCCCGCACGTTTCGCCTGGCTCGACTACTCTGCAAAGGCAGCGTCGAAGGCAGCATCGGATGGCTCGAAGTCCACATCCTTGACGAAGGCACACGCTTCCTCAGCGCCGTGTTCTCGATCCATCCCGCCGTCTTCCCACTCAACCGACAGGGGACCCTGGTAGTTGATACGATTCAAGGCGCGGATGATCTCCTCAAAGTCGATATTGCCTCGACCCAAGGACCGGAAGTCCCAGAAACGTCTGCGATCGCCGAAGGCCACGTGACCACCGAAGACACCTGCCTCGGTGGGGGAGGCAGACCAGCCGACATCCTTCATATGGGCGTGAAAAATTCGATCAGGAAAGCGATAAATGAATTCGACATAGTCAACGCCCTGATAGCCCAGATGACTTGGATCGTAGTTGAAACCGAAGGCTGGGTGTCCGTCGACGGCTTCGATAGCGCGCTCTGCTGAGGCGATATCGAAAGCGATCTCCGTGGGATGCACTTCGAGGGCAAACTTAACGCCATGCTTCTGAAAATCGTCGAGAATTGGTTTGAAACGACGGCCAAAATCGGCGAAGCCATCGTCGATCATGGAGTCCGGTGTCGGTGGAAAGGAATAGAGAAGGTGCCAGATCGAACTCCCCGTGAAACCATTCACGACATCCACACCGAGTCTGGCCGCAGCGGCAGCCGTTTTCTTCAACTCTTCAGCCGCTCGCTGTCGCACACCTTCAGGCTCACCGTCGCCCCAGACATAAGGCGGCAGAATCGCCTCGTGCCGGGCATCGATATTGTCACAGACGGCCTGGCCCACCAAGTGTGCGGAAATCGAAAACAGCTGGAGGTCAAATTTCTCCAGCAGTTCACGTCGCCCATTGCAATAAGCTTCGTCCGCCTTGTCTACCTCGAAGTGATCACCCCAGCAGGCCAGCTCAAGACCATCATAGCCGAAGTCAGCAGCCTTCTGGCACATCGTTTCGATGCCCAGATCTGCCCATTGTCCGGTAAATAGGGTGACGGGTCGTGCCATGGGTGGTTCTCTCCTGATGATGTTGGGGGCTACAGGCGAATGCGACGGGGCCCTACGGTCGTGCAAAGATCCCGCGAGCTGACAGGCCCTGATTGAGTGCTGTAAATACGCCGCCTCTGGGCGGGTGTCAACTGCGGCTCGTCTGGATCAGCGCCGGGCTGCCTTCATCCGACGCAGGTCGACATCGAAGACACGCAGCAAGCGGCCAGAGAATTCACCGATGACCTCAGGAATGCTGTCATCGTCGATATCAAGCAATCCGATTCTTTCACCAAAGGATTCTGGTGATTGCCACTCGAGGTCCCGATAGCGGGCGTCGAAGACAAATCCGTCATTCAAGACGATCTCTTCGGCTCCATCGCCATCCACATCTCCGACGAGCATCTCCGTCGCCGTGATATTGTCCTGATCTGATCGCCACTCTTCAAATTGGTCACGCCCATCGTAGACGATCAAACGACCGTCAGCGACAAACAGAATTTCCTCCTGCGGATCATCGTCGACGTTATGCAGGTGCATCGCCGTGATGCTCTCGTAGTCGGTCGGTGGGTTTGACCAGATCGTGTGATAATCCGCCTGATCGAGGAAATGGAAGCGCCCGGATTCTGTGAAAAGGATGATCTCGTCAAGCTCGTCGAGATTGACGTCTGCGATGAAGATCCCTGCTATGGGGCCTTCGAAATACGCGCTTACCCAGATCTCGTCGAAGGCCTCCTCTTCACCACGTTGCTCGTATACGTGAGCAAATCCGTGGGCATCGCCCATCATCAGACGGGTGGGCTGATCTTCTGTCGCAGGAAGCGTGACGGCTGCCCCAAACTCGCTGAGAGCACCACGACCCAATTGCAGATTGTGCTGCGCATCAACCGACAGTGGCAAGCAGACGACGGCAACGAGAAAAATGAGGCGCAGGCGTCGATGAATCTGCATTGGCAACTCCATAGTCAGGAGGTCGGCTGCTTGGCAAAATGTGCTGCCGTTGCCGCCGTGTATACGCTCAAGATTGGGATCCCCTGCTCTTTGGCAAGTCGAGCACAATCTTCATACTCGGGTGCGCCTCGGTTTCGGCCATTAACGGACGTTACCTTCACGCGAACATCTCCGAAGGGGGTCGCAACCGTTTCCCATGTACGGGGGAGGATCTGGCGCGTCACCCCGTGCGTGCGAACCCCCAACGTCGTTGTCTCCGACAGCACAATCAGTGTCAGTGGCTCCACATCGACAGGATCGCACAGCACGCTGAGCAAGTGGCCCGGGCGTCCCTTCTTCATCAGAATCGGCGTGACGAAGACATCTCGAGCACCGGTCTCGAAGAGACGTTCAAAAAGAAAAGAGAATATCTCCGGATTCATATCGTCGAGATTGGCGTCTATCAAGACACAGTCGTCGTCGCGGGTGCTCTCCACGGCAACACCCAGGCGTAGGCGTAAGACGTTTGGGCGACCTTCAAGGTCCCGACGGCCGGCGCCATACCCGTTGCCTTGCAGGGTGAGAGGAGGACACGCCCGACCATACCCCTCAGAGATCGTCGTCAGAATTGCCGCGCCCGTCGGTGTGAGCAACTCTGCAGGTACGTCAGTCTGCACCATGGGCACGCCCTGGCAGAGGGCGACGACGCCAGGCACGGGGACGGGGTAGCGTCCGTGAGCGCAGCGGACTGTACCACTACCGCAATGCAGGGCAGAAGAGAAGATCCGAGTCACGCCCAACGCCTTCAGTCCAGCAACGGCACCCACGATATCGACGAGAGCATCTGCACTGCCAACTTCATGTAGCCCCACTGTGTCGACGTGGGCACCATGGACGGATGCCTCCGCTGTGGCGAGGCGCTGGTAGATCTCAGTAGCCGCTTGCTTGATCTCGTCAGCGAGGCCGCTACGGTCGATCTGTTCCAGCAGCGAAGACACACGGATATGATCGTGGTGATGGTCACTGTCTGAGTGGCTGTGTTCATGTGGATGACTGTGTGGTGTCCCCGAAATCGTCTCAGCGGACAGGTGATGTTCCTCTGCCTCTTGTATGGGTTGCCCATCGATCTCCACTTCGATTCGTGAAGACGAAATACCGCAGCGCATAACACGCTCATGGCGCAGGTGTGCACCGATGTCGAGCAAATCGATGCTCTGCTGGAGCTGTTCCAGAGGAAGTCCCGCGTCAATGATGGCACCCAGGATCATGTCCCCGGACGCACCCGACTGACAATCGAAGTAGCCGATCATGACAAGTGACGGGCGCTGGCTGCCAGGATGGGGATCATTTAGATGCGGGCGACGGTGCGGATGTGCGACGAAACTCGTCGCGTCGCCGAGCCCAGTCGAGTTCGTGGGCAAAGTCGAAGACACCATCGAAGTCTTCGATATTGTCTTCATCCGTGCGACTCATGAGATTGCCGTTGACGAGATTGAAGACAATCTCGCCAAAATCGCGTGTCTGATGTACACCCCAATGCTCAAAGACGGTCCGTGCCATGGGGCCAAAACGATTCAGCGCATACTCGCTGATGCCGTAAACGAGATCACGACCTGACACGTGTCGTTGCTCGCGTGGCATGGAGGTCTTGCCAAGCTTCTCTACCGTATGCTGCAGCGCATCGTAGATAAACAGATACGCCGCACGCTTGTAGCGACCGTCGTGCTCGGCGACCGCCTCGATTTCTTGAAGGAATCCATCATCCATAGTAGTCGTAAGACAGGCCTTCGTAAGCGGAAATGTCAAGGGCTCGCGGGACCGACATCGGCCAGTTGGATGTTCGCAGTGGAGGTAATAGCTGGCAAGCGCGCCAGCATTCTGTCGCGGTGCACGGCAAAGGCGGGCAGGCTCTTGGGCCCCAGTGGGGAGCCACGGCGGTCCTTGTTGACGACTGTGGGATCCATGTGCCGTCCATTGTGAATCAATTCATAGTGCAGATGTGGGCCCGTCGCACGTCCGGTGGCGCCAACGCGGCCAACGAGGGTTTTCTGCTGGACGGACTGGCCCTTCTTCACATGGATGCGACTCAAGTGAGCGTAACGCGTTCGGTAACCATTTGGGTGCGAGATTTCGACCATCTTGCCATAGCCCCCATTCCAACCTGCGTGTGTCACACGTCCTCGTGCTGTCGCGTGGACGCGGGTACCCTGGCTGGCAGCATAGTCAGTGCCAAGATGGGGGACATTCTTCTTTAGGATCGGATGGAAACGCCGGCGATTGAAATGTGAGCTGATCCGTCGGTAGTCCATCGGCTTGAGAAGAAACAACCGAGCCAGGGACTGACCACGCTCATCGTAGTATCCGTTCAAACCGGTCGGATCCTGATAGTGAAAACCGGTGTGATTGACGACATGGCCACGATATTTGGCAAGCAGGACCTCATCGTAGCGGATAAACCGGTCTCCGAGATAGGACTTGTTCACGATTAACTCTAACTCATCTCCCTGGCGTGGATCTTTGTGAAAGTCGATGACAGCGGCGAAAATCTCATCGGCGACAAGGTCGGTTAGTGCATCCCCTTCACCCGCAGCGCGGATGGCATTGGCCAGGTTGTCTTCGATAACAACCCGCAAGACCCGGGTTTGGGTGATGAGGGGTAGGTCTGAGACACTGGCGACCAATTTACCGCCCTCGCGCTCGACGAGCACGGGATGTTCTGGCTTTGCGGCGGGGGTGTATTCGAAGCGCGTGACGACGCGGGCCGAGTCCAGCGTGAGGGCAAAGGAGTCACCTTCGCGCGAAGAGCGCTTTGCGTTGAAAATCACTTGCAGCGCATTGCTGAGTCGTGCAATCTGCAGCTCAGATACATCGTGTTTTTTGAGAGACAGATAGATGGAGCCATCACTGCCAAGCGTGTCGTGGACGACCTGTTCCATGATTTGAGGCGTAAGGGCAACGATCTGTTCTTCAAAGACCGCTGGTTCGGCGACCACGGGCACGATGACTCCATCACCGATGACGGGAGCAACTTGCCGAGCCTCTGCTGACTCGATGAGGCTCGTACCACCTTTGTGCAGGTCGATTCGCAACCAGGTAAGCCCCACCAGGCACGCAAGAAAACCCCAGAAAATGACGGAATGTCGTGCGGGCGAGACGGAATTGTTCGTCGTCGCGAGAGGCTCTCGCGTCGGTTTCATCATAGCAATGTTGTCGGAGGTTTTGCTTCGTGTAAGGGTTGGCGAAATTGCCGCAAACCGTGTATTATTATACACCTATGGACGTTTTTCGTCAAGCAAATGTGGCCCCTTCTTCCTTCCGGATAAGCGAATACTGTGACGATTCCCCTCGACGATCTCAAAGGGCTGATGCCCGCTCAACTGCGCCAGGTTGCCATCGAGATGGACGAGCCCGCTTACCGCGGTGATCAGCTGTTCGAATGGCTACAGGTCCACCAGGAAACCGACTTCACGAAGATGACGAATCTGCCCGCCAGTTTTCGTCACGCTTTGCTCGAGGCGGGCGCCGGGACTCCTACTCTCAACCTGGTGGAAACCAGTGATTCCGGCACCGGCAAGGCGGTGAAATTCCTCTTCGACCTGGGAACCGACTCGTCTGGCCAGAACCAGGGGCAGGTCGAGGCTGTATTGATTGTCGACGGTGGCCGTCGAACCGCGTGTCTATCATCCCAGGTTGGCTGCGCCCTCGACTGTAAATTCTGTGCGACGGCGAAGATGGGTTTTCTGCGGAATCTGACGGCGGGGCAGATTGTCGAACAGGCTCACAAGCTGCATCAGGAAGCCCTGCGCCGGGGGGAGCGGCTGACAAATATCGTCATGATGGGTATGGGAGAGCCGCTGCTCAACTATGAAGCCGTCGTACGTGCCCTTCGGCTTGCACGAGCAACAGAAGGAGAGGTCAGTATTGGTGGGCGTAAGATGACCGTTTCTACGGCGGGCCACGTTCCTGGGATCTTGCGACTGGCGGATGAAGAAGACCTGAATGTGGGTCTCGCGATTTCCCTCAATGCGACGGAAGATGAGACGCGCTCACAGATCATGCCGATCAACCGAAAATGGCCCATCGCAGAGTTGCTGGCAGCAGAAGCGGTCTACTTCGATCGCAAAGGACGACGGGTGACTTTTGAGTATGTGCTGATGGACGGAGTAACAGATCTCGACGAAGACGCTGATCGTCTGGCTGCCCTGACCGCGTCCCTCCCATGCAAGATCAATCTGATCCCATACAATGAACTGGACCCTGGCCTGCAAGGAAGTGAAATGGGCCTGCAAGGAAGTGACCAGGTTTTTCGTCGGCCATCCTCGGCCCGCGTGGATCGATTTACCCGTAGGCTCAAGAACGCGACGCGACATACGGTGACAAGGCGTGACAGTCGTGGTCGCGACATCGACGCGGCCTGTGGACAATTGTATCGGCGCGTCAAAGAAGAACAAGGCCAGCAAACTCTGTCCCCCGCGACCGAGTGATTAGGAGGTGCGCGCCCGTGGACATCTTGTGGGTGGTCTTGTCACCGGATCTGGGGTAGCAGGGATTGGGATTCTCGCGGGACAGGTCCCCGGGCTGCTACACCCCCATTGGTGGGGCGTTGCCGCAACGGGCTTATTCTTCTCTCTGTTCCCGGACGTCGACACAGATTCTTTGCCAGCCAGGTGGTTCTATCGGTTTGTTGTGGTGGGGCTTATCGCTCTTGCCCTGACAGGGCAAGAGCGACTGGGCTTGTGGCTGGCCATTCTATCGATGTTGCCGCTACTGGACCATCATCGAGGTTGGACGCATGGTCGCTGGATGCCGTTGATCGCGCCGGCGATCCTGGGCGTGGGCGCCGCCCTGGAGTGGCGTGAAAAAGCTTCGCCTGAAATGTTCGCCCCACTCGACATCCTCTACTACTCGGCTGCCGTTGTCGGCTGGTACACACACCTTCTGCTGGACGGGCTTTTTCGCTTGTTCCCTCAAGATCTGGACTGACTCCAGCATAACCGCCTGTGAGTAGAAGTCTGCAGCTTTAGCTGGCGTCTTTAGCTTTAGCTGGCGTCTTCCTGCGGTTCCTCTTCCTCGTCAACGTCGCCGTCGCTGCGGCGTTTGTCGACGAATCCCTTGATTTTGGATACCGCATCTGGAACCATTTCCACCAGTTGGCCCCAGCTGACTTCCTTTTCTTTCAGTGTCATCATCTCCACCTTGCCATCCTCGTGGACGACGATGAATCCGATCGGCTCGACACTGGCACCGCCTCCCGTCCCGGCATGCTGCTTGCCTTCGCCGCCGCCTGCACCGAATCCCATGGAGATCTTGGACACGGGAATCAGAGTGACCGGACCCGCGGAGACAGGTTCGCCAACGACCGTCTGGGTCTGCACGATGTGGTGAAGTTCGCCGAGGACGCGCTGTACGAGCGATTCGAGAGATGTAGCCATTGAGTCCCTTTCAGTCAGTTACAGCAGACAGTGTACGAGCGGTCTGCCGCAGCCGCCACCAGCGGCGCAGCCAAAGATATCCTGCACTGACGGCGAAGCGTCCAATACTGGCCAGCAACCGCGCAAGATAAAGGTGCAGTCGCACACTCGCCTGGCCATGAGAAACAGGACGTACGAAATCGGCACCAATGTCGACGCGGGCCCACGTCGGCAAGAAGGGGACAACCGCCTGAATTTGCCCCACGAGTTTCCCTGTTGCGGCCGCGTCCCCGAGGGCGACCGTCGCATCCACTTGCAGATGCCGAAGCCCCACGATCCGCAATAGCCGTTTCAGGAGACGGCCTGTGGGAGGGAGAAACGGGTGGAGGTCGGTCCAGATTTTGGATGCCCGCGTCAGCATACCCGTCTTGGACGGGAACGATCCCTTCTTGTCTGTGTCCAAGTTTTCGGGGGTTTGTAGCCCCTTGGTCTTCGTATTGTCTCTGCTTGAGATCGGTGAAATGCTGGCTGGCGGGATCGGTGCAGGTGCTTGTTGGGTGACAGGTGGCGTGGCGGTCGTTTTCGATACGGATGGCGCCGGAAGCTCTCTTGAGGACGTAGCCTCTTGTTTTGAGGACGTATACGTGAGCAGCAGCCGTCGATAGAGGCTGATTCTTCCAAGCAGCAGGACTCTGGCTTCCCAGCCATCGGTCCTCTGCCGCAGTTCAAGGCCGAGGGCCCCAAGCCAAGGTGCCACGAGGGCCGAGATATCCGGTGTCGCTTCCGGGTCGGCCCCCCGGCCCGCATCCACGTGGATGACGACGGGTAATAAGATGACAGATGCGATGAGACCCAGAAGTCCTGCCACCAGAAGCAGCAGGACCTGCAGTGCCGTCAGCAGAGAACTGAGCAGGATGGGGATAATGTCAGCGATCATGCGAAGGCACTCATCGTGGGAGAATGATCGTCATACGGTCCCTGGCTCCAGTCGATCAGAAAGTGTTAGTAACCTATTCCGTCTCGAGGAACCTAGTCTGTCTCGCGGAGAAGAGTCAAGAAAAGTTGCGAGGGCCTCGTCGGCGATGTTTCCCTGCATTCTGCTGCTTGACAGTCTTCTCAGGCCATGTTAAGGTAGAATGACGCAAGTGCATGTGTCTAAAGGAGTTCAAGCGAATTTGACGAGGCCCTTCCGAGCCAGGCATAGCGTTCATTTATCAAGGCAGTTCTGTGCCGCCCTGCTACTTGCTCTCGGTGCCGCTCACCCTGTGGCGGTTGGTGCGCTGAGTACCGCCTCGGCAAGATTCGATCCGCCCAAAGTCGCAGCTGGAACATCCCAGTCTGTGGCGCTACTTGTGACGTATTTTCCTGGTAACGGCGAAGCAGTGACGGCATCAACGATCGACCTGCAGCGCGGGGCGACGATCCTCTCCGCCAAATCCAGTAGAGGGCCAGCGCAGCACACGTCAAACCAGATGACCCTTGACTATCTGCAGGCACCGATCGGTTCGGTTCTGACTGATACCTTGCTGCTGCAAATTGAAACCGGTGCCGTGGAGAACGTCTCCTGGGCGGCGACGTTGGTAACTACTTTGGACACCGATTCACAGGCATCACATCGGGCCGAATGGTCCTTGCCCGTTGTGGCGCCACTGCAGGCTCGATGGAGCGTAACTCCCAATCAATGGTATGTCGGCGAGACAGTTGAACTTCAGGTGGCCGTCGCCAATGATGACACGCGCCCAGTGGAAGACCTCTCCCTCGATTGGCCACACGGAGTCAGAGCAGACTCGGTGAAGGTCGATTCGCCCGTGATCGCCGGGGGAGAACAAGTGACCCTTCACTACACGGCACACATTCCCCGGCACACCCAGACGCAGTTCGCCGAAGGTGCGGATCAGGGGCGACTCTATCTACGAAGTGTCATTTTCTCTGGTGGTCTGCGGTCGAAGCTCCCGGCGTTGCCGATTGGCATCGTTCCTGTGCCCAGCCTCCAGGTCGAGGTCGCCGAGGCGCTGCGACGAGATCAGGAGGGAGCAGCAGTGTGTGTCTGGACGCTTAGTGGTGTCAGGGACCTGTCGGCGACCGATCTGCGAGTCTCGATCGATGGTCTGAGCGCCATCGAAGTGTCCAATCCCGACATGTCCAAAGCGCAAGTTGAGTTTGACGTTTCTACCGGAAGTGCCCAGGTCATCCTCACGGACGTCGACCTGATCTCGGGAGATACCCTGGCGATCCCTCTTCGCCTCGTGCCCCGGCATACGGGACCTCTGGCATTTCGGCCAAGTGTAACCCCAGCAGATCGTCAGCAGTCGATCCGCATCGGCCAGACCGCCGTCGTCCCCGTGCTGGAAGACGAGACTCTCGGCGCAGGGATGATTGCTTTGGCGCCGACCGATCTGGAATTGGCGCGTAGTGGTCTGGTGAGGGCCTGGACTCAAGCGCTGGGGCAGCTGCCGATTGACGCGGGTGCTGCCGTGCGTCTGAAGGCGGAGGGGCGGCATGAGGCGAACTGGATGGTGGAGGAGGCGGTGACGATGGCACTGCTGCAACGTGGGCATCGGCTCCCAATGGATGACGAAGGGACGACCTACGAGCTCGCCTTTCAGATCGCAACGTCACAAGCGACCTATGAACCGAGGGGATCCATCTGGAATCCCCTCGGTTCGGGTCATACACGAGACGCTCAGGTCATTGCCCACGCACGCCTCCTGGATACGAAGGGACAGATTCTGTGGGCCCGACGCGTTTCAACACATAGCTGGGATGAGGTCGGTTCAGACGCTTCCTCCTTGCTCGGCGGGGCCGACGCAGTCGACCAGGCCGTCGTGCCTGGTAATCAACGTCCCTTGGAGGTCGGATTATCAGGACTTATCGTTGGCGTACTCTTTTTCGTATTCTTTTCACCGTGACAAGAATTGATACGATCAGGGTGAGGATGGTAATTCGGTGAAATTCCTGCTGGTACCGCTGCTGATTATCGGTATGTTCGTGTCTTTTTCGGCAGCCATGTTGGCGATGTTGTTTTTCACAGAAACAGTGAAATCGCCAGAGGAATTACAGGAAATTCTTAGTGCGGAGACCGATCCGAGTCGGCTGGACGCAAGTTTTGTCGACGAAGAGGACAGACTCGGACAGTTGGCGTCTCTGCTGGAGATCTATCGTAGCGAATACGAGATGAGGCAGGATAGTCTGCAGGATCAGTTGGACAGTCTCGGCACTGTTCAGACGACCCTCACGGCGCGTGAGACCGCTCAGGATGCTCGTGAGGTGGCCTTTGGTGAAAAGACCGATTCGACGATGGTTGCGCTGCGCAAGGAGCGGATCGCCGAACTGGCAACATTCTACAACAAGCTGAAACCGGCGCCTGCAGCTGAGATTCTGCAAACCGGAACGCTCGACGATACGACAGTGGGACTACTTATGCGCCAACTGCAGGCGCAGCACATGGCCAAGATTATGTCCGCAATGGACCCTGAATTCGCTGCTCAGATCACGAATCTGATGAAGGACTTGGAGTGACATTTTTCTCTGATCACCTAACGTCGTCTGTTTGCATAGCTCTTTGGGGTGGTGTGAAGCAGGGTGGGACTGCTGCGGGGTAGTCATGGCTTGGTAATCATCTGCATTGCCATAGGAGCCGTAGGCTTCCTCGTTTTCCTCGTCATCGATTTTCTCAAGGTCACGGCCGGTGAAGCCGAAGGCAGATCTGGCGAAGTCCGAGATTCGCGATTGTGAGACGAAGATCCAGTCGGAGAAGAACGCAACGACAGACACCAAGAACCAGGTGGGTTCGTTGAAGAAGGAAATCGAGGAGCTCTCGAAAGAATTAGGTGAGTTACAGAACAAAGTCAACGAGTACCGCGAGCGCGAGAAGCGTCGCAAGCCGACGACGTTCAAACTCGAAGACTAACGCGGCCGATACTCCGTACACTGCCTTAGCTGAGGGGCGTCACCGAAAAGCATTCGGTGACGCCCTTTTCGTTTCCAGCTAGAAGCGCCGTTGACGACGTGTGGACGTTTCTGCCACCCCGTGCAGGGGACAACTACTAGGCGGAATCCCATCTGCGAGGAAGATCTCGTCTGCCTGATGCGGGCAGTAGCGGGTTGCCAGTTTGTGGCTGTCAGAACAGACGGCTTGATACGTGACCAGTTCTTCGGGGTAGTCGAAGGTCTCCCTACGGCGATTCCGGTAGCGCTCGACTTCGGCGTAGGTGTCCTTCATGAATCCCGCCCACATAGGCAATGCGGCACTGGATCCCGCCTGTCTTGCCAGAGTGTGCGTCGGATCGTCGATGCCCACCCACACGCCAGCGACCAGATGCGGCGTGAAGCCAACGAACCAAGCATCCCGATAGTCGTTGGTCGTGCCCGTTTTGCCTGCTGCGGCGACATGGAAGTTGTAGCGTGTCCGTGCTCCATAGCCGGTGCCGCCAGCCTCATCCATCACTGACCGCATCAAATCCGTCATGACTACGGCCACGGATGGCCGCAGCACCTCGCGTCGAACGGGCGTGGATTCGAAGATCACATTGCCATCCGCATCGAGAATTGAAGAGATCCCGGATGGGGCCACATGGATGCCCTTGTTGGGAAATACAGCATAGGCAGCGACCATCTCCAGTAAGCGCACTGAGGACACGCCGATGCCGATTGCGTATACCTCCGGAATGGCCGACGTGATCCCCATCGCGCGCGCATATTGTCGGACACGTCCTGGGCCAATCTCGCGTGCCAGCTTCACGGCGATGATGTTACGCGACTCTTTGAAGCCCTGACGCAGTGTCATCGGCCCCTTGAACTTGCGATCGTAGTTCTCCGGGTCCCAGCGGTCGCCATTCTGCTCTTCCACTACGATCGCATTATCATCGAAGACGTCCACCGGAAAACGACCATTGTCGATGGCGGCAGTATAGACAAAGGGTTTGAAAGAGGATCCCGCCTGCCGCAATGCCTGAGTGGCTCGATTGAACTCGCTCTCACGGAAATCCCGCCCACCGATCATGGCCAGGATATGGCCCGTCGTTGGATCTAGCGCCACGAAGGCTGCCTGCACGATCGGTGGATTGGCTGCCGCAACTGAATCGGCTGGTTCGAAGGCCGCATCGACTTTCCGCTGCACTTGTTTCAGACGCACATTGAAGTGGCGTTCGGCGATCTGCTGAAGTTGTGCGTCGATCGTCGTTTGTACAGAGAAGCCGTTGCGATAGAGGGCTGCGCCGTATTCATCATTCAGGTCTTTGCGCAGATGCTCCACAAAGTAGGGCGCCAGGCCATAGGTGTCGGCCCGCTGGCCCCTACGAGCGCGTACCGGCTCGTCCTTCAATCTCTGGTATTGGGCCTTGGTCAGTTTGCCCGCGCGGATCATGTTGAGCAGCACGAGGTTGCGACGCTCAAGTGCTTTCTCTGGATTCACATGAGGACTGTAGGTATTGGGTGCCTTCAGAAGACCCGCCAGCATGGCACATTCTTCCACCTGGAGGTCGCCAATCTCTTTGTTGAAATACAGGCGCGCCGCCGACTTCAGTCCCCACGCATCATGACCAAAGAAGACGGTGTTCAGATACATCACTAGAATCTCGCGCTTCGTATACAGTCGCTCCACGTGAACGGCGACGATCTGTTCGCGAACCTTGCGGGCATACGAACCGAGCACCTCCTCGAGAGAGTCGTTTGATCGCTGGCCACCCACCTTCTGATACAGATTCCGCGCCAACTGTTGGGTAATCGTGCTGGCGCCTTCTTTGGTGGGATCGAGGAAGCGGATATTCCGGATGATGGCACCGAAGATGCGACGCAGATCGATACCCCAGTGAATGAAGAAACGGCGATCCTCAATCGAAATCAGGGCATCGCGCATGGCGAGGGGGATTTCGTCAAATTCGCGTATGATCTCGCGATTTTCTTCGCGGAAATCCATCAGATGCTGACCATCTGCGGCGTAAACGCGTGTGACGCGCTTTGGTTGTGTGGTCTCCAGTTCGTCGATATTGGGAAGATTGCTGCTGAACATGGCATAGACCAGTACTGCACCTATGGCGTAAAGACAGGTGCACACGACGCCCGCCAGGGCTATTTTTATTACGAGAATGCGATTCATAGGTGCTGGTTGTTGTCTTAGTCACTTACCGGAGGAATGAATTTTGACAGGGGATTGATCCGTCGCTCTGGGAATTTTGGTTATTGCCGTCATCTGGATCCAGATCTTCGTTGACTATCACCGAAAACTTGGCAAGATCATGCCGACGGTTTCTCAAGTGTCGACGCGGCGCAACGAAATCACCAAAGAAATCGGTGATGGGGCGACGGCACTTCAGTCGATTCAGGGCAAGATGGCGTCGGCTAGCAAGGAACTCGATGATCTGGAGGAAAGGCGTATCGAGTTGCAGCAGCAACTCAATCCACTCGAAATGCTGATGATTCCAGCAGGTCGCCTGCGAATGGGCACGAACACTCCAGGGCGCGAGGATGAGAACCCGGAACACTTAGTTAGTCTCAAAGCATACTACATCGATAAGTATGAAGTGACGAATCTGCAATACAAGGAATTCGTCCAAGTAACGGGCCATCGTTCACCAAGTCATTGGCGCAACAACACATTCCCAGATGCGCGACTAGCCAACCACCCTGTCGTCAACGTGTCCTGGGACGACGCCAGGATATACTGCGACTGGGTGTGCAAACGTCTACCCACCGAAGCCGAGTGGGAAAGGGCGGCACTGGATGATGGTCGCAATGAGTATTCATGCCGCGGTTCATCCAACGCAGACAACGCAAATTACGATAACCCGGACGGCAATACGACGCCAGTTGATCGCTATCCCCATGGCAAATCGAGTCTCGGCGCCTGGGAAATGTGTGGCAACGTCAGCGAATGGGTTGCCGATTGGTATGATCCCAAATATTACCAGACAAGTCCGGAGGATGCCCCCCAGGGCCCCGATGTGGGTCAGCAGAAGGCTCACCGTGGTGGTGGCTATCACGAGAATCGTATGGGTGTGCGGGCCAAGAGTCGTCACATGGCCATGTCCAGCGTCTCCAACGACTACATCGGCTTTCGCTGTGCCCTCGATGAGACTCTGGAAGAAGAAGACTGAAAAAAACAGAATTTCTGGTCTATTCGTAGTACCCCTGGATCCGCCGAGTGTTGTAATCGAGGCGATAGCTGACGTGCTCGGGCGAATGCGGATAGGTCTCCTGCGGACCGTAGGGATAGCGCCTCATGCCATGAAAAGGCAGGGGCTCCACGGTCAGCGAATGAGCTGAATGGAAATCCATGTCTTTGCCGAATCCGTCGGCATAAAACAAGAAGGACCGCTGCCAACCCTCAGGCAGTGGCCTGAACTGGTCGGCATCGACGCTCAGTGTCAGTTCATCTCCGTGAAACATGATGACATAGCGATCGTCCACCTGCTGAAGCAGGGGGGTGACTTCACCGAATCGTGTAAAGTCGCCGCCATGTGTGCCCCAAGGGGCTTGTGTCGTGAGTTGGTCGTAGTCGTAGCGGAAGGCAAAGGTACCGTGAATGGACTCATGCACGGGGTAGCCACGCCAGTGCAGGTCGGCAGCGGAAAATGAACTCCGATGCTCCTGGACAGCGCCCACAGAGTTGCCAATCTGAAACTGATCCCAGTAGATGGACATCGAGGTTGTCACACGCAGACGAACGTGATCAAGCGGTTCACCAAGCCTGCCACTCAGGTCAAAGACCATGTCTTTTGGTAGACCTGCAGGGGTGCCCATATCATCGCTGAGTACTCTCCAGGTACCGTCAGCATCGGCGATCTCAAGTCGTGGGGGCAGCAAGGCAAGTTGTCGCTGCGCGGCGGCCCAATTGCTTGTGGAGTGGGCATAGTCGACCCAGCCGTGGGCCACCAGAACCGGATGAGCCAAGTCGCTGAGATCGCCGAAATCGAGTTCGAGGCTGTATGGTTCGGCGTAACCATGAATCGGACGATGTCCAAAGTCGGCATACCAGATGTCATCGACGGCGAGCAAGGAAGCCGTCACATCACGGCCTGCATGGTCGACAACACGGTGTGCCGGGCGCAGGTCTGCCAACGCGTACGGATGATTCACTGGGTAGGGTGGGGATGACTGCAGGCGCTCGTTCGGGTAGAGCCTCGTGCCCGGGGGATGATCAACGGCGACCAGTTCGGCCGCGTCGAGATAGAGGATCTCCTCCAGCTGGTTACCAATCTGAAATTCGTACTGTCCTTGTCGGGGAACCAGGTGCGGGACGGTGACATACTCGTCGGTATCTGGTGTGTAGTATTTCCCTGGCTCGGTTAAGTAGCCGATGATGGCACCGCCGAGGAAGTCAGATACAAAACGATAGCGACTACCATCCCAGGCATAGAGAATCGGGCAGGAGGTTCCCTTGCGATTCAGCTCCTGGAAGCGAAGGGTCTGATCGCCGCCGCGGGCCAGCTCCGACTGGCGCACGCCACTGGGCCACAGAATGCGAATGAATTCCACCGAATCCGCTTCGCCGATACCGACATGCAGCACTCGGGCGTCGCCACCGCCACCACGCAGCTCGCGTTTCTGTTGGCCCGTTTTCGTATGCACCTCGACTTTGGCCCCGTAGCCATCGTTCACACTGTTGAGCCCTTCAAGTCCGATGCGGACCCAATGCCCTGTGCCCTGAGTTTGATTCAGGTGTAGCGAATGTCCCGTCACCACATCTATGCGGCCGTCACCGTTCAGATCTTCTGCTATAACCTGTGATTCCGGCTCCCCGGATGCCTCACCTTGGAGTTGCAGAAGTCCCTGCACTGACAAAGCGACCTGGAGTCCCCTTGCACCGACAAGGACGAGGTCCAAATCGCCGTCATTGTCCAGATCGGCGGTAGTCATCGCCGCGACCTCCTCGATTGGAAGCCTCTGGATGACCGCATAGCGTTTGCCTTCGTCGTTGCTCAACACGTATAGCGTGTCTGCCGATCGGCCGATCAGATCCAGATACCCATCAGGGCGGATATCTGCGACAACAAGATCCTGTACAAGATCTGGTATCTGCCCTGAAAGACGGTCGCCGCCGACATCACTCAGCGTGCCATCACGATTGTTGGCGAACAAGGCCATCGTCGCACCCGCAGCGATGACATCGACATCTCGGTCGTTGTCGCTGTCTGTGAAGATGGCACTTGTTGGCGCCGCAAGACTGGGTGCCAACGCGGTATCGGTGATGTCGACGAAGGCACCCGCCCCGTCGCTGGACGCCAACAGCAGACGTGAGCCGAAGCTCAGCAAGTCGTGATCACCATCATGGTCAATGTCCCCGAAGGCGTGGGCGACGCCATCCAGGTCGAGATCTTCCGCGCTGAAGTGTCCGTCCTGTTGCCTGAGCAGTCGTGCAGACGGAGTCGATACGAGTAGGTCTGTATCGCCATCATCGTCTACGTCACCTATCAGAGGCGCATGGGTCGAGGGGGTACCATCCGGCCACAGCCAGTCATCACTCAGTTGCCAGGCAGCGTCGTCGAATCTGATCAACCTCAGGGCACCGCTATCATCTACGCCAAGTAGTTCACTTTGGCCATCGTTGTCGATGTCTACGCTGGACTGGATCGTGTGAATCGATTGAATCTGCAGTGCGTCTGCAAATTCGATGGGAGCCGACCGATCGTCCCGATGGGGCCCAGAGGTACCCTCTGCTTGGGCTTCCGCGTATTTTCCCTGTCCCTGATACGTGGTGCTGACACCCTCAAAGCCCGCACGCGACAGGCGATCAAATACCGTCAATGCTTCGCGCCACTGCTCAATACGCTGAAGCTGGCGCAGTTGGAGCGCTCGCGCGTAGTGAGCAGATAGGAAATTCTGATCCAGTTCGATCGCTCGCCCGTAAGCGAGCAGGGACTCATCTGCACGACCAAGTTTTGAAAGCGTTCGGCCCAGATAATACTGCACGAGAGGATCATCGCCATCGGCGCCGGCCACTATGGAGAAGGCCTCCAGCGCCCGCTCGTAGTTTCCTCCCAAAGCATGGTCGATCAACCCCAGCGTGTAATTCGCGTGCAAGTGCTGCGGGGCAAGTCGCAGGCACGTAAGCAATTCCGCTCTGGCGCTGTCGAACTTCCCAAGGCTATACAGTGCGATGCCGAGATTGGCGTGGGCCGTGGCGAAGTCGGCGTCGATGGTAACTGCCTGCTCGAATTCGCCTCGCCCTCGTGTATAGTTGTGCTGGTCCATATACACGACGCCCTGGCTATTGTGCCAGCGCGACTGCACTTGTTCGGAGGTGAGCACCTCTTCGTCGGCGGGTGCACAAGCCATCAATGCCAGGCAAAGTGCGAGAGGAAACCCGACCGTCTTCTTGACGCTGATTTTTGCCACCTCTATATTTCCTTATCTGTTGTAAGCGGGAGTAGCTCAGTTGGTAGAGCTCCACGTTGCCAACGTGGTTGTCGCGAGTTCGAGTCTCGTCTCCCGCTCCAATTTTCTTTGTAACGATCAACGGCCCGTCGGTGACGATGGGCCGTTTTTTTGTCGCATGTGAGTATCATGATGGGCAGACTGCTTCCCACTGTAGCAAGAGATCGACGAGCTAATCTGAACGGCGCTCGAGGACCTGCAAAAGGGCCGGCAGGAGAGAGACCGCTGTGATGAAGGCGCAACCCAGCCCGAGAAGAGATACGGTGCCGATCCAGTAGAGGGCTGGATGGTGTGCGGGGACAAGCCCGGCAAATCCAACCATCGTCGTCAGCGTCGTGGCCATGAGGGCCACGCCCGTCGTACGCAACACGAGACGTAAGGAACCAGGACCCGCCTCGCGATAGCGATGGAAGATGTGGACCGCATTGTCTATGCCCATCCCGATGATGGTGGGGAAGGCGACCATATTGTAGATATTGATGCGAAAATCGAGCACATACATCAGCCCCGCGACCCAGGCGAGGCCCGTCAGCAATGGTGTCAGAACCAATGCGGCACTCAGGACACTGCCAAGATCGATGACGAGCACGATGCTGACGACCAAAAGGGTGACGATCACCGCGATCACCGCGTCATCCAGCATCAACTCGAGCATTTCTGCAAAGATGATATGGGGACTCGACGCATAGAACGTACCCAATTCGGTCTCGATTACTTTGACCTCGCGAGCAAAGTTGATCGAATTGCGACCATCACGGAGAGGCACAGAAGCATTTATCTGGACGAAGTTGAGGATCTCACCCTCTTTGCTCGAGAAACTCTTCGTCATGTCCTCGGGCAAGTCTGTCAGTGCCAGAAGTTTCACATCAAGATACTGGCGCAGCGAGTCGACACGCGTGCGGTCGTCCTCGTCAAGCAAATCAACGTTCGTGTCGATCATCTGCCGTAGATCAGCGATCAAAGCTATTTTTTGTTCCTGATCGGCGGGGAGGAAGGAATAGACGCTCTTCACAGACAACACGGTGGAACTGTCGCCCCGTTCTGCCTGAACTCTCTCAACTTCCGCCACGACGGCCAAGGCCTCAGCGTGGCTCTCCGTTAGCACGATCGCGGGCGAGCGTGTCTCCTTCAGTTTACCGGGCAGACTTGCCTGCGGGCCTGTTTCCTCTACCTCAGGCTTGAGCTTCTTGAAGTCATATTCGAAGCTCAGGTCGTTGATATGGTAGAGGGAAAATGCAGTCGCCAATATGCCAAGAAGCAAGGTCAAATGGGGGATTGGATAGCGCCCCCGGCGAATCAAGTGTTCGGGAACGCTCGCCTGCTGCCACTGGATGAGGCTAAGTCGTTCGGCGAGGACGATGAAGGCAGGGCAAACGACGACCATCGCCACCAACGAAAACAAGATTCCTGTGCCAACGATGAAACCGAATTCACTGAATCCCTTGAAATCAGAGAACAGGAGAGAGAAGAAGGCAACCGCCGTCGTCAGGGCTGTCGTTGTCAGCGCGCTGCCAGTGTGGCACACCGTCTCAATGAGGGCCGGTTCGATACCCAGTCCCCGCCTGCGTGCCTCGCGATAACGGGCAAAAATGTGAATCCCGAAGTCGATACCCAACCCAAAGAGGATGGCGAACAGACAGACAGTAATCTGGTTGAGATTGCCGATGACGAGATACGTAACGCCAAAGGTCCACGACAGACTCATCAGCAAAGGGAAGACGATGAACAGCGGTGAAAGCAGTCGACGGAAGTAGAGACTGATTAGTACCAACACGCCCAGAAAGGCATACATCGCCGTCGACTTCAGATCTTGCAGCACGATCGTGTACTGTGTCGAAGCGTTCTTGAAGCTGCCTTTGTAGGTAACCTCAAGGGACGGATGATAGCGTTGGGCATCGAGGGATTCGATCGTCCGATCGAGAAGTGCCAGCAGGCGTTTGGTAAACTTCACATCCGTAATGACGCCTGTCGGGTATAGCCGGAGGATGACACCGTTGCCCTCCTCGGTCAGGTAGTAATCGCGGTCATAACCGCTTAGCTCGTAGTGCTCATATTTCGCTTCGATGTCGCTGACATCCAGAGGATCTTCCTCGTCCTCCTCGAATCCCATATAGAAGGGGTTCTTCTTCAGCGTCTCTATGTCGATTTTGTCGGCGACACGACCATGCAAATCGCTCAGATCATCCAGATTCATATAGAGGAGTCGATTGCGGCTGAGAAACTCCATCTCTGCAGTACGACCCCGAATAACTGAATTGATCAGCGGGCTGCCCTCGAGCGAGTCGGCCAGGGCATGCATGAAATCGACACAAGCTGAGAGCTCTTCGCCGTTGACGATCACCATCAGCGGGCCGATTCCACCAACGCGCTCCTTGATCCGATTCAGTTCACTGACACTGATGTAGTCGTCAGGTAGAAGATTTGCCGAATCGGCTTTGATCTTGAGTTGTGCAGCGAAGGAACCGGCCACGAGTGACAGCACCAAAGACACCAGAAGAATACTGATGTGGTGATGATAGACGTAGTGAACGATTCGTTCGTATGTGCGCCTGGAAGCTCTGATGGTGGGCTCTACCGATCGTCCTGTTGAAGCTGCGTCAATTGCACCCGCAGTCTCTCAAGCACTTTTTCGAAGGAATGCCTGGCGCTGTCGCGCCCATACGTGCGACGATTGCCGTCGACGGTGCTGGCGCCATCGATGGACAGATCGTAGATCCGCCAGTCCTGGCTCTGGGGCTGATGCATTGCATACACGATCTGCTTCGTCTCTCGCTTCATCGGCACTTGTGCCTCAACTCGTGCCCGTCCGCTATCGTCGATCGCCTCGGCGACATAGCTGATGTCGCCTTCACGATAATACTGGACGAAGATGTCGAAATTTCGGCGCTCGATAATCCCGCGATAGACACTGACGAAATCGCGGCGCTCGTCCATGGTTCGGCCATCCCAATGTTCTCCGAGGGACAGACGACTCAATTCTTCAAAGTCGAAGGCACTATTGATCAGATTGCGGACCCGCGCATTGTCTTCCGCTGACAGTGTGTCCGATCCTTCGCCCCTGACGATTTGTTGGACTTGCGTGTCCAGTTTTTGCAGAAACGTCGTGGGCGCAGGAACGACATCTGGGTCTGTGGTTTCAGCATGGGTGCTGTGCACCGTTGTCAGGCACAGTGCATTGATGGCGAGAACGCAGAGCAATACACGACGATTCATTTTAGCCTTCTCCCGCAGGTGTGATGCGGTTTGGACCACCCTCGCCAACGGTGGGTTCCCGCAGGTCGCCACAGTAGTCGGTGATTTGACCACGATCGCGCGCTTTTCGTGACCACACGCGGATGTCAGCGTAGTATGCTTCGGCATAAGAGTCGGTGGAGTTGGCATCTGTGAGCAGACCAATGCCGAGGGTCCGATCCTTCGGCTCACTGCCAAAGACTCTCTGGTAGTTTTCAACGACGTCCGTCATCTCGAATACCCACTGGCCCTTGTGTTCATCACCACTTTCCAGAACGAAGAAGTAGGGACGGGCAATCATGTCACGCCGATCCACGGTGCCCTCTGGCAGTGTCGTGCTCCACACGTATTTGATCTGCCGCGGAAAACCCAGCCAATTCTGGCTATAAATGACGTAGATCCCGGCCGCACTGTCATTCGTATGGCTGAAACGCTCGTCGCCGCCCGGAGGCAGGGCATCTGCTCGCCAGCACCAGGTCATGATGGGGTGCTGCTGGGGATTCCAATGCGACCACTTCAACAAAATCACAGAGGCGCCCGTGTCCTGAGCAGCCAGATAGCGTTTGTTCGCGGACTCGCGCACGTGGTAGAGCTTCGCTTTGCGATCATCACGCTTGCGACGCCAACCCCAGCCCTCTGGTAGCAGACCCGGTGTCGATCTTGAGAAATCCTCGATGACGACATCTTCACGCCCCTTCATACGGGCCTTTAATACGGCGAGGGAGTGATCTCGGTCAACAATGTCGGCGGCAAGTTCATGGTAGTATTTGCTCAGAAGGCCTGACTCTCCATCTACGTCAGAGACGGCCCACTGGCCCTCTCGCCGTCGAAGGTGGAGGGTGATGGATCGTGCACCGTCCGAGACGGTGACTTTGCCGGATTTCTTCTCAAAGTCTGAGCCGGTCAGCGTCCAGGGGGAGCCTCTCACACTGAGCCAGTGGGTGATGTCCTCGACTAGCCGGGTCTTGATGGTCTCGTGCAATTGCTCCCGATGGCGCCTCACCAAGTGCAGTAACTCTTCGGGGGCGAGAAACTGTTCGTAATCCTCCAGACTGCGCTCGATGTAATCGCCATAGGCGCGATCAGAGAAGCTCTCAATATCAGCGAGCTTCGTAACGACGTCTGTCGCCAGTGCGTTCGGCTGAGTCAGCGGCCGCGCACCATTGAGGTGTTCGAGTTGCTCGACAAACCACGTGTGGCCATCGGCGCGGGCAGCGAAAATGGCGGACGCTGATAGCACCAGGATACCGAAGACACTCAAGCAACCATGAACAGTTGTTAACGCGAACCTCATGGACTCAGCCTCCCGCCGACGGCCAGTTCGAGATCGGCGAGGGCAAAATTGTCTTTATACAATGCACGATAGTAGGCTTCCTCCGTGCCCCCAAGGGCTTCAAAGGCGCTGACCAGTTCCTTCACCGAACCGGGTTCCAACTCATACTCGTGTCTCGCCAACTGCAGCCATTCACGGGTGAGGTTGCGTGCTTTGCGCGTGCTGACGACATCCTGTTGAGACTGCCGACAGATATCGTAGGCACGCCGAATCTCAACGCGGATTCCCTGCGCCGCCGTCGTTTCAATGGCCTCCAACTGACGACGCTTCGCGCGTGCTTTGTCGAGGTCGGCGCCGAGCATGTTCCACTCGAAAGATTGGCGCAGGCCGAGAAACACGCCGCCATTGAAGAGATTAAACTCATCCTTCACAAAGGGATTGTGCTGGTCTGTTCGTCCAGGGGCGACGGCATAGCGAATGCCTCCCGATAGAAAAACTTGGGGGAAGTAGGCGCTGCGGGCTGCCTGTTCCTGTCGTTGGCGGGCGTCAAGCCCGGCCTTCAGGTGCCGCAGATCTGGTTGCTGTCGTAATGCCCGTGCATAGAGTTCGTTTATCGGCGGCAATACGGACGTCGTGGCACTCAGATTGCCTGCAATAGCAAAGGCTTCATCCTCTGGCAGGCCCGTCATCCACGCCAACGCGGAACGTGCAAATTTCAGGGCGTCGTCAAGTTGTGCTGAGCGCTTGTGTAGCTCCAGCAGAGCCAATTGCAGTTTGAAGGGGGCAGATACAGGAATGTCCGGATTGTCGAGTGTCACATCTTCCTCCCAAGCGGCGAGTTCTTCTTGCAGACGCTCAACAAGCCTCGTCAGATCCTGAGCGAGGAGGATGCCAAAATAAAGCTCCTTGATCTGATGTTCCACTTCGAGCCGTGTGATGGATAGCTTCGCCTGTTCGACCTCGACACCCGCTTTGGCGGCACCATGCAAATTGCTCAGCAAGCCGAAGGTGTAAAGGGGTTGGACAAATTCGAGTTGGGCCCGCGCGAAGGGGCCCAAGTCACGGACGCCCGATGTATCTGAAGGAGGATTGAAAACGTCACCTTCCGCATCGGGCGTGAGGCCGCCGATACTCTCCAGGCGCAGACGGGGAAGGACGAAGGCCCCCCGAGCCTGTCGCAGCTGCGCTCGTGCCTCATCGACATCTGCGCGCCCCGCAAGGATCTGGGCATTGTGCTGCAGAGCCCGATCTATCAGATCGTTCAACGAATAGGTCGATGTCTGCGCGTTCGCCAGCCCGGCGAGCAGACACACGGGGATCGTCGCCCATCGGGCGGATCGTGCAAGAAGTGACCGCCCGTTCATCAGGAAGCCTCTGAGCCTGAGATAGACTGCGGCTCTGAGATCGATGCGCCGAGACGGTCAGTGGCGCCGAGGGATCGACTCAACTGGGCAAGAAACAACCAACCGAGGCCGATCCAGAAGATCTTTCGCATGCGCTTAGTAATACCCAGAGAAAGGCCCATGGCTGGATCGAGACCCAGGGTCATGAAGAGAAACACCTGACCGCCTTCGAGGACGCCGATGTTGGAAGGCATGAAAAAGAACAAGCTGTTGATCAGCAGCGTCAGAGCGGTGATGAGAAAAGCTACGTCGAATTCGATCGAGGCACCCAGCGCCCGAAGGATGACGTAGGTCTCACAGGCTCCCAGCATCCATCCCGCGGCATGAAAGAGCATAACCAGTCCGAACCGCCCCTTCGACTCTCGGTAGAAACGGGCGATGTTCTGATCAATGCGGACGGCCTTTGCCATGCGGCTTTCCAACGCTTCCAGATGCAAACCGAAGCGCTTGAGGAAATTCACCAGGGACGTGAACATGTGGCGCTGTTTGCGAACGATAGCCCACAAGAGCAGGACCGCCACGGACAGCAGGGCCAATAGTCCGCCCTGCACGGGGGCGGGTAGTGCCTGTGGCAGTTCCCAATGGAGCACGACCAGCAGCAGTCCGATGGCGGAGAAGGCGAGTCCCGTTAAAATCTGACCCGTTTTGTTGATCACGACCGAGGCGAGGCCTCTGGAGGTCGGAGCGTGCTGTCGCAGAAGGAAGGCCTTGAGAGGTTCGCCACCGAGATTGGCTAATGGTGTCAACTGGTTGACCGCCTCACCAGCCAGCTTCGCGCGAATCAGTGTCAGCAATCCGGGGCGGAATGCACCGGTGGGAAAAGCAAAGGACCAGGCGATAGAGTTGGTCACATGCCACCCTGTGGCCAGCAACAGCACACCGGGGAAGGCCCATTTCATCACCGCAAGATTGGTGAGGATGTCGCTCAGGCCCAACGTGCCAATGAGATACCCCAGTAGTAGTAGACCAAGACCTGGGAGCAAAAAACGCAGGATCTTCATCGACCGTCCTGCGCCGCCGCAACGGGAACGACAGGTGCCGCGGCCAGTTCATCCTGCTCATGGTGGTGGGCGAGCATCTTGCGTTGCGAGATGACGACGCCAATTGTGAGCAAGTGGAGGCCGACGACCGTATATAGATAGAGCAATTCGAACTGGTTGAGCACAGCGCAGACAAAGTGTACGAAGGCGAAGAAATCGCGTTTGGCAACGAAGGAGTATTTCTCGAGGGTGCGGTAGATGGCCCCTTTGCGTTCAGGAGGCAGCGACGCATAACCGACGAGATACTTCTGCAGGGAACCGTTGTCTGTCTTGAGGGCATAGTTGTACATGATTCCCAGACTCAGCAGCATCCCCATTACAGCCGAGATCCCGGCGTACAGATACAGAGGCTGGTCCGGATGCAACTTCGTGACGGCTACCAAGAAGGCTGCGTAGGCGCACAGGTAGGCGATGTTGTCGGTGACCGTGTCGAACCAAGCACCAAATGGCGATTCGCATAGCTTGACTCTGGCAATTTCTCCGTCACAGCGATCCAGAACTGCCGCCATGTGCCAGAGAAAGCCAGCAAGGGCAAGACGCCAATATGGGAGGGGGTGGGACATGAGGAATGCCGCCGTGAGTCCTGTGGACATCACAAACAGGACAGTCACCATATGTGGTGAAATACCTGTTTCTATGAGCGCTTTGCTGATTGGAATGGACAGACGCGCGTTCAGATGGCGAGAAATTGGTCCACTTGTCGATTTCGTGACCTGACTAAAGAGCATCGCCTTCGCCGCTCGTGCCGACGGGCGATCTATGACGCGCCGCCACAGATGCGACTGCCCCGGCGTGGTTCGCAATTTTTTTCTGGCACTGCGGACGCGCAGAAAGTCGGTCAGGGAAGCACCACTGGTGGCCACTTCATGTGGCGACAGCCCGCCATCAAGCAGAAAAGCACCTGTGCTGACGTCGGTGTCGGCCCTTTCGGCATCGTCTATTTCGGCATCGTCGAATTGCAGCGTCTGAGCGTCGATCGTTGGAACGAGAAGTGCCAGTTGCTGACTTGGAGGGGTGATCTGAACCACGATGTCATCCGCACCCGTGCCATCTGCGACGAAGGGTGTGAGGGCTGCGTGATGGTGCGCATGATCGCCAAGCAGGCATAAGACATCTTCGCCGGAACTGAAATGCATGGCTGCCTGCTGCCCCCAAACGACAAATTCCAGTTCCAGATCGAGTTTCCTGGTCACGGAACCAATGGCCGTGTTCGACTCGGCGGGTGTAATGACGAGAAGTCGTCGCACGCCGGCGCGGGCCATGGTGCGAATGCCTCGCTCTAGAAGTCGTAGACCTCCAAAGGAGATTGAGGCCATCTTACGCCCCTGCGCGGAGTCTTCGAAAGCAAGGATCCCGGCGGTGTTCACGCGACCCTCGTTGAGGGTCGTGCGGTGTTTCTTGCATTGTGGGGACCAAAACGACCAGGATCGCTGCGCACGCGGGCAAGATCCTGAGGTGTATCGATATCCTCCCAGGGAAGGGGACCGATATCGACGCATTGGATGCCGATCCCACTGCTGGCGAGTCGCTGGATGCCATCCAGGTAGTAACTGGTCATAGCCCGTTCACTCTGGACGGCTTCTTCGAGAATGCCATACAATTGTGCCACGCCCTGTCCGCGAAATGACAGTAGACCGACGGATTCGGCGTCCGTCTGCGTTGCAGGCAGATCCTTGCCGATCGCTTGCAGACGACCAGAGCGGATGCAGACCTTCATGTCGTCGTCGTCGTAAGTCATCTTCTGCTGCACCAGCAACTGGCAATCGGCGGCGATCGGTTTCAACAAAAAAGAGGGAAGATCCGGGTGAAAGACATTGTCACCATTGATGATGAGCAGGTCCTCGTCCATTTCACCACGCGCCGCCCACAGACTGATGAGATTGTCAGCCACAGCGTAGAACGGGTTGTACATGATCCGCACCCGCGAATCGCCTGCCGTCGCTGCACGTATCTGGTCAAACCCGAAGCCTGCCACCACAACGATGCGATCAATCCCGGCTGCTGACAGCAGTGAGATTTGTCGTTGCAAAATGGTCACCTGTGGCTCAAGGGCCAACAGACATTTTGGCGTCTGATGTGTGTAAGGAAGCAACCTTCGTCCACGTCCGGCGGCCAGAATGAGGGCTTTCAACGGGGGGCACTCGCAAAGCTTGGGCATCAGGGGGGTAGTTTCGGCCGCACCCAAGCAGGGCAGGAAAGTCTGCAGGTCACGCGGCGATGTGGACTCGGTAAACGAGGTCCATCATGTACGAAAAAAAGGGCCTCCGACAAGTCTTGGACTGCCGTCAGAAGCGTCTCCGAGATACTTTACCAAAGATACCCATTAACCTACGTGTGGTCAACGAGATAGGACATGTTTTGCACTCTAAAAACCAGGCATTAGACGGGCGTCATATCTCCCCTATATTGGTTCCCCCCACCCCTTCGAAACCGAGTTGACCATGGACGCAGTCATCCTCGCCGCCGGCGCAGGAACGCGCTTACGACCTGTCACCCTGTCACGGCCGAAATGCTTGGTCCCCATCGACGCAGGCCGGATGCTCCTCGATCACCAGATCACAGCCCTGGCGGCGGCTGGCGTCGACCATATTCGACTCGTCGTCGGGTATCTGAGTCAGATGGTCCGAGATCATTGTGGCGACGGATCGAGCTACGGTCTGCGCATTGGCTACGTCGAGAATCCGGCATGGGGAACGACCAATTCCATCTATTCGCTGTTTTTGGCGCTCGATGACTGGGATCCCGCGGGAACCTACCTGTGCAACTGCGACATCCTTTTCGATGCACGACTGGCGCAGCGACTGGCTGCAGGCCAGGGGTCCGTCATCGCCGTGGATACACAGCGAGATCGAGTGCCGGGGGAAATGAATGTCCGGTTGGATGAGCATCAACGGGTGGAAGCGATTAGTAAGCAGCTGGACCCAGCAACGACCCAGGCAGTGAGTGCGCAGATCGTGCTGCTGCGCAATGGCGACGGCCAACAGGTTGCGCAGCAAGTCAGATCATTGGTCGAGGCCAAAACGCTGGACACGTTTCCGACTGCCGCCTATGGCCCCCTCGTGGAAGACAGGCGACTGAAGGCAGTGGACATGGCCGCTGTGCCTTGGGCGGAAATCGACTCGGTGCAGGAATACGATGAGGCGCGCGAGCAATGTGCACCGCAGCTGCTGTCACCAGGGGAAGCGGAGTAAGACCACGTCGCGGGTGCCTCTATTGAGCAGGAAGACTTCGCAGATATGCGATGATATCGCGAAGTTGGACCTTGCTCAGCCGATCAGCGCCGAAGAAGGGCATATACTGACCCGCTGACAGCGTGAATGCGTTGGCGTCCAAGCCACTCAGGACGGCCCCGAGGCCATCTCCCTCGCGTACTTTCTTTGCATAGAACGCCGGATCTTTGGCCCGCGGGATGGCAACGCCGATTCCCGCATTGGCATTCGGATGACACACGTGACATGTTGCGTAGAATAGTTCCCGTCCGTGGATACGATCGCCCTCATTGTGACCAAGATATTCCCCGGTCTTGTCTGCCGCGGGGGCAAGGGCCAGCGGATCGGACAGCGGTCTCGGACTTCTGAATTTCAGATATTCAGTCAAAGACTCGACCTGCCTTGCCGTTAGCTTGTCGGGGTTTTGCATGAAGTGCTCGACGCAGACAACGGCGGCATCACCGATACTCTGATAGCGGTCAGGGTCGTTTTCCTGCTGACCCCAATAGGTCGCGCGCATCGTGGCATTGTACAGCGGGTGTCCGGCTCGAATACGACCATCCGGCTCCTGCACTTCGTCGAAGTCGCTGTGGCAGTTGATACATGCCAAACCATTTGTGCTCAGAGAGGGTGAATGGAACAGAACCCGCCCTTCCGCCGCCGTGCCCCGGGCGCCTCGTTGTGCGGCGACCAATTCGGGTATGAGCAAGGTCAGAATCGTGAGTAATAGTGCGCTTTTTCGGAACATGGCCATCCTGCAGGTCGTCGTGAACCGAAATCCTCGTGTTTTCATCGTCGCTCGTAGATAACCGGGACGTCGAGTATGTGTCAAGGTGAACTCCTGTCACAGCGGTCCGCCATCGAGGTGCGTGCAGCGACCGAACACAATTTGCGCAGTGTTGATGTCGATCTGCCGCATGATGCGCTCATTGCCATGACAGGTGTGTCAGGGTCTGGCAAGTCGACCCTCGCTTTTGATACGATTTACACGGAGGCGCGCCGCCGTTTCTTGCTGACCGAGCCTGGTGCGCAGACGCTTGTTGAGCGACTGCCACCACCACCGGTGGAGACAATAGACGGTCTGAGACCGGCGATCGCCATTGGCCAGCAGCGACTGCGGCCCTCGGCGCGGGCGACGGCGGGCACTATCTGCGGACTCTATGACTATCTGCGTTCACTCTATGCGCGAATAGGCCAGGCCCATTGCCTGGCGTGTGGAGCCTTGGTCCAGATCCACCGCTTCGAGGAGGTCTTCGAGCGCGCCAGGGGTGTCGCCGAGGGCACACGTCTCGTCGTGTTGGCCCCTGTCCGTATCGCGCGCAATGCGGAGGAGGTGGCGCAGCGGATTGCTGAAATCGAGCAGCGTGGCTACCGGCGGCTTCGAGTCGATGGCAAGACGCTGCTGGTTGAAGAAGTAGACGCCGACGAATTGATCGATGCGGCGGTGGAGGTTGTCGTCGACCGTGTAGTGGTAAAGAACGAGACCAGTCGACGCCTGAAGGGTTCCCTGCAAGCGGCAGCCGAAGTTGGTGAGGGCAAGCTGATTCTTCTGAATCACGAGACCGGTGCCGAACAGCGTTTCGCCGTGCGACCAGCGTGTGTCAACTGCGGCACGTCTTTCCCGCCTCTCACGTCTGCTTTGTTCTCCTTTCACTCGCTGCAAGGCGCCTGCTGTGAGTGCTGCGGTTCAGGCATGACCGCCGCCGTCGTGGGTGAGGGGCTACTCAATGGTGGTGAGAGTCCACTTGTCGCACTTGGCGAACTCTTTGAGCGGTTTTCCCAGACCCGGTTGAAAGCACAAATCGAGGCCTTGTGCAAGCGCCTCAAGGTGGAGACCGGTGCAGCTCTCTCAGAATGGTCGGATGATAAAATTTCGGTTCTGTGGGATGGGGATTCTCGTCGAGGCGGGTTCATCGGCTTGCGGAGAGTGTTGCTGCGACTACGCGCGCAAGCAAGCGATGAGTTGAGGGCGTGGCTCGATGCGCACTCGACCATTGATACGCCCTGCCCGGAGTGTCAGGGGACACGTCTGAGTGCGGCGGCGCGAGCGGTACGAATTCTGGGGGACAGCATTGACGTATTGGCTGGCGAGTCTCTGGCCGGGCTTGCGGATCGGATTCACAGCTGGGTCCTGGAGGCCGACGATGCCCTCGTCGCGGCTCCCCTGCTGACAGCGATCGAACGAGGCGCGCAGTCTCTCATCGACCTTGGACTTGGATATCTCTCTCTCGATCGTCGAGCCGATTCACTTTCGGCTGGTGAACGTCAGCGGGTGCAGTTGGTGGCAGCCATCGGCTCTGGTGTCACGCAGGTCTTGTATGTCTTTGATGAACCCAGTGCCGGCCTGCATGCTAGCGACGCAGAACGGCTTCTACAGTGCTTGGCTGATCTACGCGCGCAGGGCAACAGTGTCCTGGTTGTTGAACATGACCCTGCGCTGATTGCGGGGATGGATCTGGTCGTGGAATTGGGCCCCGGTGCAGGTCGTCATGGCGGCGAATGCGTCGCGGTGGGCTCACCCACACAACTGTCTCAGGACACGGCGACGGCCAAGTATCTGAATCCTGACAGTCGTCCGCCCCTCACGCGCAGAGGACGGACCGCGGGTTCTGCCGGCTGGCTCACATTGACAGGAGCTGCGGGGCACAATCTCCAGCAGATCGATGTGGAGTTTCCTCTTGGGCTGCTGACGGCCGTCAGCGGTGTGTCTGGTTCTGGAAAAAGCACTCTGGTGCATGATACGCTGTTTCCTTTGCTTGCAGCTCGTCATCAAGGGGGCGAGCGTCTGCCTCTGTGCTTCGATACGTGCACGGGAGACGACGAAATTGAACGCGTCGTCGCCATCGATCAGTCCCCGATTGGTCGTAGTCGGCGATCCAATGCAGCCACCTATACGGGCCTCCACGGTGTCATCCGCAATCTCTACAGTGAGTTACCTGAAGCCCGTCTACGCGGCTACAAGCCGGGTCAGTTCAGCTTCAATAGCGAAGGGGCCTGTCCTAGTTGCGACGGCAGTGGCGAGGATGCAAATGGTCCCACGATGTCTTGGGGCACGGCAGTGTGTGCAAGTTGCGGTGGGCGGCGGTATCGCCGTGAAGTTCTGGAAGTCCGTTTTCGTGAGCACTCCATCGCTGACATTCTGGATCTCGATGTTACCCAGGCGTGCGAGTTGTTTGCTGCGATTCCAGAGGCCGCGCGTCGACTGCAATTGCTCGCGGACCTTGGGCTTGGCTATCTCGTGCTCGGGCAACCGGCCAGTACGCTTTCCGGTGGCGAGGCGCAGCGAGTGAAGCTCGCCGCCGATCTCGGTCGCCCAATGATGGCAGGAACAGTCTACATTCTGGATGAGCCAACCTCTGGACTACATCCCCACGACGTTGGTTATCTCGTTGAACTCCTGCAGCGTCTCGTGGATCGAGGCAATACGGTGATCGTCGTGGAACATAATCTGCAATTGATTGCCACCAGTGACTACGTCCTTGATCTGGGACCGGGTGCAGGGGATGCCGGTGGCCAAGTGGTCAGCCATGGCACACCGCAGGACATCGCTGCCTGTACGGCGTCTGTGACAGGGAGCTATCTGCAATCTTGGATCTG
>Ga0115002_10000601_pt1 | contig 50315 bp, 47 predicted proteins | sample ArcticOcean_MG_C_8_FD_89576 | JGI IMG/M metagenome (GOLD analysis project Ga0115002, IMG submission 89576) | Marine microbial communities from western Arctic Ocean - ArcticOcean_MG_CB11_86 | ecosystem: Environmental > Aquatic > Marine > Oceanic | place: Arctic Ocean: Canada Basin | collected... | reverse complement strand
GCGCTGGAACTGCCGGCCGTGCGCGACTACACCGACGCCCTGTCGTCGGCCGACCTGGTGATCTCGGTGGTAACCGGTGAGGACGCTCCGGTTGCGGCGCGGATGGCCTGCGCCTGGCTGCGGCCGGGCACGATTTATGCCGATTTCAATGCCATCACCGGCCCACAGGTCAAGGCGGTGGCTTCCGAGCTCACTCCCGCCGGCATCGATTTCGTCGACGTCGCGGTGATGGGCTCGTTCATGGCGATGGGTCATCGCATACCACTGGTGCTGGCCGGCCCGCGGGCCGGCGACCTGGCCGACTTTGCCGAGGCCATCGGCGCGCCTGCCAAGGTGTTGAGCGACGGTATTGGCGACGCAAGCGCGGTCAAGATTCTGCGCTCGATCCTCATGAAGGGCATCGAGGCGCTGTCGGTCGAGTTCCTGGTCGCGGCGCGGCGCCAAGGACTGGTCGATCAGGTGCTGGACAACCTCGGCGATGTCGACGCCCTGGGTTTGGCCAAATTCGTGAAGGTCATGGCGATCACCCACCTCACCCACGCCAAACGGCGCATGGAGGAAATAGAGAAAGCCATGCAGAACCTCGATGAGACGGGCGTGCCCGCTCTGATGAGCGAAGCCATCCGGCGTTCCCACCAGCGCACCGTCGATGCTGGCCTCGACCCGGCCGAGATCGCCGACGTCGATCTCGACACGGCGATCCGCATCCTCGACGAACAGGTCGTCGATCCGAGGAATTAGCGCCCTTTAGATGATCAAATGGTGTCTGACACCATTAAATTTACCGGACTGGAGCCTTATGAGGCCGGCCGGATTCCCGCGCCATCGCAGACGAGCGAGAAGGGGGTCCGGAAGATCGAGTGGGCGTACGACAACATGGCCCCTTTCCACTGGCCTTATCGACGTAACCGTCGCCATCCGATGAGCGCCGGCATCGCCTGCTGCAGCGCGATCCTCCACCGATCACGCAACCCTGCTAGCTGAACGAGGCACTCGTGCCGGAAGGGGGACGTCCGCAGCCAGCGTTACCGGGGCTTTCGCGCCGCCCGGCGTTTCGCCGCCTTGAGAGCCCGGTTGAGTTCCGGAAAATAGCGGACCGGATCCTCCTCGATGGTGTGGCGAATGGTCTGCTTGAACTCCTTGGCGATGTACTCGTCTTTGGCGTCGTTGTCGCGATTCATTTCATCGACGGAAGGAGTCGCAGCATTACCGAGAAGGAATTCCCGCAACCACAGCACCTGCTTCTCATAGGCCCAGTTGTTCGAATAGGACACCACGTTCATCATGCCTACGAAGTAGAGTCCCGGCCACTCTGGCGGGATTACCCGCTTCCAAAGCCGAATGCGATTGTCCGCCGTCGGCACGATGTCCTCCGACAGGTACGGCAGGTCGATGCGGTAGCCAGTGGCGGCGACCAAGACGTCAAACTCGCCCGATGTACCATCGACAAAGTGAATGGTTTGGCCGTCGATCCGGTCAATGCCGTGCTGCACTTCGATCCGCCGGTAGGCGATGTCGTTGACCACCGTGCCGCTGCTCGTGGCATGTACGCGCTCGGTCACAGGCGGCAGGCCAATTTTCGTCGGACTGCCGTGGGCGCACCAGATGAGGAAGACGACCAGCTTTTTGCGCAGCCAATTCGGGACCCAAGACTTCATGAAATAGTCGGTGAGGTCCGTGAAGGCGACCCCGAACAGTGTCTTCGGAGCGATCCAGACACCTGACCGGGCAACCAGAACACATCGTTTGGCCGTGACGCAGACATCACTCGCCACGTCGACCGCCGAGTTTCCGATCCCGACCACGCAGACTCGTTTGCCGACCAACGACTCGGGTTCCTTGTATTCGTGAGAGTGCATGTAGGTGCCCGTGAATTCGTTCTGGAATTCCGGCACGTGCATCGGTTTGGTCAAATGGCCGGTACAAACGCAGACCGCGTCGAAGACACGTTCTTTTCCATCGACCGTCGTGATTTCCCACTTCGGGTCTTCCTGGCCCGGCGTGAACAGCGGCTTCAGTTTGATGACCTCGGAGTTGAATTGGATCCGTTCCATCACGCCGAAATGCTCGGCGTAATCCTTCAGATAGGCGTGCATGTCTTCGTGGCTAGGGAAACGCTGCACACCTTCCCTGAATAGATAGTCGCGAAAATTTGTCACGTTCTTGGCCGTGTTGATGTGGAGCGTGCGGTAGGCGGACGAGCGCCCGCTGTCATTCATGAAACACCACAGACCGCCAACCTGCGTGCCGATCTCAAAAGACGTAACATCCAAACCGACTTCAAGCAGATGCTTTGCCGCGCACAGACCCGCGGCGCCAGTGCCAATGACAGCAACCTGCTTGGCGGCGTTTAGCGTTGAACTGGTGTCATGGACATTGGTATTAGGGGTCGCCTCAGCTACGGCTGCCTGACTCATCTCTTTACCCTCTGGGTTTCTCACTTCAGCAATCGTTTAAGATGGGACCGTTACGCGGATCCAGACCACGGCGCATCGAACACCCGTACGCGCCCGGGGGTGCAACGGTTACAAATGGATAACCACGTCCAGGATTCGGGGCCGAAAATAATGGCACCATACCCTCGACTGCAACCCGCGTGCTCTGAAAGCCGCCTGCGGCAGGGCTGCAAGATCGTTCAAGAGGTGCCAAAAGTATTACCATCATAGAATGCGCCATACACCTAAAGTCTTATAGGCAATTTTAGTCACTAGGCAATACGACGGCCCCGCATGGAAGAGCTAATCGGTTTTACGGCGGCGGGATTCGCGCTGATCGGAAGCCCCGGTCCCAACACTCTTAGTCTCGCCGCGACCGGCGCTGCCTTCGGCGCTGTCGGCGGCTTGCGTTACATGGCCGGGATCCTCGCCGGCATGATCCTGGTGATGGGATTTGTCTCGACCGGCCTGGGTGGCGTCATGCTGACCGTGCCGGGAGTGACACCGGTGGTCGCAGTCGTCGCGGCCACCTATATCCTGTGGCTGGCATTCCGCATCGCGACGGCGGCGCCGCTCGTCACGACCGACGACAGCGACGCCCGCCCCGCATTCCTGGCCGGCTTCTTTCTCTCTCTCGTCAATCCCAAAGGATATGCGGCGATGGCCGCGCTCTACTCGGGATTTGAACTGGTGAAAGAAGATTTCCTATCTGACGTGGCCGTGAAATTGGCCGTCGTTACGGCAACAATGCTGGTGGTCAACGTGGCCTGGCTATTGGCGGGTGCCGCGCTCACCCAGGCCTTCCGGCACCCCACCATGAATCGGGCGATCAACCTCAGCTTTGCGCTGCTGCTGGTGTTATCCGTGGTGTTCGCGCTGTCGCTCTAAACACGGATTTTTATGCCGTCATCCGATGCGCCAACGCGTGGTGCGCCAGCTTTTTCATGAGAGTTGGCAGTGCCTGGTGCTCAAGATCGGGCAACGGACACCAGAACGAACCGGGCTCCAAGGCTTGAGGCGGCTGGTCCACGCGGGCGCAGAGGACGCGGAATTCGATTCGGAAATGGGTGAAACCGTGGGTCACGATGCCGGGGGCCGTTTGCCAACGTGCCCGTAGCGGCACCTGCTTACGGGCCGTCGCGACTGTCCAGGATTTGTCCGTCCAGGGCGTCGAGGGAATTTCCGTCATCCCGCCAAGCAGTCCCGATTCAGGCCGCCGGCGCAGGAAGACCCGACCGTCCGGATCGACCGCCCAAAAAGCCACGGCGTGGCGTAGCGGACGATCAGGTTTGGGTGCCTTACGGGGCAGGTCCGCCGTCAAACCTTTTGCCCGCGCAACGCAGCCACCGGACCAGGGACAGCGATCGCAGGCGGGACGCCTCGGCGTACACACAGTGGCACCCAAGTCCATCAGCGCCTGCACAAAATCGCCGGGACGCCGGCGGGGCATAAACTGCTGGTTCAATTCCCGAATGCGCGGCTTGGCTCCGGGAAGCGGCGTCTCGATTCCATAAAATCGCGTGATGACCCGCTCGACGTTGCCGTCGACGGCAGCCACCGGCACGTCGAACGCGATGGCGGCAATCGCGCCCGCCGTGTAGGAGCCGATCCCCGGCAAGGCCCGCAACCCAGGTTCCGTCCCGGGGAATTGCCCTCCCGCATCCGCCACGGCTCGCGCGCACTTGTGGAGATTGCGCGCCCGGGCGTAGTAACCGAGTCCGGCCCAGGCGGCGAGCACATCATCAAGATCCGCGGCGGCCAGGTCCTGGACCGTCGGCCAGCGCTCGAGAAAGGCATGGAAATAGGGCACTACCGTCGGCACCGTCGTCTGCTGCAGCATGACCTCGCTCAGCCACACGCGGTAGGGGTCGGCCGCCGTGCCGGCCGGCACCCGCCAGGGAAGTTGCCGGTGGTGGCGGTCATACCACTTCAAAAGTTTCGTCGAGAGACGCAAGACGGCTCCAAAAGTTCGTGCAATTGACCCGCTGCTGAACCGCTGCGGAATAATCGAATCAATACTATGCGATTCCACATGACGGCATCGACGTTCTCGCCCAAGATGCCAGCATGGCGAAGAAGAGCGAGCGACGGGGACTGCAACGTCTCGGACGCCTCATCAGCAAGATCACCGATCCGGCGATCCGCAAGCGCGGCTTCGTCCATACCGAGATCATTAACCGATGGGCGGCCATCGTCGGAGAAGAGTTGGCGGAAGCGAGCGTGCCGCAGAGAATTTCTTATCCGTCCCGCCAGGGCGAGCCTGCCATGCTACAGGTCCGCGTCGATAGCGCCCGTGCGACGGAACTCCAACATATGACTCCCCTGGTCATCGAACGGGTCAATACCTATTTCGGTTATCGTGCGATCGGTGGAATGCGACTGACCCAAGACGAGATCCGGAAGGCGCCAACGCCTAAGCCAGGACCCGAACCTGGGCCTACAGCGCCTCCATCCGCGGCTCCGAATAGCGGTCCGGCCATGGAGGACGAACGGATCGCCCAAACCCGCGATCCCGCGTTGCGGGAGGCCCTGGCGGCCCTCGGCCAGCGACTCCGAGGCTCCTGATCAGGTCCGTCAGCGGTAGCGTTAACGGGTACATAATCGTATGTACCGTCATCTTGTGGAGGGTTCGATGAATTCCTATACTTACACCAGATATAGTAGTGCGGAGGGTAGATTGACGCTAATAAAGGTGTCGTGCATCGCAGCGGCTTTGTTCGTCGCGACGCTGATCATGAGTGCCGCGGCACCGGTATGGGCAGCCCCCGCATCGGCCGATTTGGAAATGGCCATCGGGCAGGATGACGCCCCGATCACCATCATCGAATATGCCTCGCTCTCCTGTCCGCATTGCGCAAGGTTTCACGAGTTGACCCTGCCCCTGCTGCAGAAGAAGTACATCGACACGGGCAAGGTCCGATTGGTATTTCGTGCATTTCCGCTTGAGCGGACGGCGTTCTGGGCTTCGATCATCGCGCGCTGCGCCGGGGAAAAGCGCTACTTCGCTTTCGTCGACGTGTTCTTCAAGAAGCAACAGAGCTGGTTTAGCGCAGAAGATCCTTTTAAATCTTTGCTCCAAATCGCCCGCCTGGGCGGACTGAGCGCCAACGCCGTCAAAGCCTGCACGGACGACACCGCGCTGGGCGATGGCATTCTCAAAACCCGACTCGACGGTGAACAAAAGCACGAAGTCAGTTCCACTCCGAGCTTCGTCATCGACGGCAAAACCTACCGCGGTGCGCTGACGATGGACCAGCTCGATGAAATCATCACGCCACTACTTCCCTAAGATCAAGAGAGGTCAAGCTTCCGTGCACTTCAATCGTTTGCGGCTGTCAGGGTTCAAATCGTTCGTCGATCCCGTCGATCTGATCATCGAACCAGGCATGACGGGCATCGTCGGGCCGAACGGTTGCGGCAAATCGAACCTGATCGAAGGCCTGCGCTGGGTCATGGGCGAGACGTCGGCGAAGAAGATGCGCGGCAGCGGCATGGACGACGTCATTTTCAGCGGCACGACGGGCCGCCCGGCCCGCAATATTGCTGAAGTCGTCCTGCAGTTGGACAACGCTGATCGCGGCGCGCCCGCGCAGTTCAATGAGTTCGACGAGATCGAGATCCTGCGGCGGATCGAGCGTGAATCGGGGTCCGACTACCGCATCAACGGCACCGATGTCCGCGCCCGGGACGTTCAACGCCTGTTTGCCGATCTGGCCACCGGCGCGCACGCCACGGCGTTGGTCGGTCAAGGGGAAATCGGGCGCGTCATCAACGCCAAGCCGGAGCAACGCCGCGTGCTCCTGGAAGAGGCCGCCGGGATAACCGGGCTGCATTCTCGGCGCCACGAAGCGGAATTGCGGTTGCGGGCCGCGGAGACCAATCTCGAACGCCTCGACGACGTCATGCAGAACATGGAGACCCAGCTTCGCGGTCTCAAGCGCCAGGCGCGCCAAGCCACCCGGTACCGGAATTTGTCCGGCCATATCCGCAAGGCGCAAGCGCTGCTCTTCTATCTGCGCTGGACCGCGGCGGAGAACGGATGGCACGAGGCCCAGCACCGCCTCAGCGAAGCGGATGCGCAAGTCACCGAACTCACCCGGGAGGCGGCCCGGGCATCTGCCGCCGAAGCCGAGAAGTCCGAGATACTACCGCCCCTGCGCCAGCACGAAGCCGAGTGCGCGGCGCGAATCCATCGTCTGTCCGTCGCGCAGGAACGACTCGACGAGGAAGAGCGTCAGGCTCTCGCTCTAACGGAACAGCTAGAGACGCGAGTGCAGCAAATCAAGAACGATGCAGTTCGCGAAAACGAACACGCGCAGGATTCCGCGGCCCGGCTCGACTCCCTCACGCTGGAGCAGGAAGAAATCGAGGCTCTCCAGGCTGCGCAACAGGAAACCCTCACACTGGCCGAGGAGCGCGCCGGACTGGCCGAGCAAATCCTCCTCAAACGGGAGCGTGAACTCGAACTCGAAACGCAAAGGGCCGCGACAGAGTCAGCACGACGCGAGCGCCTAGAAGCAGAGAGCACCGACCTGGAACAACGTCTCGGCCAAGCCAACGCACGCTTGGATGAGTTGCAGACCGAGCGCAGCTCTCTGTCGGCGGAAACCGGCGACGACCGGGAAAATGCCGACTCGGATGCCGAAATCGATCAACTGCGAACGGCCGTTGCCGCGGCGCGCAGCGCAACGGACGCCGCTGAAACGGCTCGGTCCGAGGCGCAAGGCATGGAAGCGCGCACCCGGGACGTGCTGCAGAAGGCCGACAGTGAGCTCGCGCGATCCCGCGCTGAGGCCGACGCCCTCAGCGATCTTCTTTCAGTCAACGAAGACGAGCTGTGGCCGCCCCTCATCGACTCGGTCACGGTTGATACGGGATTCGAGGCGGCGCTGGGCGCCGCGCTCGGGGACGATCTGGCGGTCTCCAGCGACGATGGTGCGCCGGCACACTGGCGCGATCTGCCACCGCTCGACTCCGCACCGGCCCTTCCATCCGACGCCGACCCACTGTCCCGATACGTCAAAATTCCAGGTGTGCTGGGCCGCCGCATGGCACAGATCGGTGTGGTCGCCGACCAGGCGGCAGGAGACCGTATGCGCGGCAGTCTGCAGCCCGGCCAGCGCCTGGTCACGCGCGACGGCGCGTTGTGGCGCTGGGACGGGTACACCGTCCGATCGGGCGCTGCGACGACGGCAACGACCCGCCTCAGCCAGCGCAACCGGCTGCATGCCCTCCAGGATGAGATCGCCGCGCGTACGGAAACCCACGACACGGCCCTGACCAACTTCACGGCAGCTCAGGCCGCCGAGGCGGGGGCCGTTGCTGCCGACTCCGCTGCCCGCACCCGCCTCAGGGAAACCTTGGAAGAGCTTCGGGGCTGCGAAGAGCGGCGCGCAGCACTTACCAAGGAACGCGCCCGGCGCGAGTCCCGGTTGACCGCGATCGGCGAATCTATCGCAACGCTTGAGAGCGACAGCGCGGCGATGGCGGAACGTCAGCGCGCGATCGTCGATGAGCAGTCCGCTCTCAGCGATCCCCAAGAGAATGGCAACGCACTGTCGGCGCTGCGTGCGGATGTCGCCAGCCTGCGCCAGGAAGCGGCCGATGCCGGCTCGGAGCGGCGGCACGTCGAAGAGGAGGCGAGGACCCGGGTCAAACGCCTTGTCGCCATTGCGGAAGAAGACATTTACTGGCGGCGGCGGTTCGAGTCGGCATCTTCGCAGCTCGACCAACTGGCCACGCGGGAAGCCGAGGCGCGCGAAACCCTGGCAGAGGCACAGAACCGGCCGCAAGCCCTCGCTGAGCAGCGGACCGGACTGCTGGAACACGTGGCGGCGGCTGAGGCGGATCGCCGGCAGGCAGCCGACGTTCTCGCCCAAGCGGAGACCGAATTAAGCGGGCTTTCACAGATGTCGAAGGATGCCCAATCCGCGCTTGCCGCCGCGCGTGAAGAGCGTGTGCGCATGGAAGGTCTGGTCTCGCAGACGGATCAGCTCAAGTCCGATATCTCGCGTAGCATGAGCGAAGCGCTCGAATGCACGCCCACAGAAATCGCCACAGTCGCCGAAATATCCGAGGATCAGGAACTGCCGGACGTCGAGGCGGTGGAAGGCCGCCTGGAGCGCCTGAAACGCGAGCGTGAAAACATGGGGCCGGTCAATTTGCGGGCCGATGCGGAGGCCGAAGAGCTATCCGAACAGCTCGCGACCATGCAAAGCGAGCGCGAGGATCTTGAAGCCGCCATTGCCCGGTTACGGCAAGGAATCTCAAGCCTCAACCGTGAGGGCCGGGAGCGCATGCTGGTCGCGTTCAAGACCGTGGATAATCACTTTGGTGAGCTGTTCAAGCGGCTGTTCGGAGGCGGCGAGGCCCGCCTGTCCCTGGTCGATTCTGACGATCCGCTCGAAGCCGGCCTCGAAATCCTCGCCAGTCCGCCGGGGAAACGGCTGCAGGTGATGTCGCTGCTCTCGGGCGGCGAGCAGGCGTTGACTGCACTCGCGCTGCTGTTCGCCGTGTTCCTGACCAACCCGGCGCCGGTCTGTGTCCTCGATGAGGTCGACGCACCGCTCGATGACGCCAACGTCGAGCGATTCCTCGACATGGTTGAAGAGATCGCGCGCGACACGGCAACCCGGTTCCTCATCATCACGCACAATCCCATCAGCATGTCCCGAATGGACCGGCTATTCGGTGTCACCATGGCCGAACGCGGCGTGAGCCAACTGGTATCCGTCGACCTGTCCCAGGCGGAAGACCTCAGGGCCACGGCTTGAGGTGCGTTTCATTCTGATAAATTCAATTATTTCAATAAGTTAAGTTGAAGTGAGGTATGCTTGACAGTGCCCTGCCCACTGCCTATTGTTCGCGCGGCTTTTGCGTGATTCCGCTGTAGCGGTGGGACGCGGGACGGGACAGGAGCCGGCACATGGGCAATCCGCCCAAACGCGAAAATGACGTTCGCAACAATGACGAGGTCACTTCTCTTGACGACCTCGACAGCCGGCTGAAACGGGCGCGCGGCGTCCGCCCTGATGAATCGCATCCGCAGGCTCCGCAGGGTGGACTGGGCATGGCGCTCCGGCTGGCGGCGGAAATGATATCCACGCTGATCGTCGGTGGCGCGATCGGGTGGTTTCTCGATCGGTGGCTGGACACGAAGCCGTGGTTGTTGTTGGTATTTTTGCTGCTCGGCGCCATTGCTGGCATGTTGAACGCCTACCGTGCCGCTATGAGAATGTCCGCCGAGCATGAGTTGAAGCCGCCCGGTGATTGAGCGCACAGTAGCTTTTATTTTCCCGGGGTCATTTGTCCCCGTGGCCCATTAAGAGACGGCCGTGAAAGAACATAGTCCCCTAGAGCAATTCGAGATCAAGCGGCTGATCGATATTCAGCTCGGCGGGGTTGATGCCTCGTTCACGAACTCGTCCCTCATGATGATTTTCGTTCTCGTGGTCGGGACCATGGCACTGAGCCTCGGCATGAGAAAGCGCGCCATGATCCCGGGGCGCTGGCAATCCATTGTCGAGCTGGCGTACGAATTCATTGCGAACATGTTGCGGGAGAACGTTGGCAGCGAGGGCCGTCAGTACTTCCCATTCATATTCACGCTGTTCATGTTCATCCTGTTCAGCAATCTGCTCGGCCTGGTGCCGTACAGTTTCACGGTGACGAGCCATATCGTCGTGACTTTCGCGCTGGCGATGGTCGTGTTCATCGGTGTCACGATCATCGCCGTGGCCCGTCACGGTCTGAAATTCTTCACATTCTTTGTGCCGCCCGGACTCCCCATCGTTCTTGCGCCGCTTCTTGTCCCGATCGAGGTGATCTCCTACCTGGCACGGCCGATCACCTTGTCGTTGCGGCTGTTCGCGAACATGATGGCGGGGCATACCATGCTGAAGGTGTTCGGCGGATTCGTCGTCGCCTTGGGCCTGTTCGGCTTCGCGCCCTTCGTATTCATCATCGCGATCTACGCGCTCGAGTTGATCGTCGCGGTGCTGCAAGCCTACGTTTTCACCGTCCTGACGTGCCTCTATCTGAACGACGCTATCCACCTGCACCACTAAGGTCATTTGCAAGGCGAAGAACTTCAACTGAATCCCGATGCGGCTTAGCTGATTCCGCCGCAGCGCCCAACATCAAACAGCAATAGAAGGACCCGAAATCATGGAACTCGAAGCAGCCAAGCAGATCGGTGCCGGCCTCGCGACCATTGGACTCGCCGGAGTCGGTGTCGGTATCGGCAACATTTTTGCGGCGTACGTTTCCGCTGGTATTCGCAATCCGGCTGCCGCGCCGCGTATGTTCGGACAGGTGTTGCTGGGATTCGCCCTGGTCGAGGCCGTGGCTCTCTACGCGCTGGTCATCGCATTTCTCATCCTGTTCGGCTAGTCGTCGTCTAGGACCGCCGGCTTAGGGTTCCCGATATGCCGCAACTCGCCACTGCCGATTTCCTGCCCCAGCTCATATGGCTGGCGATCACCTTCGTCGCGCTGTATCTGGTGATGTGGCGGGTGGCGATACCGCGGATCGTCGACGTCCTGGAGGAGCGCCAACGCCGCATCGACGATGACTTGATGACGGCCGAGGGCTTCAAGCGTGAAGCCGACGAGGCACTTGCCGCTTATGAGCAGGCGCTCGCTGAGGCTCGTGCGGATGCCCACAAGACCGCGTCCGAGACGCGCGATGCCATCAAGAAACAGGCCGCGGACCAGGAGGCCCAGCTCGATGCGACGTTGGCCCGCGAGAATGAGGCGGCAAGCACCCGCATCCGTGCGGCCCAAGTCGAAGCCCAGGGGCACGTGCGGGACATCGCGATTGACGCGGCCCGAGCCGTCACCCAGCGCCTGATCGGCGGCGATGTCGATGACACCGCCCTCGGCGTCGCGGTGGATGCGGCGCTGGAAGGGGAACGCTAGATGTTTGGCGCTGAATTCTGGGTCGCGGCCGCCTTCGTCGCCTTCGTCGGCGTGTTGATCAAATTCACCTACCGCCGGATCACCGAAGCCCTCGATTCACGCGCCGAGGGGATCAACGAAGAGATCGAGGGGGCGAAGCGGCTGCGCGAAGAAGCACAACAATTGCTGGCCACCTATCAGCGCAAACACCGCGACGCGGTCAAGGAAGCCGAAGAGATCATCGAGCAGGCCAAGGGCGATGCGGAGCGCATGGCAGCGCAGGCCGCCGCGGATCTCGAAACAGAGGTGAAGCGCCGGACCGAACTGGCCTATGCCAAGATCGCCCGGGCCGAAGCCCAAGTCATCCAGGACGTCCGTAACATGGCAATCGACCTTGCCGTCCGCGCGGCAGGACAGCTCGTTCAAGAGCGCCTGGGTGAGGAGCAGGCCGGCAAGATCGTGGACGACGCGATTTCAGAGCTCGGCCGCAAGGTTCACTGAAGCCTCTGACCGCAGACCCTGGCTGCGCCGGGGCCAGGGCTCAGAGACACGGAGAGACCTGGCCCGAGACATGATCTTCCAGAAGAATGATGAAACCGGCGGGAAATACGGTGACCCGTTACAGGGGCGGGCACCGAATTGATTCATTCGCCGCAAGCAGATTTGTGTGCCTGCTCGAAAATGATCACCCAGCCCGAGCCGTAGCCACCACGCATCATCTCGGCCATATCGCCAAATGCTTCCCAATTGCTTTGAGTGAGTTCGACTCGCGTTCGTTCATTTCCGAGAGCGGCAAATTTCACTTCAACAAGGCTTGCGTTTTCCGCCGGTAGCCCCATGTGAAAATCCATGCTGATCGAGGCATGCGGGTCGTAAGACTTTATCGTGCCCCAATGGTACTCAGTGCCATCGTGGCCGATCTCTACGATTTTGCCTCCCTGTTTCGGTTCAGTGCGCAACGACTTGGCGGGCTCGCCGTTCTCCATTAACGACATCGAACGCTTGTCCAGCGGCCACCAACTGCCCTTTTCATTCACAAACACTTCGAAGGCCTTTTCCTGACTGCAGGAAACCTCGATTGCTTTCACGATTGGATCGAGCACGGTGTTCTCCTATTTGTTATCCACGCGCCGAGCAATTTCGGCGCCGTATGCAGTCAAGGCATCCGACCAGAAACTGTCCAGGTACTGCCGTAACACATCCAACCCATCGCGCTGGATCGAATACAAGCGGCGGTTACCTTGTGGCTCAACACTGACCAACCGCGCCGATTCAAGCACCTTCAGGTGCTGTGAGACGGCCGGCCGGCTCACTGGCTGGTCCTTTGCTAACTCACCCACTGTCCGAGGTTGCCCGCGTAGCGCCTCGAAGATGTGGAGGCGGGTGGGGTCCGCCAACGCTGTAAATACCTCTGCGTAAGTCATAGCTTACGGTAAGTAAACACTTACTGATCTGTCAAGTTGTTCAGCACCCATTTCCGAGAAAATTGAAAATTCGTAGTTCAAAACAGCAAGAATCGGAATGCCTGTCGCCCTGGACAGCTTGATAATCGGCCTTCTGATCACGTAGGAAAAGTTATGAAGAAGGACATCAAAATGGTTGCCACATGCGTAAATGAGAGTCGCCAAAACAGAGGTCATGTCATCGACGAGGACCGCTGGGCTGCCGTAGTCACCCGCGACTCAAGTCGTGCCGGAACCTTCTTCTATTCCGTGCGCACGACCGGCGTATATTGCCGGCCCGGTTGTTCCGCGCGCCAGCCGAAACGGGAAAACGTCCGGTTTCATGCGACATGCAAGGGGGCGGAGCACGCCGGTTTCAGGCCCTGCAAGCGGTGCCGGCCAACAGAAGCGGACAAGAGTGAGGACGGCGCGTCGATGCGCTTCGCATTCGGGGAAAGCGCACTCGGCTTATTCCTGGTCGCCGCAAGCGAACGGGGTATCTCAGCGATTCAGTTCGGCGACGATCCCGATATGTCGCTTCGCGAGCTTCAAGACCGTTATCCCAAACTGAAGTTCACCGCGGACGATCGTGAACTGGCGCCGGCAATCGCCAAAATCGCGAACTTCATAGAGGTACCGCACCGCGCATTCGATCTTGCTCTCGACCCGAACGGAACCGCCTTCCAGAAGAAGGTCTGGCGCGCGCTGTGCGATATCCCGCTGGGCACCACGGAAAGCTACGCCGATGTGGCGAAGCGCATCGGCTGTCCACAAGGCGCGCGCGCCGTCGCAAAGGCATGCGCCACGAACGCAATCGCCGTCGCCATTCCTTGTCATCGCGTGGTGCGCAGCGATGGCTCTCTTTCCGGCTATCGCTGGGGGGTGGATCGAAAACGCGCCCTGCTTGACCGCGAAGCCGTGGCCTGATCGGCTGCGGCCATGCAGCCATGACCTCCTCACGCCCGCCAAGTATTACGCAACGGATTTCGGCGCTCGACTGGCCGCGGATCACCGCGAGTCTCGATGCCAGCGCCTTCGGCATCATGAAATCGGTTCTCACCCAAAAGGACTGCGCAGCCCTCGCCGAAATCTATGACGTAGACGAGCGATTCCGATCCCGGATCGTGATGGCACGCCACAACTTCGGGCGCGGAGAGTACAAATATTTCAGCTATCCCCTGCCCGAGATGATCGAAAGTCTCCGCACCGGACTCTATCCGCGTCTTGTCGATATCGCGAACCGCTGGAACGAGACCATGGGTATCGGCGTACGGTATCCGGAGAGATATGCAGCCTTCATCGACCGTTGCCATCGCGCCGGTCAAACCAAGCCAACGCCGCTGCTCCTGAGCTACGGCACAGACGATTACAATTGCCTGCACCAGGATATATACGGCGAGCATGTGTTCCCGCTCCAGGCTGCTTTCATGCTTTCAAAGCCGGGGGGGGATTTCACGGGCGGGGAATTCATCTTGACCGAGCAGCGACCACGCATGCAGTCGCGCGCCGAGGTCGTTCCACTAGACCAGGGAGACGGCGTCATTTTCCCCGTTCGGCAGCGGCCGGTACGCGGCACCCGTGGCAGCTATCGCGTGACCCTGCGACATGGCGTCAGCCGGGTACGCTCCGGCAGCCGCCGGACTCTCGGAATCATATTCCATGACGCACAATGAATTGATAGTCGACGCCTACTCCGCAGCCTCGGCGTAGGCTTCGAGGGGTGGGCAAACGCAAATCAAGTGACGGTCGCCGTAGACCTGATCGATCCGGTTGACGGGCGGCCAGTATTTGGACTCGCGCAGATAGGGCGCCGGGAAAACTGCCTGTTCACGGGTGTACGGATGAGCCCATGCTTCATCCGCAATGTCATCCATGGTATGCGGTGCATTCCGTAGCAAGTTGTCCTCGGCATCCACGTCACCCCGCTCGATCTCCCCGATCTCCTCGCGGATGGCGATCATGGCGTCACAGAATCGGTCAAGCTCAAATTTGGATTCACTCTCCGTAGGCTCGATCATCAGGGCGCCGGTAACCGGCCACGACATCGTCGGCGCGTGGAACCCGTAATCCATCAACCGTTTGGCGATGTCTTCGACGGTAATCCCGCTGTCGTGCTGGATTTTTCGGCAATCGACGATACATTCATGCGCGACGAAACCGTTCTGTCCGCGGTAGACAACGGGGAAATACGGTTCGAGACGACGCGCCATGTAGTTGGCGTTGAGGATCGCGACCTGCGTTGCCTTGAGCAGCCCTGACGCACCCATGAGCGCGATGTAGGTCCACGATATGGGCAGAATCAGAGCGCTGCCCCAGGGACCCGCCGCAATCGGACCGACGCCCGTCACGGGACCGGCTTCCGCAACCAGCGGATGATTGGGCATGAACGGCGCCAAGTGGGATTTCGCGCCGATCGGGCCCATCCCCGGTCCGCCGCCGCCGTGCGGGATGCAGAACGTCTTGTGCAGGTTGAAGTGCATGACGTCGGCCCCAAGCTCGGCCGGCCGGCTGATCCCGACCAGGGCGTTCAAATTGGCGCCATCCATGTAAACCTGGCCACCATTGGCGTGAATGATTTCACAAACTTCGCGAATCCACTCTTCGAACACACCATGGGTCGAAGGGTAGGTCACCATCAGTGCAGCAAGCCGCTTGGCATTGCTTTCGGCTTTGTCCTTCAAGTCAGTCACGTCGATGTTGCCTTCGGAATCGCAATCGACGACCACAACTTGACAGCCCGCCATGATCGAGCTTGCCGGATTGGTCCCGTGAGCCGAACTCGGGATCAGGCAAACGTCACGTGTGTCGTCGCCGCGGCTGCGGTGCCAGGCACGAATCGCCCACAGACCCGCGTACTCACCTTGCGACCCGGCATTGGGCTGCAGGGAGATCACATCGAACCCGCTGATCTCCGCCAGCATCTCCTGCAGGCCCTGGATCAGGTCGAGATACCCTTTGGCCTGATCCAGTGGGGCAAAGGGATGAATATCGGCAAATTCAGGCCAGGTCACGGGCAACATTTCGGTCGTCGCGTTGAGCTTCATCGTGCACGACCCAAGGGGAATCATGGAGCGGTCGAGCGCAATGTCTTTCGCCTGCAGTCGTGCCAGATAACGGAGCATCTCCGTTTCCGAGCGATAGCGATGAAACACATCGTGATCCAGGAATGGCGAGGTCCGACGTTGAGTCTCCGGGATACCGGACGTTGCCTGACCGGCTAACACATCGAGATCAGGCCCTGCCGATCCCGCACCTGCAAACGCAGCCAGAACAGCAGCAATGTCCGTGCGGGTGGTCACCTCGTCGACGGCGATCGCAACGGCGTCCGCGTCGACGAGGCGAAGGTTGAGATTGGAATCGCACGCCCGTGTCACGATTTGCCCTGCGGCCGCCGGGGCCGAGACCGTCAGCGTGTCGAAGAACGTCCCGTTGCGGACTTCAAAGCCAAGCTCCCGCAAGCCATGAGCCAGGACCGCCGCATATCCGTGCACACGCCTGGCGATCGTCCGCAGACCCTCCGGTCCGTGCCACACCGCGTACATGCCGGCGATCACAGCCAGCAGCACCTGAGCCGTGCAAATATTGCTCGTCGCCTTTTCACGCCGGATATGCTGTTCGCGGGTCTGCAGGGCAAGCCGATGGGCTGGCCGCCCACGCGAATCAACCGACTGACCCACGATGCGGCCTGGAATGGTACGGCGATAGTCATCGCGGGTCGCCAGGAACGCCGCGTGCGGACCGCCGAAGCCAAGCGGTACGCCGAAGCGCTGTGAATTGCCGATCACTACATCGGCGCCGAATTCTCCCGGCGGCCGGAGCATGACGAGCGAGAGCAGATCGGCCGCAACGACGGCCAAGGCATCCTTTGCGTGAATGTCGGCAATGATATCGCTGTAGTCTGGAAGGTTCCCCGTCACGTCCGGATATTGCAGCAAGGCGCCAAAGATCCCCGCCGCCGCCAGGTCTACCGTTTCATCACCGACGATGACGTCGATCCCCAACGGTTGGGCGCGGGTCTTCACGATTTCGATGGTTTGCGGCAGGCAACGCCGCGACACGAAGAACCCGTTCCCGTCCGCCTTGCAGAGGCGCCGACACATCGTCATCGCCTCTGCCGCCGCGGTACCCTCGTCGAGCAGGGACGCATTGGCGAGCTCCATACCCGTTAGATCAGTGATCATGGTCTGAAAATTCAAGAGCGCCTCGAGGCGGCCTTGAGAGATCTCAGGCTGGTAGGGCGTATAGGCCGTGTACCAACCGGGGTTCTCCAGCACATTGCGGAGGATGACAGGCGGTGTGATCGTACCGTGGTAGCCAAGACCGATCATCGATTTCAAGGCCCGATTTTGCCGCGCCATCGCGCGCAATGCGGATAAAACATTATACTCTGTCCGCGGCCCGTGAAGGTTCAGCGGCGTTTCCGAGCGGATGGCTTCCGGAACAGCGGCCGCAATCAGGGCGTCAAGTGAGTCGAGGCTTAAGGCCTGCAACATCTCGGCGATCTCGCCATCGCCCGGCCCAATATGACGCCGGATGAAATCATCCGTTTGTGTAAATTCCGTAATGCTTATGCCGCCGTCGGTCATTCTCAAACTCCTTCATGCGTCATTGCACACCTTAGGCTGGGGCACATCTTGAGCTGCAGCGCATCGTGGATCGGATCAGCTCAAACTCGCCACGAACGTGGCGTAGTCATCCCCATCCATGAGGCCTTCGAGCTCACCTGGGTCACTCAGCTTGATCTTCATGAACCAGCCGTTTCCCTCGGCGTCCTCGTTGATCTGGCCGGGGGCGTCGCCCAGCGCCGAATTGACCTCGACAATTTCACCGCTGAGCGGGGCATAAACCTCGCTGGCAGCCTTTACGGATTCAACGACCGCCGCCTCGGCCCCCTTGGAGACCGATTTCCCGACGTCGGGAAGATCGACATAAACGACATCTCCGAGCTGCTCCTGCGCGTAGTTACTTATCCCGATGGTGGCGACGTCTCCCTCAAGACGAATCCACTCGTGATCGCTGGTGTAATTGACGTCGCTCATGAGTCTCTCCTTCCCGCCTGCAGCGGTCCAAAAGATGAATGAGTCGACATGAGAGGCAGGAACTTGGCCCGGCAGGCGCATGCTTCCGCCCAGGCCCTATACAGGACCAAGCCTTCCATCACGTACCATTCCTGCTGACAGGATGGGGCACTCATGGCGTCCTCCGACAAAGTAACGCGTCCGTCCACCTCGACGGACGTGGCCCCCTCTGTCGCTGGACCTGAGAGATTGACCGGAATTCGGGTCAGAGACCCATCCAGATTTCCCCTTCGGTGGAGCTCACGTCACAACTTGACCCGAGCCCGCTTTCCAGAGCGCCATCCTCTTGCGGTCCATTTGCCTGAGAGTTTCCGGGGCGGTTGCTCCTTCGGCGCCGGTCCCCAAAAGAACCGGTCTCTCCCGCAAAAATCGTCTGGCCTTGAATTCGATGATAGGGGGCCATGACTACGTGTCAACCGTAACGACCCGGCGCTGACCAGCAAACGCGTGGCTCGGTTGGCCCCCCCGGCACACATCCGTAGAACGCCGAACCCGGGGATTCGCGTCAGCGCCGGCGGGATTGATTGTATTCGAGCTGATCCGGAGTAAGTTGGAAGCCGACAAGAACCTGATAGTCCCGCCCGTCGGTGAGTTTCGTCAGGGGAATCTGCTGTATGACCTGTTCCCGCACGCCGACCCGCCGGCGATTCTGCGGGAATTCAACGCGGCTTTCGAATGTCTCTTTGGCAATTACCCGACCGTTGGGATCGATTATGGCGGCGAAAAACACGATGATCACGCGACTCGTCTCTGCTTTGGGCCCCCGCGCCGCGATGATCTCGAAGGCCGATTCCACGTCGACGCGCAGGTCGTCGTACTCGCACGCCGCCCTCAAGTTCGATATATCAGCCTCGACCAGGATATCGATGATGTCTCGGCCCGGACCGGGCTTGAACAGAACCAGGCGTTCGCTGCCCGCGAGAATTGAAACATTCGGGCAGGGCGGCGGCGTAGAGGAATCCAGGAAGCTGCATGCGCCCAGTATCAGGGCGACAAGAGTCAGGGCAGCGAGCGAGCGCACACGTCTTCCCGCAGATCGGGTTGGGATCACGCAGCCCCCTGCGCTACAGAGATTTGTGCGACCCGTCGCAGTACGGTTGATTTCCCGTGGCCTTACAGCCACAGAAATGTACGGTCTTGGATTCTTCCGCTTCGACAATCACAGGCGTGAAATCGGTCGTTTTGTGCGCGCCGTCACAAAACGGCTGCTTGGCGCTCAGTCCACAGCGGCACCAAGCATATCTTTGGCCGGCATTTATCTCTTCAGCATAGGGTGATTTTTGTGCAACGACGGGGCCTGACATATCTATTTCACCTGTTCGTTTGTGTTCTGACATCTGCTGATCGCATACGCCCGAAACGCAGGCCTTAAGCACAGGATAGCGTGTTAGCGAAGCGCAGGTGTCTAGCAGTAGTCAGCGGCACGGACTGTAGTCAAGCCTCTCTCCCGGAACAAGAAGCAAGCGATCAGAACAGAGAATACCTCGTCATGGTCCGTTTCATGGGTTAATATCCGGCGCGATTTTCACTATGAACAAACCCTCACTCCAAATACTGCTTGCCAGCCCCCGTGGATTTTGCGCCGGGGTCAACCGCGCGATCCAGATCGTGGAAAATGCGCTGGAAATCCACAGCGCACCTGTCTACGTCCGGCACGAGATCGTACATAACCGATTTGTCGTGGAAGACCTAGAATCGCGCGGTGCAATCTTCGTGGACGAACTCGACGAGATCCCCGACGATGCCGTCGTAATCTTCTCGGCCCACGGCGTACCCAAATCCGTTCCGGCCGAGGCGCGGCAGCGTAAGCTGACGTATCACGACGCCACATGCCCGCTGGTCACCAAGGTGCACAGCGAAGCCGCGCACCATCACGCCGCGGGACGTCAGACCATCCTGATCGGTCATGCCGGACACCCCGAGGTCGTCGGCACCATGGGACAGCTCCCCGAGGGGACCATACTTCTGGTCGAAACCGAGGAGGATGCCAGCACAATCGACGTGAAAGACCCGAAAAACGTGGCCTTTATCACGCAGACGACCCTGTCAGTAGATGAGACGACGGATATCATCTCCGCCCTTCGACAACGCTTCCCGGATGTCATCGCGCCATGGTCGGAAGACATTTGCTATGCCACGACAAACCGCCAATCGGCCGTAAAGCAGATTGCCGAGCGTTGTGATGCCCTGCTGGTGATCGGTGCACCCAATTCGTCAAATTCTGTCCGCTTGAAGGAGACCGCCTATCATCACGGCTGCCCGCGAACAGCGCTCGTGCAACGGGCGCACGATATCGACTGGGCGACTTACGACGGCATCCAGACGCTTGGCATCACAGCAGGCGCGTCAGCGCCCGAAATCCTGGTCAATGAAGTCATCGAATCCTGCAAGGAACATTTTGATGTCTCCATCCAAGAGGTGTCTGCCGCTCACGAAGATGTGAAATTCAAGCTTCCCAGGGCACTCGAAATCTAACGGACTATCGGGACGAATATGGCCGTCTATACCGAAGTCAGCAATGACGACCTCGAACGGCTCGTTGCCGAATACGACATCGGCCAGGTCAGGTCGATCAAGGGAATCGCCGAGGGCGTCGAGAACTCGAACTATCTGCTGCAAACCGAGTCAGGCACCTTCATCCTCACCATCTACGAGAAGCGGGTGAAACCGGAGGAACTGCCGTTCTTTCTCGGTCTGATGGATCATCTGGCAGCAGCCGGTATTCCCTGCCCGACACCGATCCACGGGCAAGACGGCGAAGCGTTGCGTGAGCTTTCCGGGAAGCCGGCGGCCATCGTGAGTTTTCTCGACGGCGTCTGGCCTAAAGGTCGGACGCCCGCCCATTGTGCCGACCTCGGCGAGGCCGTCGCCCGCATGCACATGGCGGGAGCTGATTTTACAATGCGGCGGGAAAACGGTCTCCGCATGACCGCTTGGCGGCCCCTGTTCGAGTCCTGCCGCGCGGGCGCGGAGCAGGTCATGCCCGGTCTCGAATCGGCAATCGCAGAGGAACTTGACCACCTCGAACAAGCCTGGCCCAAGCACCTGCCAGAGGGAGTCATCCACGCGGACTTGTTCCCCGACAACGTTTTTTTCCTGGGTGGCAAGCTGTCTGGCATCATCGACTTTTATTTTGCCTGCAACGATTGCTTCGCCTACGAGATTGCGATCTGCCTCAATGCCTGGTGCTTCGAACCTGATCACCAGTTCAACGTGACCAAGGCCAAGAATCTGCTTTCAGCCTACCGCCGGGTGCGGCCGTTCTCGGACACCGAACTGACGGCCCTGCCGCTGCTCGCCCGGGGCGCTGCGATGCGATTCCTGCTGACCCGGCTTTACGACTGGCTCAACCGGGTCGATGGGGCGCTGGTCAGGCCGAAAGATCCACTCGAATACCTCACCAAATTGAAATTTCATCAAGGTGTGACTGGACCGAGCGCCTATGGACTGGATTGAACAACCGTGAGTGCAAATGGCATCGACATCTATACGGATGGAGCCTGTTCGGGGAACCCCGGTCCCGGAGGCTGGGGCGCGCTCCTCCTTTACAACGGCCACGAGAAGGAAATTTGCGGTGGCGAGCGGGAGACGACCAACAACCGAATGGAGCTGATGGCCGCGATCCAAGCGCTTGAAGCACTCAAACAGCCGAGCCGGGTGCAACTCCATACCGACAGCGTTTATGTCCGCGACGGGATCACCCAATGGATCGAGCGCTGGAAGCGAAACGGCTGGCGCACGGCGGCCAAAAAACCTGTCAAGAATGTCGACCTATGGCAGCGCCTTGAACGTGCCGCCGACCGCCATGACATGGAATGGCATTGGGTCAAGGGCCACGCAGGACATCCACAGAACGAACGCGCCGACCAACTCGCCCGCGATGGCATGGCCAAGGAAGCCTGAGCCGGCCGACCATTTGAGGTCAACGCTTCCGTTTTAACCGCAGAGGCACAGAGACAAGGAGAAACTATGGTTCTGGGCGGATTGAGCCCCAGCCCTTAGATTTCTCAGGTATTCCCTGTGTCTCTGCGTCTCTGTACTGATCAGAGCTGTTCGAGGATCTTCTCGGCGCTGGAAACCTCGAAGGCCCCGCCCTCGTCTATGTTGAGAGCGCTCACGACACCGTCATCGACGATCATCGAATATCTTTGGGAGCGAACGCCAAGGCCCCGCTCCGTCAGGTCGAGCTGCAGCCCCAGGGCGTTGGTAAGGGCGCCACTACCGTCCGCTACCATAGCCACGCTGTCACCGACATTCTGGTCCTTTCCCCAGGCATCCATGACGAAGACGTCGTTCACGGACAGGCACATGACGGTGTCCACACCCTTCGCCTTGATGGCGTCGGAGTTGGCTACGAAACCCGGTAAATGTTTGGCCGAACAGGTCGGCGTGAATGCACCCGGCAGCGCAAAGGCCACCACTTTTTTTCCCTTGAACAAGTCACCCGTCGAGACCTGTTCGGGGCCCGAACCGCCCATAACCGCCAGCGTTAGGTCCGGAACCGCATCGCCAATTTTTACTGCCATAGAAGCCTCCCTTTGAGTGATGGGCGGATGGATTACACGCCCTCGTATTCAGTGCCGAGAAATACTTAAATTTTCTGGGATGTCCAGCCCTGCAGACACAGGCGTCATTCGGTCGTGGGACTCACCGTCCGTTCAATGGCGCGCGCACCATCAACCAATGTGATCGTCAGGGGCCGGGACACATAGGCAGACCCGCCAACATCCATGGGAACTTCGATGATTGCGGTCCGTTTGTCACTTGCCAGTTCCACCCGCGGCCTTCCGAAGAACACGTCCGCGGGCCCCTCGATGAACACGTCAGGATGATCAAAGGACGCCCGGGCGCTCACACGCATGCGCAAGACCTTTTCGCTGCCGATCCTTCGCACGGTGGCATCAGCAATTTCAATCTGCGCCTCTTCCCTTGACGGGACCCGGCCGGAAAATCGCTGAATAAGGGCCCGATGCGCTTTGGTACCCGGCGTATCGCTGGAGGTTCCCGCCGGAATCTCAAGACTGACCGTCGCCTCCAATGGCACACAGATGTTCTTGCAGACCGCGTAGGCGATATCCACATTGATCACGACCGGTGTGGCGGTATCGGTCGTGCGCACGCGGACCGGGAATACAACCTCATCCTGGTACCCGAACGAATCCAAGCCATCGAACGAAATGCGCTTGGGCGCGGGCCAGGCCAACAGGACATCGCTTACGTTTTGAGACGCCGACCAGTCAAATAATGACGGAAATCCAGCATCTCCCGGGTTCCTCCAATAGGTTTTCCAGCCCTCTTCCATCCGCACTTGAACGCCGATGTCCAGTTCGCGATCACCATTCGAGGAATCGTGGGCGGCGATCAGGCGTAATTGGCTGAAATCCGTTGTAATCCACTCACTTGCTGCCGCGTGGGCTCTGCCTGCCGAGAGCCCCACAACGACGGCCAGTACTGCCGTCAAACCTATTTCTTTAACGGGCGGCATAATTCCCTCAAATGAACCAGATAGGCGCATGATGCACCGCCCGCGCGAATCATGGAATTCATGTGTTTGTGATTGAGAAACTTCCTTGGTCTATAATCCCATTGGACTATATATGAAACGAGTGTCACTCACTTTCAAACGCGGACGCCCCTAATGGATTCAGAAAGCGATTATCTTGAAGGTCAAATGCTGATCGCCATGCCCGGCATGGAGGACCCAAGATTCCAGCGCACGCTCATTTACATGTGTGCGCATTCCGATCAGGGCGCGATGGGGCTGGTGGTCAACAAGGTGATGAACAACATCACGTTCCCGGATCTTCTGGAGCAGTTGGGAATCCAGGCGAGCGGCCTCGAACAGGATATCCAAGTATTCTTCGGTGGTCCGGTCGAGCAGAGCCGAGGGTTTGTGCTGCATTCCGCGGACTACGCGCAGGACGCATCACTGGTGGTGAACGATGAATATTCGCTGACGGCATCCGTCGACGTTCTCAAAGCCATCGCAGACGGCAACGGGCCGGACAAATGCCTGATGGCGCTCGGCTACTCTGGCTGGGCCCCCGGACAACTCGAATCTGAAATGCAATCCAACGGCTGGCTCCACGTACGGGCGGACGAAGAGCTCGTCTTCGGCCATAACTATGAAGAAAAATGGCCTGCCGCTGTCGCCAAGCTCGGCATCGACCTATCGCTGCTCTCCGGACAGGCCGGCCACGCCTGACACGCCTGCGCTGCCAACGCAGCTACGCAGGGCAAGTCCCAAACAAAACGATTTGATCTGGTGTCGGCACACGCATGCCGCCGGTGAATGCGCTAGAGAAAATTTTGTTGCGTCGGAAACGTATCCGTTCCCAATTCAACGATGTTATTTTCTCTCATATCAATATGTTAGAGCATATTCACGCGACCCAAGCGGGTCGCGATCTGCTCTAATCATCGCGGGGATCGGTCGCGACGTAGCTGAACAACAGGTGGTCGCGCCACTCGCCGTTGATACGAAGGTATTCCCGGGCGTAGCCCTCTTGGGTAAAACCAACCTTCATGAGCAAACGGCGGCTCGCTTCGTTGGTTGGGACGCACGCCGCTTCCAGACGATGCATGCCCAACTCGTCGAACACGTAGCCCACCGTCGCCTGGACAGCATCCGACACATAGCCTTTGCGCGCATAGCTTTTGCCGGCCCAGTACCCCAACGAGCAGCTTTGCGTGACCCCGCGGTGCACATGGCTGAGGTTGAGTCCTCCGACGATGGCGTCGTCTTCCTTGCGGAACACGAAAAAGGCGTAGCCGCGGTCGTTACGCGCTTCTTCGGCGTACCGCCTGATACGTTGCCGAAAAGACGCCTGAGTTAGGACGTCACGTGGCCAGGTCGGTTCCCAGGGAATCAGGAATTCGCGAGACTCAGCGCGCAGCCGTGCCCAGCTCTCCCAATCCCGCAATTCGGGTGGACGGAGATAAACCGACTCTCCAGAAACCTGGTCCGTCGAAGATGTCGGGATGAGTCCGCGAAGAAAGGTGCTCAAGAGATCCTGCCTGCCTGCTCAATCCCGCCCCAGTTTAGAGCAAATTTTGTTGAGTCGGAAACGGAAACATTTCCAGTTCAACAATGTCATTTGCTCTCATATCAATGTGTTAGAGCATATTCCCGCGCCTAAATGGGATCAAAAAGTGATTCCATTTAAACCCGATCTGGTCTAGCCGAATCGGGCCGCGATTGCTGAATAACTTTCGAGATTTCCAATCGGCCCGATCGCTGCCACCGTCGGCGCACCCGACGTCACGATACGATTCGCGACCCGACTGACCGCATCGATGTCGACAGCATCGATCTTCTCGATGATCTCGGGTATCGGGATCGCACCGCCGTATATCAGAATCTGCCGCCCCAGCTGTTCGCACCGCGACATGGAGCTTTCCAGAGCCATCTTCATTCCGGCCTTGTGCTGTATCTTGGCCCGTGACAATTCATCGGCATCAATGCCCTTGGTGATCTCGAGAAGTTGATCGCAGACCACCGGCACCAACTCCTTGACCTCTCCTTCGCCCGTCCCCGCATAAACGCCGAACAGGCCGCAATCCAAGTAACTGGAAGCGAATGAGAACACGGAATACGCCAACCCTCTGACTTCCCTCACCTCCTGGAACAATCGCGACGACATGCCGCCCCCGAGTGCCGTCGACAGGATTTGCACCGCATAAAAATCATCATCCCGAAATGGCAAACCCTGGAAACCCAGCGTTAGGTGCACCTGCTCCAACTCACGTTCCTCGCGCCAATCACCGCCGGTATAGTGGCCCGCCTCCCAGGACGTTTCCTGCCCGCTTCCGAGGTCACCGAATCCTTTCTGCACGAGAGCAACGAATTCGTCGTGATCGACCTTGCCGCTCGCCACCACGACCATGCCCGACGCCCGATAGTGCACATCCATATACGACCGCAATGTGTCACGGCTGAACCCGTTGACCCGTTCCACAGTCCCGAGGATGGAGCGCCCCAAGGATTGATCCGGAAATGCCATTTCCTGAAGCTGATCGAAAACCAGGTCATCCGGCGTATCCTGCATCTGGCCGATCTCCTGGACAATCACCGCGCGTTCTCGCTCAAGTTCCTGATCCTCAAACGTCGAGTGCTGAAGAATGTCGGCGAGCATGTCCACGGCCAAGGGCAGGTCATCGGCAACGACACGTGCGAAATAGGCAGTTTGCTCGCGGGAGGTGTAGGCATTCAAATGCCCGCCGACTGCCTCGATCTCCTCAGCAATCCCCCGCGCTGTCCGGCGCTTGGTGCCCTTGAACGCCATGTGCTCAAGCATGTGGGAGACCCCGTTGATCTCCATTCCCTCATTCCGAGCACCGGCATCAACCCAAACACCGACGGATGTCGTTTCAACACCTGCCATGGTGTCGGTCGCGACCCGCAAACCGTTGGATAACTTTGTTTCACGCACGCTCACGTTGCTAATCCCCGAACCTGTCCCACCGATATTCGCTCCCTGATGTAATCCTGAATCGCCACCACGTCGTTCGGCAGCACGTCGTATCGTTCTTCACGATCATACAGATCGGAGATATGGGGCGGCAATGCGGGCCGCGCGCCCGTCGCCTGCTCCACCGCGTCGGGAAACTTCGCGGGATGTGCCGTGGCCAGCACGATCACGGGTGTGGACCCGTCGGCATATTCGTCACGGACGGCACGGGCGGCCGATATCCCGACCGCCGTGTGCGGATCGATCAACAGATCATAGTCCCGCGACATTGCGGCCATCGAAGCCAGGGTTTCATCCTCACTAACGGCACGGGCACTGAACAATTGACGAAGAGCGGCATGACAGTCATCGCCGACCCTGAATCCCCCGTTCGTATCGAGTTCCGACATATATGAGGCGATTGCCGCGCCATCTCGCCCGAGACTCTCGAACAACAACCGTTCAAAATTACTCGACACCTGAATATCCATGCTTGGACTGATGGTCGGGTGCACGACGTCCTTGCGGTACTCGGCGCTCTCGAAGAACCGGGTCAGAATATCGTTGCGGTTGGTCGCCACGACCAGACGCGACACCGGCAGACCCATGCGGTACGCGGCGTAGCCCGCATAGACATCGCCAAAATTTCCGGTCGGAACGACGAACGTGAATTGCCGGTCCGGCGCGCCCAGCGCGACGGCCGCATAAAAGTAGTAAACGATTTGGGCCATCACGCGCGCCCAATTGATCGAATTCACCGCCGTCAGTCCAAAGGATTCAGAAAACGCGCGCTCGTTGAACATCGCTTTGACCATCGCCTGGCAGTCATCGAACGTCCCTTCCACCGCGATATTGTGGATGTTCGCCTCGGTCACCGTTGTCATCTGCCGTCGCTGTACCTCACTAACCCGGTCTTTGGGGTGGAGGATGAACGCGTCCACCCGATCCAATCCCCGGCAGGCATCGATCGCCGCAGATCCCGTATCGCCCGAAGTCGCACCGACGATGGTGATGTGTTCACCCTTGAGCGCACGGGAATGCTCGATCAGTCGTCCCAGCAACTGTAGAGCATAATCTTTGAACGCCAGGGTGGGGCCGTGAAAGAGTTCGAGCAGCCATTCGTTGGACGACAACTGCCGCAAAGGCGCGATGCCCGCGTGATCGAAGTCTTGATAAGCGCCGATAACGATGCGATCCAGAACATCCGGAGCAATGGTATCACCGATATAGGGCGAGATGATGCGACGGACGACCTCCGTATAGGGAAGGCCGGCGAGCGCGCGAATTTCATCTTCCTCGAAGACGGGCCAAGCCTCGGGCACATAGAGGCCACCGTCGGGGGCGAGTCCGGAAAGCAACAATTCATCGAATCTGACCGGCGGGGCGTCGCCCCGCGTACTGACGTATCGCACGGCGCGATATCCTCAAGTGTTAAACAGCGGCGCAACCCTAGTCACGCCCCCTCTGCGGCGCAAGGCGGCAGGCTAGTCGAGGTAGCGATCCCTCAGATGAGTCTTGAAGACCTCGATGTCGAAAGACCGGCCTGTGGTGCGTGTCAGAATATCCTGGGGCGTGTAGCGTGATGCCAAATCATGGACATTCTCTCTGAGCCAGGAGAGAAGCGGCCTGAAGTCACCAATCTCGAGTCCCGAAAGCACGTCCGGAACCGCACGCTGAGCCGCCCTGAACAACTGTGCCGCGGCAATGGCACCCAGTGTGTAAGTCGGGAAATACCCAAACCCGCCACTGAACCAATGGATGTCCTGCATGCAGCCGTCTCGGTCGTCGCCAGGTTCAACCCCCAGAGCCCGCCGCATGCCTTCACGCCAAGCGCCGGGGAGATCTGCAACCGTCAAGTCACCTGCGATCAACGCGCGCTCGAGATGAAAACGCATGATGACATGCATCGGGTAGGTAACTTCGTCGGCATCAACCCGAATGAGAGACGGACTGACCTGCCGGTAGACGCGAATCAGGTTGTCCGTCTGCCATTCTTCACCGTCGCCCGCGAACGCATCCCGCAGCAGTGGCGTCAGGTAACGGATGAACGCATCGCTGCGGCTCGCTTGCATCTCGATAATAAGTGACTGACTCTCATGCATCGACATCCCGCGGGACGAACCGACGGGCTGGTGCCGCCATTTTGCGGGCAGGCCGCGCTCATAGAGGGCATGCCCGGTCTCATGCAGGACCGCCATCAATCCACTGGTGAAGTCATCTTCGTCATATCGGGTGGTCAGACGCAAATCTTCCGGAATCCCGCCCGTAAAAGGATGATGGCTTGTATCCAGACGGCCGCGTTCGAAGTCAAATCCGAGACGGCGCATGAGATTTTCGCCAAGGCGGCGTTGGGCTTCGACGGAAAATCGACCACGTGGCGTGACAGGGCGTGGATGCCGACCCTGGCTCTCGACCACCTCACCGATGAAACTTTCCAGGAATTCTGCCAACTCGTTGAACAGTGGCTCAATGTCGGCAATCCGCGAACCTGGATCGTACTCATCGAGCAGGGCCTCGTATGGCGAGCAACCCAAATGCTCAGATTTGGCCTGGGCAGACTGTCGCGTGAGGTCCACGATCAATTCCAGATGAGGCCGCACGGCCTCAAAATCGTCTTGGGCCCTGGCGTCCCGCCAGGCGATTTCGCACGCGGACGACGCCTCACTGAGCCGCCGGACGAGTTCTGCAGGAACCGCATTGGCATGGAGCCAGCGACGGCGCATCTCGGCCAGGTTCGTATCCTGCCATTCGTCGAGCTTTTCGACTTCGCCTTCGGCAGCGTTCAATAATTCCTGAAAGTCCGGCGCCGTCAGGATCTCATGGCAGACGAGGGCCAGTTCCGCCAACTGATCACTGCGCGCGGACGCACCACCCAACGGCATCATCACGGCAGAATCCCAATGCAGGACCGCCATCGCCCCCTGGACGATAGAGTGCCTGCGAAACCGCGACTCGAGTTTCTCATAAGCCGTCATCACGGCGTCCCCGCCGGTTTGCGGATGAATTTCTGCCTGACGAAGAGCAAGTAGATAACCGCCAGCGCGGCGGCCAAGGCGTACCAGGTTATGGCGTAGCCCAGATGATCGTTACGGATCCGAATCCGGGTTTGACCACCGATCGGATACCCTCCGGGATTGAGCGCCGGCACGGCCTCGATGACAAACGGCGCCAGGGGCAGGCCGAGAACATCAGACATCTGTTCCATATCCATGCGGTGCCAGACGCCGCTCGCGGGATTGTTTTCCGGCACAAACCAACCCCGACGGCCCACGTTCGTGCGCGCAATCCCTTCGACGACGATAGTTCCCTGGACCTGGCCCTCACGGCGTAGTCCGGGATCGCTGAGAGAATTGGGAACCCACCCACGATTCACCAAGATTGCGGGAAGATCGGCGCTCTTCGGCAACGGGACGAACGGAGTCACAATGTGGAGTCCGGCACGGCCCTTCGACGTTCGTGACAGTAGGCGGAATTCCTGGTGATGCAGGAACTCACCGCGCACCGATACCCGGCGGAAATTCAACGTCCCACTGTGCCCCTCATTGGTGTCGAGGCTCGTGACGGGATCGGACAGGTGCGACTCGCGCTCGGCGATCAGCGCACTTTTCCACGCCAGACGCTCAACCTGCCATGTCCCCAAGCCCAGGAGCAGGAGCAGCCCGAGTATCGCGATGATCGTCGGCCACAGCAGAAGACGAACGCGGGAGTGAGCAGGCTCAAAGTTCAGGGGGTTGCTCACCAGCCTGATGGTGGTACCTGAGCGCGATCAGGAGCGATTTGAACACCCGCAACAATCCGAGCGACGATGCGAGTATCAACGGAATCCATATCACGAGATGCAGCCATATTGGGGGTTCGTACCTGACCTCTACAATGAGTGCCGCCGCGACGATAACGAAGCCGACGACAAGGATGACGAATACCGCCGGGCCGTCCCCCGAGTCGTGGTTCCGAAGATCCAATCCACAGCCGCCACAGGACTGAGCGACCTCGAGATAGCCATCAAACAATCTCCCCTGTCCGCAGCCCGGACAGCGGCAAGCCAGTCCGGCGCGGAAGGGAGAGACGGATGCTGGCACTACTGAAGAGTTGTCGCCCCCCAGCTCGCCCACCAGTAGACGAAGGTGAACAGGAACAGCCATACGACATCGACGAAATGCCAATACCAGGCGGCTGCCTCAAAGCCGAAGTGATGATCGGGTTTGAAATGTCCCTTATAGGCCCGGACCAGGCAAACCATCAGGAAGATAGTCCCGATGATGACGTGGGCGCCATGGAAACCGGTGGCCATGTAGAAAGTGGAACCATATATGCCGCCGTCCATGGTGAACGACGCATGCACGTATTCGTAGGCTTGAACGCCGGTGAAGGTGACGCCCAAGAGGATGGTCAGCCAAAGCCCGAGGATAAAATTGCGCCGGTCGCCCGCCTTCAAGGCGTGATGGGCCCAGGTCACCGTCGTGCCCGAAGTCAGCAAAATGATCGTGTTGAGGAACGGCAACGACCAGGGATTGAACGGTGTGACGTCAGTCGGCGGCCATTGGCCGCCGGTGTATGCGGCACGACCAATCATCTCCATGCTGTTTTCAACGCCGCCAGTATAGATGGCGGCATCGAAAAACGCCCAAAACCAGGCGACGAAGAACATGACCTCCGAAGCGATGAACAGCACCATGCCGTAGCGCAAGCCGATCTGCACGACCGGTGTGTGATCACCACGGACCTCGCCTTCGTCGATGACGTCCCGCCACCAGGCGATCAGGGTGTAGGCGAGAATCGCCACACCGATGACCAGCAGCCAGGGCGTGACATCATGCATGAAGAAGATCAGGCCGAACGCCGTCACGAGCGCGCCAATGGCCCCTACCGCGGGCCATGGGCTCGGGTCTACGAGGTGGTAACTGTGTCCTCTTGCGTGGGTGTCAGCCATTTTCTCTATTCACTCCTCACCGTAGTAAATCGGCACTCTTTCAATGTTAGCGGGTGCGCGTCAGTTGACGGCGTCTTTCCGTTCAGCGAGCGATGACGTCTGCTGGGTTTGTGGCAGTTGGCCTTCGCCGTCTTCTTCATCCGGTTCAGCCTCAAACATTGTGTAGGACAACGTGATCGTGTTCACGTCATTCAGGTTGGGATCATCCAGAATCGCGGGATCGATGAAGAATGATACCGGCATTTCCGCGCGTTCTCCCGCTGCCAGGACCTGGCGCTCAAAGCAGAAGCAATCGATCTTGTCGAAATAAGGCCCGGCCTTGTGCGGTGTGACGTTGAAGGTCGCCGTGCCGACGACCCGGCCACCGGCATCGTTGCGCACCTCATAAAATGCCAACGTCTCCTCACCGATCCGAACCTTCAACTCACGCTGCATCGGACGGAATTTCCAAGGCATTCCACGGGCCGTATCGGCATTGAACTGAACCGTCATGACCCGGTCACCAGCGGGACCCGGTGCCGCCACCGCGGTCTGCGTCGTCCCACCGTAGCCCGTGACCTGACAGAACAACTGGTAGAGCGGCACGGCCGCGTACGCGACGCCTACCATGCCGGCGACGACGCCGGCGAGTACGATTGCCGTGCCTCTGTTCCTCTGCTTCAGTTTTGCCATCATCCACCGCCCTTCAATTTGACGATGGTGAGAACGTAGAAGAGAACGACCAAGCCAACCAGCACGCAGCCCAACAGGATGTTCCGGCTGCGGCGGCGTCTATGTTCTTCCAGTAACGGCATATCATCCTATCAAGCCTATCAAGTTATCGATCACGAGAAGTGCAAAGATCGAGAACAGGTAAATGATCGAAAATCCGAACAACCGGCGCGCCGAGCTTTCATCCCGAGCCGTCCGTACCCTGACTGCGCCAGCCAAGAACAGCGCGCCCAACGCCGCGGCACCCAGCGCGTAAACAAAACCCGCAAATCCCAACACCGCCGGCATCAACGTCAAGGGAACCAGAGCCAGGCTGTAAAGCAAAATCTGCCGCCGCGTCTCTTCAAGCCCCGCGACGACGGGCAACATCGGCACGCCGGCACGTGCATATTCTTCGGACCGGTAAAGTGCCAGTGCCCAGAAATGCGGCGGAGTCCATACAAAAACGATCGCGAAAAGGATCAATGGTTCGATCGATATATCACCGGTGACCGCGACCCAGCCGATCAGCGGCGGGAACGCACCTGCCGCCCCACCGATCACAATGTTCTGCGGCGTGCGGCGCTTGAGCCACATCGTATAGATGAAAACATAGAAGGTGATGGCGGCCGCAAGCACGCCTGCGGCCATTACGTTGATCGCAAGCCCCATCAACGCGACGGCGGCCACTGCCAACGTCACACCAAACCCCAGAGCATCGCCTTTCGCAACACGTCCCTGCGGGATAGGACGCAACTGGGTCCGCCGCATGAGGGCATCGATATCGGCGTCGTACCACATGTTGATGGCCCCTGACGCACCGGCACCGATGGCAATGCAAAGTACCGCTATTCCGGCTAGCACAGGGTGCAGGGTTCCGGGAGCCACCAGGAGCCCCACGAGACCCGTGAACACAACGAGCGACATCACCCGTGGCTTCAGTAAAGCCAGATAATCAGAGGCGCCCGAATCGGCGATCTCTGAGCGGACAACGTCGCTGCTGATGCTCATCGTCGGTTCAGCCCGTCATTCACCACGCTATGCCACCCGTTATCGGACCTGAGGCAGCTGGTCGTAAGTGTGGAACGGCGGCGGTGAAGACAACGTCCATTCGAGCGTCGTTGCGCCTTCACCCCAAGGATTGTCCGCACACTTCGCACCGGAAGTCAGGGTCCGGAAGACGATGAACAGGAACAGGAGCGCCGCAAATCCAGAGATGTATGCCCCAACACTCGACACCATGTTCCAACCCGCGAACGCATCCGGATAATCGGGGATGCGGCGTGGCATACCCGCAAGACCGGAAAAATGCATCGGGAAGAATGCAATGTTCACACCGATCAACGTGAGCCAGAAGTGGATCTTACCGAGAGTCTCGGGATACTGCCGACCCGACATTTTGCCGATCCAGTAATAGAACCCCGCGAAAATAGCGAACATTGCGCCCATCGACAGCACATAGTGGAAGTGGGCAACAACGTAATAGGTATCGTGCAGGGTGTAGTCGACGCCGGCATTCGCCAGGACCACACCCGTTACGCCACCGACCACGAACAGGAAGATCATCCCAAGGGCCCACAGCATCGGTGTCTTGAACTCAATCGACCCGCCCCACATCGTGGCGATCCAACTGAAAATCTTCACACCGGTCGGCACGGCGATCACCATTGTCGCGGCGACGAAGTAAGCGCGCGTGTCGATATCCATGCCGACGGTGTACATGTGGTGCGCCCACACGACGAAGCCGACAAAGCCGATCGCCACCATGGCGTAGGCCATGCCGAGGTAACCGAAGACCGGCTTCCTGGAGAACGTAGAGACGATCTGGCTGACCATGCCAAAGCCCGGCAGGATCAAGATGTAGACCTCGGGATGTCCAAAGAACCAGAACAGATGCTGGTACAGCACCGGATCGCCGCCGCCCGCGGCATCGAAAAAGGCCGTGCCGAAATTGCGGTCGGTCAACAGCATGGTGATGGCGCCCGCCAGTACCGGTAACGACAGCAACAGCAAGAATACCGTCACCAGAATCGACCACACGAACAGCGGCATCTTATGCAAAGTCATCCCGGGCGCGCGCATGTTGAAGATGGTGGTAATGAAGTTTATGGCGCCGAGAATCGATGACGCGCCCGCGAGATGCAGGCTGAGAATTGCCATGTCGACCGCCATACCGGGATGGCCCGACGTCGATAACGGCGCGTAGACCGTCCAGCCCGAACCCACACCACTATCGACGAAGGCCGAACCCACCAGCAGAATCGCGGATGGAACGAGCAGCCAGAAGCTGATGTTGTTCATGCGCGGGAAGGCCATATCGGGAGCGCCGATCATCAGCGGCACGAACCAGTTCCCGAAACCGCCAATCATCGCGGGCATGACGAAGAAGAACACCATGATCAGTCCATGGGCCGTCGTCCACACGTTAAATTCGTGAGGATTGCCGGCGACCAATTGGAGGCCCGGTTCGGCAAGCTCGGAACGGATCAGCATCGAGAATATGCCACCAACGACGCCGAACACGATGGCGAACACGATGTACATCGTGCCGATGTCTTTGTGGTTGGTGGAATACACAAACCGGCGCCATCCCGTCGGATTGTGGTGCTCGGCATGCGACTCCGCGTGTTCCGTCTCACTCATCTCTGGAAACTCCTTCCTAGAACCTGAACTACTCGACGCGAACGCCGACGCTGGCCACCCGGGTTGATTCGGGAGCCTGATCTACGGCGAACTCTTTCTTCGCCTGCTCAACCCATGCTGCGAACGCGACTTTGGAGACCGCTTTCACCATGATCGGCATGTATCCATGGTTGGCACCGCACAACTCGGAACACTGTCCGTAATAAGTGCCTTCCTTGGTGATGCGGAACCACGTCTCATTAAGGCGCCCGGGAACGGCATCCAGCTTGACACCAAATGCCGGCATCGCCCATGAATGAATGACGTCATTCGCCGTCAATAGGAGGCGAACCGTCGTGTCGACCGGAAGCACCACGGCATTGTCGGTGGTGAGCAGCCGGAGATCGCCCTCTTTGAGATCCTCTTCCTCGACGATGATGGCATCAAAGGTCAGATCGTCGTGGTCGGGGTATTCGTATGTCCTGAAGAACTGGTTGCCGGCCGCCTTAAGCGTCATGTCCGCTTCGACCGCACGGTCCGAGTAGTACATCAACTTGAACGACGGCACGGCAATGACCACCAGAATGATGATGGGGATTACCGTCCAGAGGACTTCAACCAAGGTATTGTGCGTCGTCGTCGTGGGTGTCGGATTCGCCCGGGCGTTGAATTTCACGAACACGTAAATCATCAGGGCCAGGACGAATAGCGTGATCACAGTGATGACGATCAGCAGAAAATTATGAAATTCCGTGATGCGTTCCATGACGGGAGATGCCGCAGGCTGAAAATTCAGTTGCCACGGTGTTGGCTGTGCCGCGAGAGCTAGTCCACCGGTACCTATCGTGGCCATGGCTCCTGCCGTGACCGCTACTAACCACTTGAAGATTCCCATTGCGAATCCAGTCTCCTCGTTATGGGGCCCAGGAGTTAATTTCCGCCGCACAGCCAGACGGATATCAACCACAAAGTAGCTTGGGCAGATACAGGCGGCGGTTCATTCAGCCGCCCCCAAATTCACATCAATCGGACGTTCGATCAGTCCGCGATTTGGACCGGAGATTACACCAGACCGATCGTCGATAACAAGACTGTGAATTCCTTCAGAATCCCGCAGGATTCTTAGGCTTGAGAGGATGTGACTGCACGCTGACACCATAAACAATCCCCCATTTACCGTTTTGGTGCGGCGCCCTGAAGGGCTCGAATTTTCAATAGAAATTGACCATCCGTGGACGCCAAGCCAACCAATATCACTTCCAGCGAACTTTTTTTGGGATATTCCGTGTCAAGCAAAGGCGATGACACTATGTTCGTAAATGCGCGGTGATGACGCCCGCAATCCAGGACCTCACACAACCGCACAACAACCGGAACCGGGTACATGGCAGATACAACGCACGCTGAACAACTGTTCTTCACTCAAGCAGGGCTGGATAAATCCCGGGTGCAGACAATCGTCAACGATGCGCTGAACGGCGCCGACGACGGTGAATTGTTCCTGGAATACCGCCAATCGGAAAGCTTCAGTTGGGACGACGGCAGGCTTAAAGCCGCGAGTTTCGACACCAGCCAGGGCTTCGGATTGCGGGTGGTCGCAGACGAATCGACAGGATACGCGCACGCATCGGAACTGAGCGAAGAGGCGTTGAAACGGGCCGCCGATTCGGCCATCGCCGTCCGCGCGGGGCATCAAGGCTCGCGAGCGGACTCGCCCGCGGGGACCAACCAGCGGCTCTACATCGAGGATAATCCTCTCTCTGCTGTCGATTTCGAAACCAAGGTCAAACTGCTCTCGGATATCGACGCCTACCTACGCAACAAGGATGGCCGCGTCCGTCAGGTTTCATGCTCGCTGTCAGCGTCATGGCAGGCAGTCCAGATCATCCGGCCCGACGGCATACAGGTCGGCGACATCAGGCCACTTGTCCGTTTGAATGTCTCAACCGTCGTCGGTGAGGGTGAGCGCCAGGAATCCGGTTCCTACGGGACTGGCGGGCGGTGTCTATACGACGACTATATTGGCCCCGACGCCTGGAATGCCGCTGCCGATGAAGCGCTGCGCCAAGCGTTGGTCAATCTCGAGTCCGTTCCCGCGCCGGCCGGAGAGATGTCGGTCGTGCTCGGACCAGGGTGGCCGGGCATTCTGCTGCATGAGGCGATCGGACACGGCTTGGAGGGTGACTTCAATCGCAAGAAAACCAGCGCATTCTCTGGCTTGCTCGGCGAACGCATCGCGTCACCTGGCGTCACGGTTATTGACGACGGATCGATTGCCGAGCGGCGAGGATCGCTCACGATGGACGACGAAGGCACGCCGACGGAACGGACCGTGCTGATCGAGGACGGTATTTTGAAGGGCTATCTTCAAGACCGGCTCAACGCACGCCTGATGGGAATGAAACCAACGGGAAACGGCCGCAGACAGGACTTTGCCCATTCACCGATGCCGCGTATGACCAACACGTTCATGCTGGCCGGCGACCGCGATCCCGACGAAATATTGAGCTCGGTCGGCCAAGGGCTCTATGCGGTTTCGTTCGGAGGTGGCCAAGTCGACATCACCAGCGGCAAGTTCGTGTTCACCTGCACCGAGGCGTACCGCATCGAGAACGGCAAAGTGGGCGCACCCGTCAAAGGCGCGACGCTAATTGGCCACGGCCCCGACGTGCTGACCAAAGTGACGGCCGTCGGCAACAACATGGAACTCGATCCAGGGGTCGGGGTGTGCGGCAAGAATGGCCAGGGCGTGCCGGTCGGCGTCGGTCAACCAACGCTGCTCATCGATGGCCTGACCGTGGGCGGCACGGAAGCGGCTTAGCCTCGATTTCTCACCGCGGCGACGCGTCCGGCACGAACAATTGCTGCCCATCGACCTCGAATGACGCGATCGCCGATTGACCGCCGGGCGACAACAGCCAATCGATGAATGTCCGGCCCAGGGTTGCTTTGACGTGCGGGTGACGCACGGGATTCACCAATATGACGGCGTACTGATTGAACAGCGCGACGTCCCCCTCGACGACTATGGCCAAATCACTTTTGTTGGCGAAGCTGATCCAGGTTGCACGATCGACCAGGGCATAAGCATTCATGGCCGATGCCGCATTGAGGGTTGCGCCCATCCCTGCGCCCATCTCCCGGTACCACGTGCCGCTTGCGGATTCCGGATCGACGCCTGTGCTCCGCCACAATCCCCGTTCAGCCTTGTGCGTTCCGCTGTCGTCACCGCGTGACGCGAACGGGGATTTTGTCTCGGCGACGCGGGTGAGTGCGTCGCGTACTTGCAAAAGGCCCTTCACGCCCGCCGGGTCAGTGCGCGGGCCAACGAGCACGAAATCGTTGTACATGACCTCGTGACGCTTCACGCCGATGCCCTCTGCCACCAGCCGCTCCTCGGAGGCTCTGTGATGCACGAGCAGCACATCAGCGTCGCCGTTCGATGCCAAGCGAATCGCCTGACCGGTTCCCACCGCGATGACACGAACTTCGACCCCGGACTCCGCAGTGAAGATCGGCAGGACGTGATTGAAGAGGCCGGAATTTTCCGTCGATGTCGTTGAGGCAAGCGTGATGAACCGCTCCCCCGCGAATGCGGGACCGGCGAACAGCGTGAGCAACGTTACCAGGGTGGCGCCCGTGAACTTCATCATGAGTACCCGGATTAGAGCAGATCAGGATTAAATGGAATCACATAGAGCAGATCGCAACCCATTTGGGTTGCGATCTGCTCTAACATATTGATATGAGAACAAATAACATTGTTGAGTTGGAAACGTTTCCGTTTCCAGTTCAACAAAATTTGCTCATGAGCAGATCGCAACCCATTTGGGTTGCGATCTGCTCTAACATATTGATATGAGAGAAAATAACATTGTTGAATTGGAAACGTTTCCGTTTCCAATTCAACAAAATTTGCTCTAGCGCCTCACCATCACCACAACAGTCTGCCGTCGAGGAAGGCGCTGGCTGCTTCGCTTTCAGGTCGAGTGAAGAATGCCACCGGATCGCTGTGTTCGGCCACGCGGCCGTTGTGCAAGAAAATCACCTCCTCGGCCACGCGGCGCGCTTGCGCGAGATCATGGGTTGTCATGACGATCTTGGTGCCACCTTCGTGGATTTCCTGAATGATCTGCTCGACCGCCCCCGTTCCACTTGGATCAAGGCTGGCCGTCGGCTCATCGAGAAATAACACTTCAGGTTCGAGAGCCCATACGCGGGCGAGCGCCAGGCGCTGCTGCTCACCCACCGAGAGCACGCGCGCTGATTGATTGGCAACGCCCGTCAATCCAGTCCGTTCCAAAACCCGGCCGATCCGCGCGCCACGCTCGATCGAGGGGACTTTGTGGAGCCGTAGCCCATAGGCGACATTCGCCCGTACGGATCGGCGCAGCATTACCGGTTTCTGGAATACCATGCCCTGTCGCCGCCGTGACCGAGCGGCATCGGGTCCCGTCCAGCGAACCCGGCCATCGGTCGGTCCAATCAGGCCATGGCACAACCGCAACAAGAGGCTCTTTCCTGCCCCATTGGGGCCGAGAATGACGGTCTTCGGTCCTGCGCCAATCTCGAGGCTCACCCGATCAAGCAAGGCGCGCCCGCCGGCCTGAACCGAAACTTCCTCCAGAATCAGGGGCAGAATGGACATGATCAGGCGCGGCGATAGGCGGACACACCGCCAAGGACAGCCGCGGACGCGTTAACGCCAACGGCCAGCAATACCAGGATCAATCCGAGTGCCAACGCCAGTGCCAAATTACCTTTGCTGGTTTCCAGTGCGATCGTTGTCGTCATCACCCTCGTGACGTGGGCGATATTGCCTCCGACGATGAACACGGCACCGACTTCCGCGATGGCCCGGCCGAAGCCGGCCATGACCACGGTCACAAGGCCCAACCGCCCGTCCCAGAGAAGTGTCAGGACCACGTGGCGAGGCTGGGCGCCGAGGGAGCACAACTGCTCCCGATACTCCTCGTAAAGGTCACGCATGACCTGGCGCGACAACGCCGCAATGATCGGGGTGATGAGAATGGCTTGCGCCACGATCATTGCAGCCGGCGTGAACAAGAGACCCAAAACACCCAAGGGGCCCGCGCGGGAAAGCATTAGATAGACCGTCAATCCGACAAAGACCGGCGGCAATCCCATCAGCGCGTTCAAAAGTATGACAACGGCACGGCGTCCCGGAAATCGGTATACCGCAACGACGGCACCAAGCGGCAGTCCGATCGCGGTGGCGATCATCACGGCTGTCAGACTGACGGATAGTGAGCGGCCGACGATATCGACCAGCTCGGCGTCGAGGACCACGATGAGCTGGAACGCAAGCGCAAAAGCGGTACCAATGTCCGACATTTTATGACGCTCCGGGCCGGTGTCCGACCGTGCTTCGCATAGAGCATTCGAGCCTAGAGACAGCGCGAATTGGGTAGTGTGCGCCTTAGTAGGCGTACTCCTCGAATACGGGATCGACGTTATTTCCCCACCGCTTCTCAAAAGCCTCGAGCAATTCCTCGGCCGGGGTGACACCCGAGTCCGCAATGGCACGCAAGGGGTTCAAAAAGTGATCCTCGCTGTCTCCCATGCTGTCCTGCACTCCGCGACTGCGGAGCCCCTGGCCGGCAATCTCGACCACCTCACGGGCGATTTCCTGGACCGGCCGGCCACGGAATTCCGCCTTCAGGGCCTGACGCGTTACATCCGCGTGCAATGCAACGACTTCCTCGTGGCTCCAGTCCTTGCAGAGCTCAAATGCCGCATCGAGAGCAGACGGGTCGTACAGCAGTCCAACCCATAAGGCCGGCAGGGCGCACAATCTGCCCCACGGACCACCGTCCGCGCCCCTCAGCTCCAGGTAATGTTTAAGGCGGACCTCTGGAAACGCCGTCGAAACATGGTCTTCCCAGTCCTGCATCGTCGGCCGTTCTCCCGGCAGTTCCTCAAGCTTCCCATCCAAGAAATCGCGGAACGACCGGCCTGCGACGTCCACATAACCCTCACGATGGACGAAGTACATCGGGACATCCAACGCATAATCGGTGTAGCGCTCGAACCCCATGCCGTCTTCGAATGCAAAGGGCAGAAACCCCGTACGATCGGGATCCGTGTCCGTCCAAACGTGGCTGCGATAGCTCAGAAAACCGTTTGGCTTTCCTTCTTTGAAAGGAGAATTGGCGAAGAGTGCCGTGGCAATGGGTTGCAGCCGAAGCGACGTCTGCAGCTTCTCGACCATGTCAGCTTCAGAAGAATAATCGAGATTCACCTGCACGGTGCAGGTACGGAACATCATGTCGAGCCCCAACGAGCCCCGCGTTGGCATATACCGGCGCATGATGCCGTACCGACCCTTGGGCATAACCGGCATATCCTCGTACCGCCATTTCGGATGATATCCCAGGCCGAGAAAGCCGATATCGAGTTCGGCGCCGATCTCCTTCACTTGCGCGAGGTGAGTATTCACCTCGTGGCAGGTTTGATGGAGGTTTTCCACCGGTGCGCCCGACAACTCGACCGCACCGCTCGGCTCCAGGGTAACCGCTTGGCCATCCTGCGTCAGCGCGATGATGCTGCCGTCTTCGACGACCGGCGACCAGCCGTAGCGCTGCAAGCGTTCGAGGATGGCACGAATGCCGACCTCACCCTCGTAGGGCAAGGGGCGCAGATCGTCACGGCGATAGGCAAATTTCTCGTGCTCGGTCCCGATACGCCAATCCTGCGGCGGTCTGGAGCCACGTTCGAAATATGAGACCAGGTCGGCCCGATCGTTGATCAGTGGCGAATCGGCGTGCGAACCTGCCAAATCGATTTCCTCTAATGAGCCTGAAGGACGATTAAGACGACAACAAGTATTTGCTCAACTAGCAGTCCTGCTTTCTCACGGCAAGTGCCGAAGACTTAATCCGCCATTCAATTACCTCAGCCAGCGCGCATCCAAGACTGAAGAATTCCGAGCGCCACGATGGCCGCGGTTTCACTTCGCAGGACCAGCGGACCGAGGTCGACCGGCAACACGTGACTGGTGTTGCCGATGAGTTCACGTTCGACAGGATCGAAACCGCCTTCGGGACCGATCAGCAAGACCCACGGTCCTTCCCGGGCGGCATCCGTCAAGCTGCCGAGAGCCGCCGACACCGGCGGGCTTTCACCCGACTCATCACACCACAGGATTTGGCACGGCCGTTCAGTCGATTCAAGAAACCGCTCCAATCCCATGGGCTCGGCCACGCTTGGGACCGACAGCCGCCCACATTGTTCCGCTGCCTCCTTGGCCTGCGCCGTCAGCCGAGCGATATTTGTGCGCGGAACGGTAGTCCGCCGGGTGATGACAGGCTGTATGTGCGTACCACCAAGTTCCGTCGCCTTCTCGACAAGCACTTCCATGCGCGCACGCTTGATAGGTGCGGCAGCGACCCAGAGAACCGGCTCTCGCGCTTGAGGTCTCAATGATTCATTTATGGCAACCACGCACTCCCGGCGTGCCAGTTGCTGAATATCGGCCCGCCATTCCCCATCATGCCCGTTGAACAGGACCAAGGGGTCACCGATCCCGAGCCGCATGACTTTGGTTACGTAATGGGCCGCGTCGGGATCGAGCAAGAGCGTTGATGACCCGGACAAAGGTGCCTCGACGAACAACCTCACTTTGGCTTCCTTCACCATGATCCGACCTGCCCCGTTGTCACGGCCCTGGCCTGTCCAAGCTTCGGAACCGGGACAATGCATTTTTGGCATATGTGGTAGATTTGAAGCTCCCTTTGTCGTGGAGTCCAGCAGGCTTGGAACTCTCAAATTCAATTACTGCACGAGAACCATTGTCCTACCTCGTGTCCGCATCGAGAGAGAAGTTTGGTGGACGCCGGGTGCCGACGCTACGAATTTCCGATACGGGACGCTAGGTGAATGGAACGACACGCTGACGCCCTCATCGCCGACGCCAAGTCCACGAATTGGGTCGATCGCTTTGCCCCAGCATTCTTGAAGCCGTATCTCAAGCTGGGCCGTTTTGACCGACCCATTGGATACTGGCTTCTGCTCTGGCCTTGCTGGTGGTCGGTAGCCCTGGCCGCACGCGAGGCACCGTCGGGATGGCAATTTGCGGTGACTCAGGGAAGCGGTTGGCCCGACCCCGTGCTGCTCGTCTTGTTCTATGTCGGCGCAGTCGCGATGCGGGCGGCAGGCTGTGCCTACAACGATATCGTCGATCGCGACATCGATGCGCTTGTAGAACGCACGGCACTGCGTCCCTTGGCCAGTGGGCAAATCTCACTCACCCAAGCGATCCTGTTCCTGATCGCGATGGCGCTCAGCGGTCTTGCCGTGCTGCTGACCTTCAACACCTTCGCAATCGTATTGGGCATCGCGTCGCTTGGCATCGTGGCGTTGTATCCTCACATGAAGCGGATTACCCACTATCCGCAGATCGTCCTGGGCCTGGCATTCAACTGGGGGGCGCTCCTGGGCTGGGCCGTACTGACCGGGGGGCTCCATCCCGCGCCCGTCGTGCTCTACCTCGCGGGTATTGTCTGGACCCTGGGTTACGACACGATTTATGCACATCAGGACAAGGAGGATGATCTGCTGGTCGGCGTAAAGTCCCTAGCGATCAAGCTCGGGCAAGGCACGCGGCGCTGGCTGGCTTTCTTCTACGTGGTCACCGTGGCCGGCATTGGGGCCGCCGGGTGGCTCACCGACATCGGAGCCCTGTTCTATGCCGGTATGACCATCGTCGCAGCACAGTTCACCTGGCAGGTCATCAAGATCGGTATCGACTCACCGGAAGATTGCCTGGCCAAATTCCGCTCAAACCATCTGTTGGGCGCGTTGGTATTCCTGGCAATCGCCGCAGGCAGCATCCATTAGAGCAGGTCGCAACCTATTTGGGTTGCGTGAATCTTCTCTAACATATTGATATGAGAGCAAATAACATTGTTGAGTTGGAAACGTTCCCGTTTCCAACTCAAAAAAATCTGCTCTAGCGAATACTTTGCCTCCGTCAGGGCCGCGGCCGTTCGCTAAACCCGGCTAGCGAGAGAGGATGGGCTGCGGCTCTCAACAGCCGGGACCATTCCTGTCGAGCCTCATCTTCACGGACCGCCGAAAGAATGAAAGTTTCGACATCGTGCGCCGGCGCCACGAGATCACGAACGGAATCAAGTATGTCCGTCTTCGTACACGGCATGAACGTGCGGCCCGTCGCCGCCACAGCAGCCAGGGCCACCGGCCTTTCGTGAATACCCAGCGCTCCAAAGCGAGAGAGATAGGCGTAGACGGGGCAATCACCAAGCCCTGACTCCGAAGACACGACCGCCCCTTGTAGTTCACCAAAAGCGTAGTTGCCCGAGACCGACCCCGACGTGCCCAGCTCGCTCGCATGCATCACGGCAAGTTCCATATCGGACAACCAGGTAACGAAAGTGTGGAGTGTCGTACCCAGAGAGGCCGCCAAGGTCGCGGGGATCGCACCATACCGCGAAATGTGAGCGGAATAGACGACGTCCATGTCATCAACGTCAACCCGAAACACGGGAATCACGGCATCGGCCACGTGACGATACTTGCGGGTGAGTTGTGAGGGAGACGCATTGGAGCCATAAGCGAGGACCGGCGTACGCTCGATCATTGGCGACGCCTGGTGGACGCCCGATACGGCAAGCAGATCGCCGATCGAAACGATCTCCCCCTCAGGGGTCCGCGCATGGCCGTCTCGCAATGGGTCATCCGTCCAGTCGACGAGTTCGAACGCTTGTCCGCGAAAGAATAAGTAGGACCCGTCCGGCGTGGGGTAGGGGTACTCTGTCGCGAGCGCAACGAGTTCCGAATCGGAGTGGTGCGTCCACCACGGCCGGAGCCGATTTTCTTCAGTGCCTGTCCATGATTGCGCCGGCGACATTCGTATCATTTAGCACAGCTTCGCCGAGGTCCACGCCTGAGAGATCGGATTCGCTCAGATCAGCGCGGGTCAAGTTGGCTGGTACGCTACGCCCAGATACGTCACCTTCCGCGCCTCTGATCTCGATGACGCCGAATGCGGCGGCATTGAGTTTTGCGGCATGTAGGTTCGCACCAGACAGGTCGGCACCAGAAAAATCAGTGGCTCGCGCGATAACGCGAACCATGTTGGCATCGGTGAGTCTGGCCAGCATGAAGGTACCGTCGGAAATATCCGCATCCGACAGATCACAGCCTCCGAGATCCGCGCCGCTGAGAAAGATGCCGGCCAGATTCGCCCCTGCCAGATTGACTCCTTGCAACGAGGCGCGCCGACCTTCCTGACCATTCGATTCTGCCCAGAGGACATGCTCCCGCAACGCACGCTGCAAGTCTTCCGCCAATTCCGCGCCGCCCACACACACATCTGCATCAGTGAGATCGGCCTGATCCAAATTGACGTCGATCAATATGGCCCCGCGCATATTGGCGCCAATCAGCTTCGTATCCTGGAGAGTCACCCGGGTCATGTCCGCACCGGTCAATGTCGCGGAGGACAAGTCGGTGGTGGAGAGGTTGGCATCGGTAAGGACCGCCGCCGAGAGGTCAGCACGCTGCAGCGTCGCGGCTGTCAGATCGGCGCCCGTCAAGGTCGCCCGCCTCAAAATAGCGTCCGGTAGCCGAGCTTTTTCGAGTTTCGCGCGGTCGAGAGTAGCGTCGCTCAAGTCGGTATTGTCGAACTCCCTGGTTTCCGGTGAACTCAGCCCGGGACGCATGTCGGCACCGCGGAAATGCGAGCCCGAGAGTATTGCACCGCCAAACCGCGCCCCACGGAGATCCGCGTCACTGAAATTGGTGGCGGGGGACGTTGCCCTCTCAAAACGGGCGCGGAACAGATCCGCGCCTGAGAAATCCGCACCGCTCAGATCGCAACCACTGAAATCGATCCCCCTCAATTACGCCTTTTGCAGATTCACATTCGCCAAGCGTAACCCTGACAGATCCTGATGATTGAGGTCTGCGCGGGCGCCTCCGACCCAGCCGTTCACGTACCGTTCATGCCTTCGAACGATGGCGAGGAATTCGTCAGGCGTCATAGCCGACATCCCCGAACCAGCTCCTGGTTCGAACCACAAGACCACAGCGCATTACACGTCCCTAATTTCGGAAGACCAAACAAACGAAAATCAATCGAGTTCGCCATACACACCACGCTTTCACTACATGGGTCACGACAACAATGGCGTGACCGCTCTTACCTCTTTTCGACACTCCTTTTGTGGTTCAACTCCCCAACCGATTGAACGGCCCGGAAGCAGCCACGAAATGAACCAGCGCAGACACTGGTTGCGGTGAGATCCGAATATTGGGAAAGGTTGCTGCGGGTCTTAATTATGCGAGCCCGCCCTCACGGGTGTTCGCAGAGGCGCTCAAGCCATCCCGGCCAGGCACCTCAATCAAATGATGCATCCCTCTAAGGAGCAACCTTCCCTACGGACGCCGAAGTGTCCGCGATTGGCCCTCACGCAATAAGTTATTTCGAACGGCTGGGATTGTCGCCCAAAAATCGCCCCGCCGATATACTCCCAACTCCGCGAACCACATCGGGCGCCCCATGGCATTTGAATCACTGAGAGACTTCCTCGAAGCACTGGAACGATCGGGGCAGCTCATTCGAGTCTCGCAGCCGGTATCGACGGTTCTCGAAATGACTGAGATCCAAACCCGATTGCTCGCCGAGGGTGGACCAGCGGTTCTGTTCGAAAACCCCGTCGATCAAGCCGGCCAACCCGGCCCTATGCCCGTCCTCGTGAATTTGTTCGGAACCGTTGCACGGGTTGCACACGGAATTGAGCGCGAGCCCGCCGCGCTAAGAGAGCTTGGCGAGACGTTGGCGTTTCTGCGGCAACCGGAACCGCCGGGCGGCTGGCGCGAGGCGCTTGAACTGGCGCCGATGATCAAGACGGCGATGAATATGAAACCCAAGACGGTGTCCAAGGCGCCGGTGCACGAAATCGTCCTCACCGGAGATGATGTGGATTTGGCACGCCTCCCGGTCCAAACCTGCTGGCCAGGCGAGCCGGCGCCCCTGATCACCTGGCCGCTCGTGGTTACGAAGGGGCCAGGTGATCGCAAGGAAGATGATTTCAACCTCGGCATCTACCGAATGCAAGTGACGGGACGGGACAGCACTTACATGCGATGGCTTAAACACCGGGGCGGCGCGCAACACCACCAACGCTGGAAGGATGAACGCCCCGAGCCTCTTCCCGCAGCCGCGGTCATTGGCGCCGACCCGGGAACCATCATCGCGGCAGTGACACCGGTTCCCGACACGATGTCGGAGTACCAGTTTGCCGGTCTCTTGCGGAAAGCGCGGGTCGAACTTGTCGACTGCAAGACGGTTCCCTTGAAGGTTCCCGCAACCGCAGAGATCGTTCTGGAAGGCCACGTTTCACTGGACGCATACGGGGACGAAGGCCCTTACGGAGATCACACCGGTTACTACAACGCGGTGGAACAGTTTCCGATTTTTAAGATCTCCGCCATCACCATGCGGAAGGATCCGATCTATCTGTCGACGTTCACGGGACGCCCGCCGGACGAACCAAGTGTTCTGGGGGAGGCGCTGAACGAACTGTTCGTGCCCCTGCTGCGGCAACAGTTTCCCGAGATCATCGATTTCTGGTTACCGCCCGAGGCGTGCTCCTATCGCGTAGCCGTGGTTTCCATGAAGAAAGCCTACGCCGGACACGCCAAACGCGTGATGATGGGCGTGTGGTCGTACCTGCGCCAGTTCATGTACACGAAGTTCGTCATCGTGATCGATCACGACCTCGATGCCCGGAACTGGACAGACGTAATCTGGGCGATCTCCACCAACGTCGATCCGGCGCGTGACGTGACCATGATCGAGAACACCCCGATCGACTATCTCGATTTCGCATCACCCGACTCCGGCCTGGGCAGCAAGATGGGAATCGACGCGACAACCAAGATTCCGCCCGAAACCAAGCGCGAATGGGGTCGCAAGATCCGCATGTCCGATGACATCATCGAAACTGTCACCAAAAAGTGGGCGGAGCTGGGACTGCCGGGATCGGGCAAGCCGATCTGGAAATGACGCCGGCACTTCCGGCGCCAAGAAGCGCGGACGTCCGGCCGGAGGATCGTCTGCAGGCGGTCTTCACCGAAGAACGGATCGCGGGTCTGAAGTTGGGTTTTCGAGTTCGGGTTCGACGCGCTGCCTGACACCCACGCCCCGAGGGTGGCGCCGTCGCCGTCAAAGACTATATAACCCCATGCGAGGCTCAACCTCCGGGCCTGAACCCCGAATGAATGCTCCATGCCCATGCCGTCATCCACTTCAACTGCGCCCGAAAGCTCCGCGTCCGGCCTCCTGAACGACCTGATTCAAAAGGCCTTGAAGTTGGGTGCGGACACCGCCGATGCCGTGAAAGTCGAGGGAATATCCCTGAGCGTTTCACAACGGTTGGGAAAACGGGAAGATCTCGAACGATCCGAGGCCAACGATCTGGGCCTGCGGGTCTTGATCGGCAAACGGCAGGCCATCGTGTCGTCCACCGACACCTCCGTTGCCGCCCTCGACGAACTTGTCGAGCGCGCTGTGGCCATGGCAAAGGTCGCACCGGAAGATCCCTATTGCGGCCTGGCAGACTCCGCGCTGCTCGCCCGGACTTTGGAGAATCTTGATCTTTTCGATGCCCATGAAAGCGACGCCGAAGAATTGTATGAACGCGCAGCGATCGCCGAGGATGCGGCCCGTTCCCACCCCGGTATCACGAATTCCGAAGGTGCCGACGCCAGCTGGGGCAGCGGTACGATCGATCTCGCCACGAGTCACGGGTTTTCGGGCAGTTACAGGACCTCGAGCTTCAGCGTGAGTACCGCCGTTGTCGCGGGCGACGGCACGGCCATGGAACGCGACTACGACTACTCTGTTGCGCGGCATCTCGCGGACCTGGAGGACGCAGGCGAGGTTGGCCGGCGCGCGGGCGAGCGGACGGTCAGGCGCCTCAACCCACGGAAGGCCGAAACCGCGCAAGTCCCTCTGATCTTCGACCCCCGAATATCCGGTGGCATTCTCGGACATTTCGCGGGTGCCTTGACGGGCCCGGCCGTCGCGCGCGGCACCAGTTTCCTGAAAGATTACATGGGCAAGCAGGTGTTTCCCGCCAACGTCACCATCTCCGACGATCCGCACCGTATTCGCGGTCTCGCTTCAAAGCCGTTCGATGGAGAAGGCGTCGCAAACCGCAAGGCGGTGATCGCCGAGGCCGGCATCCTGCAGACGTGGATCCTCGATTCCGCTTCAGCCCGTCAGTTGGGATTGCAAACGACAGGGCACGCCCGACGCGGCACGTCCTCACCGCCGTCGCCCTCCACGACGAACCTCTACATGGACGCCGGGGATCTTTCGCCGCAGGCTCTGATGGAAGACATTGCGAATGGGTTCTATGTGACTGAATTGATCGGTTTCGGCGTGAATGCGGTAACCGGCGACTACAGCCGCGGCGCCGCGGGCTACTGGATCGAGAACGGCGAATTCACCCACCCCGTCAGCGAAGTGACCATCGCAGGCAATCTCAAAGAGATGTTCTTGAACCTCACACCGGCCGACGACCTCGAATTCCGCTATGCCACAAATGCACCCACGCTTCGACTCGATGGCATGACCGTGGCCGGAGCGTGACCGTCTCCGACGATCTCAGAGGTGATCACGAACTCCTCATGCAGGCTGTGCGGGATGGCGGAGACATCGCCCGCAGCTTCTTCAAAAAGGGGGCGAAGTCCTGGGAAAAGAATCCTGGCGACCCGGTTACGGAAGCCGATATCGCCGTCGACGGATTGTTGCACGAACGATTGTGCGAAAATCGCCCCGACTACGGCTGGCTGTCCGAGGAATCCGAGGATGACCTGTCACGACTCGATCGGCGCAGGGTATGGATCGTGGACCCGATCGACGGCACGCGCGCATTCATCGCCGGCCGGGAAGAGTTCACCGTCTGCGCGGGATTGGTTGAAGATGGCCGGCCAATCCTTGGAGCTGTGTTCAATCCGGTCACCGGCGAGTTCTTCGAGGCCGTGAAGGGCCACGGTGCACGGTGTAACGGTGAGTTGCTCAAGGTATCCGATGGGGTTGCCCTGGAAGAGGCCCGACTGCTTGCCAGCCAGCGTATGCTTGAGCGACACGACGGAATCGGCACCCTGCCCCGCGCCCAATTCAGCTTCATCAACTCCATCGCCTACAGGATGGCATTGGTCGCCTATGACCGGTTCGACGCGACCATCTCACTCGCCCGGAAAAGTGACTGGGACATCGCGGCGGCAGAACTCATCGTCACCGAAGCCGGCGGCCAAGCAACGGCCCCAGACGGCTCAGAATTTCTCTACAACACCCAAATCGCGCGGCACGACGGCGTCATCGCCGCCGGCCCGAAACTGTCCGAGGACATCCTGAGTCGCTTGTAAAGGCGCCCAACCACTCGACCTCCAGCGCACAGATGGATGGACAGCCGTGTGGGCAGGCAGATGCCACCATTGCCACAGGTTCGGTCATGCAAATAATTTTCCTTGATCCGGCGGTCTAGAGCAAATTTTGTTGAGCTGGAAGTCCCGGTGAGGCACCAACATCCAGCGGACTGCATCCAACAGCGTATTGGAAGTTCGCCCTCGGTGTTATCCTCGTCCGGCATACCAACAGGTTGAAGATTCATGGCCGTTACGGAAGAAGCCCGCAACGTGGCGCCATCGACTGGCAGGGACATCGGATGGTGCGCCAATCCGTTCGTGGTGTGGCTGCTTGCGGAGGGCTGGGCCTGC
>Ga0115002_10000600_pt1 | contig 50376 bp, 42 predicted proteins | sample ArcticOcean_MG_C_8_FD_89576 | JGI IMG/M metagenome (GOLD analysis project Ga0115002, IMG submission 89576) | Marine microbial communities from western Arctic Ocean - ArcticOcean_MG_CB11_86 | ecosystem: Environmental > Aquatic > Marine > Oceanic | place: Arctic Ocean: Canada Basin | collected... | reverse complement strand
CCGAACGAGAAGGGGCATGTGGAACATCTGCTGGACTTCGCACGCAGCAACTATCTGGTCCCGGTTCCACGCGTTGATTCTCTGGAAACGCTGAATGGCGAACTGAAACAGCGGTGTCGGAAGGATTTGGGGCGTCATCTACGTAGCAAACCCGCTGCGAAGCAGGAACTGCTGGCTGAAGAACAGCAGGAATTTCTGCGTCCGTTGCCCAAGCAGACGTTTGAAGGTCGACGCGTGAAACTGTCAAAAGCCTGCTCGCTGTCGTTGATCCCGTAGGGTCAAAATATTCGGCCGACCGCTAAGTGCAGGACATTCCTGCACTTCTGAAATCTGAAAAACGCTCACTTCGGCTGGCTCGTTTCAGGGAAGAGCCGGCACCGATTCTTCGGCGCCGAAACAAAACGGCTTGTATCCCGGTGTTACTACGGACAAACCTGGGCAACGAAAGTCGTTGAAAACACCTCATCTCATAGGCCAGAAACGTCGGCTGAGTATTTTGACCGTACGGGGTGCGATCGAATTCAATTTTGCCTTAGGCGAACTCCAGATCAGAGAGTTTCCTTCCGGCAAGGTCTTTCGGACAATGTCACTTGGCACGTTGCCTGTCCGGAACAATCGGGTATTGGTCAACCCCCCTGTCTGGTCTCACAACGGAACAATGCTCGCCTTGCCCATTGCACATGACACGTCAATTTGGAATGTGTCGAACGGGAAACGACTCCGGGTGATCCGTGGCAGCAACCCTGTTGCCTTCTCGCGGGCAGGGAACAGATTCGCCGCCAGCGAGGCGCACGGCGTCGGCCACATTTGGAACCTGTCAACAACTTCGGATCGCACAAAAAGTCATTGAGGCGGTGGCATGCCTCAGTGATCAACAGCAGAACAAATGCCGAACGCTGTGGCAAACATCGCTGCTGTCCGTCACTTCCCAGACCGAGCGAATGCTCTGCTGCGGACCACTTCCCTGATGATGGACTTCAGTTTGAAATCGTCTGCTTCAGCCTTTGCAATAATGTCGTCCACCACGACGGAATCCGCGGCCGTGAGTTCTCTTGCTAAAGCAAACCTCAGCAAATGGCTGGTAAACGCTTTTGCAAAACGCAACTGCTCTTTTGTCACAGCTTCTTTGAACTCGACGGCATTGTTGAATTTGTATTTCTTCAGGAGTGTCCCGCTGGAGTCTATGTCTCGTCCATTGTCGTATTTGTCTCGCCAGCGACCCGTGATATCGAAGTTCTCCATCGCGAAACCCAGCGGGTCGAGCCTGGTATGACAGGCCGCACACGTTGGGTTCTCACGGTGAATGGCAAATTTCTCTCTGATGGTTAACTTCTTCGAGGTTTGCTCCTCGTTCAATGGAGGAATATCGTTGGGCGGCGGCGGGGGCGGGTCGTTGAAGATCACCTCGATGATCCACACACCCCTGGCGATCGGAAGAGTTCGTTTCGGACCGGACGTCATGCTTAACACAGCGGCGTTGGTAATCACCCCGCCATAGCGTGGATCCGAAACGGCAACCCGCTCAAACGCCTGCGAACGCATTTTCCTGCGCATCTCGTCGTCGAATTTGCGTTGTGCGTTCTGCTGTAACGTCTTCGGATCCTGAAACGGAGGGACTTGTTTCAGAGCGATTCGTGATTGCTGAAGCGTCTTCGCCAAAGTCTGTTGATTCGTTCTTTGCTTAGGTGTCAGTGCCTGCAACAACTCCTTGTCCGAAATATAGAGATTGTTACCACGACTCGATGCGGCAACTTCGTCAGACGTCAAAGCACGATTGTATAAGCGGGCCTTGTCGATCCTCACGGTGAGGAACTTGTTGCCGCCGGCGGGCAAATGGCGCAAACCGAACAGGACCGAGCTACGATTCTTGGGGAACGTGGCCGATCCTTTACGGTACGGTTTGCCATAGGGTTTGCCGTCGCGGTAAAGGGTGGTTGTTCCGTCCGCTTGATAGACCATCGCCAGATGCAACATCTGATTGGTCTTGGTTTCCGGGGTGGAGCCGGGAAAGTCATTCGTGCGTCTGAATCCGTTGCTTCCAGAGATCCAATGCTGCGGTTTTCTTTCGCCCAGAACGATGGTGTCAAAGAAATCGCCCGGTCCTTGGATGCCCATCAGTCCGCCGCCACGTTGATTCAGGTTGGCCACCTTGCACCAGACTTCCAACGTCTTGGCTTTCAAATCGATCGGCAGCATCTTGCTTTGCAGGTGAGCCCGATTGAGGACGACCATGCCGTCCTCGAACTGGATCTTGCCGTGCGATTGCAGGTCGAGCGAATTGACGGATTCCTTCAGGTCGCCATTAAATTCCCAGGCCGCGTACGGTCTCAGGTCGACGGCGGATTTGACACCAGGTTCTTTCTTGCGAGCAGCCAGCAGTCTGGTTCTCACCGGTTGGAGCAACCGATTCAGTGCTGCTTGCGAACCTTTGATGTTCGCCTGCTGACGTTTTCGTCGCGTATCGTTGAGCCGGTTGGATTCAACAATCGTGCGCGTGTCAATTTTCGACGGCTGCAAGTCGGATGTGTACCAGGTTTTCAGGAACTCGCTTCGATAACTGAACTTTGGAGAGATGAATTCAATGATCGGCCGATCTTCGAGGAACACGGCATCGAACAGCAGCAACGGTTCGAGAACCATTTGCAAGCTGGCGGGGTTGGTCTTGTCCAGGCTGAAGTACCGGTTGATCTGTGGGTCCGGCGTTGCCCCCAGAACGTTCTCAAGTTGCATCCACTGAGCGGGAAAGGAGTCCAGGAAACGTTCGATCTTTGGGTCGGCCAACATCCTCTCGATGGTCTTGTTCAGAATTTCGGGCTTGCCGAGTTCTCCACTTTCGGTCAACCGCAGCAGTTCCAGATCCGGACAACTGCCCCAGAGAAAAAAGGACAAGTTCGAGGCCAGTTCAAACGGCCCCTGCTTGGCGTTCGCAGTTCCCGATCGATAAAGAAACAGGGGTGATGACAAAGCAGCCGAGGCCGCTTTTTTCATGCTGTCGGTAAAGGATGCCCCCTGTTTCATCTTCGACATGACATAGGCGGTGTAACGCTCCAGCGTCTCGCGTTCGATCGGGCCGCGAAAGGCCTTTCTTAGAAAAGGTGCCAATCGGGCTTTGACTTCCGCCGAGTGATCAGTGCCGCCCGCCGGCTCTTTGAACAACTTGTTCCAAACACCAACGTTCTGCGGGTTGAAGTCCGGGCTGTCCACAATCGACACGCTCAGTCGCAGAAATGCGTCCAACAGCAACGGAGAAAGTGTCAGTTGGTTGGCCTGGTTGTCGAAGCCATGTGAGGCTCGCAAGTCCTTGGGGAAGGAACGCACTTCACGCAATCCGACGAGGGGATTCAGGGAATGGGACACCACATTCACCTTGCCCGGCATCTTCCCGGTTCCCGTATGCAGGTAATTCCCCTGTCGGGTCATCAACCTTTCCGGCAACTGGTAAACATCCCGTTTCAACTGGAAGAGATCCTTCACGGAGTTGTTGTATTGAAACCGATTGAGCCGCCGAACCAGGACTGGCTCTTCCCCTTTGCCGGCTGTCGCCTCGCGCAACAGGGACTTCAACGTGGTGAGTAGCTTCGTGCGAGATTTCTGATCCAGTTGCGGTTCGCCTTCAGGCGGCATGTCGTTGGCATCGATGGCATCGATCATGCTCTTGATGAGCTCGGGTTTCTCAAGGAATTGCTTGGCGGTCGAGATCTGCTTGAGATTGACCTTCCCGTTCACTTCTTTTCCGCCATGACACTTGTCGCATTTCTGCACAAGCAGCGGTTTGACGAACATGTCGAAATCGGCCGCACGACCGGCTGACGTTCCACTACATGCAATCGCAGCCGCCAGCGACAGCAGTCGGCAACTCGTCAGAATGCCCCGTTTTGTCAGCATGAAAAAGAACCTCGAATCCAGCAAGAAAGGAAGCAGATGATGAGCGCCAATAAAGTCACGACCTCTTGGCGGTGATCACACAGTGGATCGCATCTCCGGACAACGAATTAAGTGGTCAAACCCTTTGAGGTTAATTCCACAGATCGGAAACGACGCCGTTGCTGTCCGCGAACGCATCGAGTTCCACGCCCATCAATTGGGCAACCGTCAGCCACATGTTGGAGTTCAGCGTGCCGCTCTGGGAACGGATGAACCGGCCTTGTTTGATCTGGCCCTGCGCTTTGCCGGCCACGATGAGGGGCAAGTCGTAATATTGGTGCGTGGCCCCGTCTCCCAGGCCCGCACCATAAGTGACGAGCGAGTTATCCAGCAGCGAACTGCCGTCGGATTCCTTGATCGCCTTCATGCGAGAGAGAATGTAGGCGTATTGTTCCATGTGGAAGATGTCGATTTTCTGCAGCGACTTGTACCCCTCACCTTTTTGATTGTGGGTCATGTTGTGATGTTGGACCGGCTTGTCGAAGACCCCCTCGTATCGCAAGGGAGCATCCCACCTTTCGGGGCCGACCATGAACGTGCAGACGTTGGTGATCCCCATCTGCAAAGCCAGCAGCATCAGGTCCGCCTGTAACTTGATGTAGTCCCCTCGCGGCAGAATCTCGTTCTTGGGTATTTCGACGTCGGCTTCTGCAACCATCTTGCGCTGCTTCGCAATTCTGACTTCAACGTTGCGAATCATCTCGATGAACTCGCCAAGTGTCTCCCGATCATCGCGCCCGAGTTTCCTGGAGAGAGTCTTGGCATCGGCGAGTATCAGGTCGGTGACGTCGGTCAGGTGTGTTTGGTAACTGTCCACCATGAAGAGTCTGTCGTAGAGCTTCTGGGGGTCTTTAATCGAAGGGGCAATCTTGTCCGGACCGTACCAGGAGATGTTGTTGAAATGGATCGACTCTTTCGGGGCGGTGAAGCCGTTGCAACTGATCTCCAGTGTGCGAAAAACGGTTGACCCACCAATGTTGTCACCGATGACTTGATCCAAGCTGCGACCGTTGGGATGTCGAATGCCCTGCTCTTGAGCCTGCACGGGTGACAGACTTGTCAGATAGCACGAGGCCCCCTGGGCATGCACGTCCTGACCATTCTTAAAGGTACGGTCCAGCCCGGTGACCAAGGTGATGTCCTTGGTGTGACCAGACAACGGTTGCATGGTCGAGGTAAGTTCCAGGGGGTAGATCCCCGGCTTGTTCTGCACTCGCTTTTGTTGTTTCGTCTTGTCCGCGTTGAATCCGCCGACAAAGCCGGGCAATGTCCCAGCCTCCTCGCCGGGAAAGAAGCAACGGCGAACAAGCCCGTTGGGAACATACATGATCACCAGCTTCTTGCTGGGTTTGTCTGTACGCTTCTTGGTTTGAGAAGCCAGTGACGGCAGATTTGGCAGTGCCAGCGTGGCCCCATTCGCAAGCAGGAACTGTCTTCGAGATAAATTCATTGCTCGCTGTCCTGAGCTAGCTGGAGTTCCACAAGTGATTCAACGACCGAACGCCTGGATGGGGCTGCAGAACCAATCGACATGTCGCTCGACCTCCAGTTCAAGGCGATGAGATTGAACGACTGAGGCGTTGCTTACAGCTTAATCGGAGCCTTGATGATAGCACAATTGTACTTCTCGCGGAACAAATCAAGCACGCGGTATCCCTCGGAGTTGTCGAAGGGTTCCTGCCGAACGCGAAGGCACAAGACCAAACCCAATCATCAGCAGAACCCGTCCAATACAGACGACTTGGGAGCGTTCGCTGTCGCCGCCATTGCGCATCGACAGCACCGATCGCCACAAAGGGCTGATCCGCGTTCCGGCAGAGTCGAACTTCGGCCAGCCAGGCCCGTTACCTAAATCAATTCTGCAATTGGTTCGTGTTGATCGACGAGGTATTGAGGTCGTCCGCGCAGATCGTTCAGCGTCAGTTGGCGGGCGTCGATCCCCATGTTGTGATACAGCGTCGAGAAGACGTCGCGGTAGTGTACCGGGCGGTCGGCGGGGACTTCGCCCAGGAGGTTGGTCGAGCCGATGACCTGGCCGGTTGTCATGCCGCCGCCGGCCAGCAGGCAACTGTTGGCGTTGGGCCAATGATCACGGCCCGCGTTGCCGTTAATTTTCGGTAGTGGGTCAGTTTGAAATCGGATCGGACGCGATTCGGCCGGGCCACACTCGACGGATTCGGCTGTTGCCCCCGGTGCGAACTTTCCGCCGAAAGCCAAACGCGTGATCTACCTGTTCATGCACGGCGGCCCTTCGCAAGTCGAATTGTTCGACTATAAGCCGCAGCTCAAAGAACACCATGGAACGGAACTTCCCAAATCCGTGCGAGGTGACCAACACTTGACCGGCATGACCGTCAACCATAAGTCGTTTCCGATCGCGTCGGGGTCGCAGTTCAAGTTTCGACAGCATGGACGGAACGGAGCCTGGGTCAGCGAGTTGATGCCACACTTGGCTAAAGTGTCCGACGAGTTGTGCTTCATCAAGTCGATGCATACCGAAGCCATCAACCACGACCCGGCGGCGGCGTGAAACCCGGCATGTCCTACGGTGCGACTGACGACTTTTGTTACAACGTTGTCGAAAACCCGGTCCACGTCCACGACTTGAACGCCACCATTCTGCATTGCCTGGGCATCGACCACACACGACTCACCTACCGTCACCAGGGACGCGATTTCCGGCTGACCGACGTTCACAGCAAAGTGATCCACGACCTTTTGGCGTGAGCCGTGCTGATTGCCACGACATTTGGGAGTCTTCGACGCTGGCCGTTCTTCAGCAGTTGATGCGTCACGAGAGCATCGACACGAGGCTGAAATTTTACTCTGGGCGGAAAAGCCCCAGGCGACCGCTGAGCCCTATGGGCAGCCGTTGAAGGGAATCTCACAGACAATCATCCCTTATTCCGGTCGATCTTGGCAAAAGAAAAAAGCCGCAACCCATTACTGAGTCACGGCTTCTGTAAGAGGCGCCGCCCGGATTCGAACCGGGGATGGCGGATTTGCAATCCGCTGCCTTAGACCACTTGGCTACGGCGCCGTTAGCACGAAGCGGCCATTATAGTGATGAGCCAGCACAGGGAAAGTGCAACTGAAAGATCGCTGGCAGGCAAACCTTCAATGTGGTGAAAACGACCGTCACGTTGGTAGAATCAATCGTTGTTGGATTGTGAACTTTGGACAATGGCCGTGAAGGCTGTGTCGGGAATTCAAACTGTTAGATGAACAAGCAAGGTTGAAAATGTCTTCCCCAATACGCTCGGATATCATGGCAACGCGAACCCAGAATCGTACTGACTCAGCGAGCTTTCTTCTGTGGATGGTGTATGGGTTGATCCTACTTGGAGCAATTGGGAGTTTTTTTCAGGATCCCAGTTCACAGGGGAAACCTTGGATGATTTTATTTCCAACAATAATCTGTTTGTTGGGAGTGTACGTCCAACGTCTCGAGCTTCGGATTGTCGCTCTTGAATCGCAACGCGGCAATCAAACGCACATTGAAGACGCCTGACAGCGATCGTGTCGCGACGAGGACACCAACACGAGAAACACCAGCGGAGAAGGATGCGTGAATTCATCGTTCGTTTTCACGCAAGAACTCGATCGCTGGGGGCCTGGAGCATCCACCGGGGGAGGTGTCTCGGAGATTGAGGCTGAGGCGTATTGTCGGGAGTTGACGCGATCGCATTACGAAAACTTCCCTATCGTCAGTTGGCTGCTCCCACGTCGCCTGCATACACATTTCCAAAGCGTGTACGCATTTTGCCGCTGGGCTGATGATCTGGCCGACGAAGTGCCGGACAAAAAGCGAAGCCTCGAGCTGCTGGCGTGGTGGCGCACGCAGTTACACGATTGCTACGCGAGTCGGCCTACAATAGGCGAGCATCCGGGGATCAAGCATCCGGTCTACGTGGCTCTCGCGAAAACGATTTCCGAGTGCGAGATTCCCATCGAACCGTTCGACGATCTGATTTCAGCGTTCGAGCAGGATCAGCACATTGGCGAGTACTCGACGTTTGAGGAATTGCAGGCGTACTGTCGCCGCAGCGCGAACCCGGTGGGCCGCATCGTCTTGCACTTGATTGGTCAGGTCAACGAGCGCAATCTGGCATGGTCAGATTCGATCTGTACGGGATTGCAACTGGCGAACTTCTGGCAAGATGTCTCCCGAGATTTCGACATCGGTCGTGTTTACTTGCCACGCGAGGACCGCGAGAAGTTGGGCTATTCCGACGATTCGCTACAGCGTCGCGAGACGAACGACGCTTTCATTGCTTTGATGCAGTATGAGGTCGATCGGGCTGCTGAGTTTTTGCGGGCTGGAATGCCATTGGTCGACGCGCTGCCGGGACGATTGCAGATCGATATCGAATTGTTTGCTCGGGGCGGGTTGAAGATTCTGGAGCAAATCGAACGAATCGGTTATCGTGTATGGGAGACGCGTCCCACCGTAACGAAGTGGGATGCCGTGAATCTGTTCTGTCTCTGCTTGGCACGGGGCTGCGGTCGGACCTTGGGGCTATGTCGAACGAATCCAATGTCGAGCCGTCGCGAGGAAGCTTCTGCGAACCGCAGATCGTGACGGTTTCGCCAGCCGACTCGTTCGCGCAATGTCAGCAAATCGCGAAGAAGGCGGGAAACTTCTACTTCTCGTTTCTCACGCTGTCTCGTGATCAATTCCGCGATATGTGCGCACTCTATGCGTTCATGCGACTGACCGACGATCTGGGAGACGATACCACGCGTCCGGTCGAGGAACGGCGAATCGCGCTGGAACAGTGGGAGCAGAGCTTGCACGCCGCGTTAGAGCAGGGCGAGTTTTACCATGCGGTATTGCCCGCGCTGGCAGATGTTGTGTCGCGTCGCCTAATCCCGCACGAATACCTGTTCGCAGTGATCAAAGGCGTGCGGATGGATCTCGACTGCAATGAATTCAACACGTTCGCCGACCTCCAACGCTACTGCTACCACGTCGCCGGTGCTGTTGGTCTGTGCTGCATTCATGTTTGGGGGTTCCGAGACGAGCGGGCCGTCGCCGCGGCTGTGAATTGCGGACTCGCGTTGCAGTTAACAAACATTTTACGCGATCTCGGTGAAGACATTGTCGACGGGCGGGTCTATCTCCCCCAAGAAGACCTCGACCGTTTCGGTTACTTGGCGGACGACTTGAGGGTCCATCTTCGCAACGAGGAATTTCACGCCCTGATGCAGTTTGAAGTCGCTCGCGCTCGGACGTATTACGCCCGCGCGGAGGAACTGTTCGACTACTTAGAGCCGGCGGGCAGGCCGATCTTGCGTGCGATGCTGGATATCTATGAAGGGTTGTTAACCGAACTCGAACATCGCGAGTACGACGTCTTCAGCAGGCGGGTGTCACTTTCGACTTGGCGGAAGTCGTGGATTGCCTTGCGGTCGATCGGTGCACGCTTTCGGCGTCCGACGGGCGTTCGCCGTGACAGTTCTTCATCGGACTGCTAACAAAAAAACATCCCTGGCAACGACGCACGTCGCCAAGGATGAATGAAGACCGGCAAGGTCACAGTTACTTCTTGACACGTTCGAGCGTTTTCTTGGCCGTCTTTTTCGAGGAGCCTTTATCGTCTGCGGGAGCGTCCGGAGCGTCCCCACTGGATGCTTTCGCAGTTTCCTCGTCTTTCTCACCGTCTTTCTCACTGGTCTCGTCTTCCTCGGCTTCCTCGCCACTGTTCTCGGCTTCTTCCGCCGCTCGCTTCTTGGCGATTTCTTGCACGAAGGAGGTCAACGTGGTCGGACCAGTAAACAAGTGTAAGCGGTCTTTGTACCACACGGCGTGATCGAGCGAGCCTTCGACTTCCTTCTTCTCGGAGTTCAGCAGCACGATATCATTCCCATTATTCACGGGAGCGTACTTCTGCGGTGCGGCGTCGAATTTCGTTTTCGCGTCGGACGAGGAGAAGTAGAAGGTCTTTGAACCGTGAACCGTGCTGAATTCGGGAACCGCATCAACAAGGTCACGACTATCTCGCAAAGCCACTGGGCAGAACCCCTTAAGCCCTGTGCGTTCAGAACGGGCGGCAATCTTCTTCAGCTTCTCTTTCCGTTCCTGATCGCCCTCCGACTCGGCTTCGTCTTTGGAATCGACTACCTTCTCCTCTTTGTCGTTCGGGGTGAATTCCGCAGGATCGGAAGGTTCGCCGAGACCGGGGATCGACCGAATGCCGTCCGGTTTCGGGTTGTCGTCGGACAGCTTCAGTCCGCTGAACGGGCTTTGAGAATTGTCGAGACTGGGGATCGACGGTTTGTCGTTCTGTTTCGGCTTCGGGTCGTCGTCGGTCAGTTTCAACCCGTTGGATGAACTTGGAGGACCGTCGAGACTGGGAACCGACTCTTCGTCCTCGGGTTCCGGGAACAGGTCGGGAAAGTCGTCATTGGAGGCGGACTTCTTCGGTGCGACTTTTCCTTCACCGCTATTTTTGACGCTCTCGATGACGGGAATGTCACCGTCAAGACTGGGCAGGGCATTATCTTTCGTCTCAACGACAAACGGTTGTTGGACCGGGGGTTGTTGAACTGGTTGTTGCTGAGGCGGCAGTTGGACCTGCTTGCGAACGATGTTCGGAGGCAACACATTGGGAGCACGACGTTCCTTTTGGTCCTGAATCCGACGGACAGTGAGGATTCGACGTGTCTGCGGTGTCGCTCCTTGCTTCGCAGGCGGCGTCCGCTTCGCTCGCTTGGCCCAGGGGAACAAACGATCGAGCAATCGCGGTGCGGCAGCGGTTTGGGGGGCCGCAGCCGTGGGACGCGGTCGTGTGGCTGGTCCTTGGCCAACGGCTCGCGGATCTTGAGGTGTGTTCGGCACACGGCGAACGCCCTGCGGGGGCATCTGCTTGCCGTTCAGTTTGTACATCTTCTGCAGTTCGTTGAGAATCTGACTTTGATTACCAGACTGTCGAGTTCCGGGAGCGACATCGGTCGTTTGCTGAATCACATTGGTTGGGATTCGCTTGGGAGATTCTGCAACGCTGCGTTTAATCGCTGTGGGACGCTTGGCTTGCAATGAAGCCGAGGGTCGCTTGGTCTGCGAGGAACTCGTGTTCCGACGAACGGCAGGTTTCCTTGAACGGCGAGCAGTGTTCGAGTAGGTCAAGCGGTTCGAGCTAGCGAACGTGGACCGACTCCGAGATTGTTTGGGGGATGATGTCGGTTTCCGGTTAGCACTCGCGGTCTTGGTTGTGGAGAGCGGTTTATCGATATTCGCCAATTTCGAGAACAGGACGCGAAGGGTCGATATCGATGTTTTTTTCTTGGACTTGGCGTTGCGATTGGCATCTGTCGCTTGTCCACGAATCGTGGGTTGCGAGGTGCGGGGAGCCGCTTGGGACTTCCGCACAACGTTCGCGGAAATCGCCGTTTTGTCGGCGGTGCGTTTAGGTTGCACGATAAGCGGCGGGGTCGTCCGTCGCGGCGAGGATGGCTGGGAACTCTTTTGCGGAGGGACCTTGCCATTTTTTGTGTAGAGTTTATCAAGTTCGCGTTGCACGGCGTTATTCAACGTCGCCTGAGAACCTCCGCCTGACTGAGCAGGTAAGGTCGTCGGCTGGATGAGCAGCATTCCAATTGCCGCGCAGACAAGGCAGCATCCCGCCCCCAAAGCAAGTCTGGCGTTCATATCTCTGCATCTCCTGATTCTTGCAGGAGTGATTCTCCTGCACGTCTTGTCGAGGCCGAACCGGCCGGCAACATGCCGAAACTGCCCGGCGGCTTAGACTCAGCGGTTCCGGACCGTTGCACATCAACGTCAAGACGACGATAATCGTCAGAATCCGGCCAACCGCTTCGTACAGGTAGTCTATCGTCCCAGCAGGGGTCGTTTTCTGACGCCTATGCCGATTTCAAGAGTGATTCGGGGCGGACGGTTGAGAGAATCGGCAAGACCCGAAAACTCTTCCCAATCTCACAGGCTCACGAAATCGGAATTGCAAAGACCCACCGGCAGCGCGCGACGCAAACTGTTTTGCGCGCAGATGAATTCCTGAAACTCGACATTCTCCAATAGAAACTCTCCAAGGCTAGACCATGAACCAACCAACGCCCTCGTCTCTCGATTCGAATTCCGCAGGCCCCCAGCGGATTGTGATCGAGCAGGTCGAAGCTCCCAAGAGACGTAACTGGCTTGTCCGACTGTTAATTGTCGGGCTGGTGATGTCGGTGATGTTCAACTTCGGGGTGATGTCCGCCTACCACGAGTACTTTGCGAACACCACACCGCCACTGGAACGGTTTCATTCGGGCGATCCCGAGGCTTCTGCGAAAATCGCGGTCATCAATGTGAGCGGAACCATCATGCCGCCGTTCACCAAGCGATATCTGAAAATGATCGATCGGGCAGCCGAGGACGATGCCGTTAAGGGCGTGCTGCTGGTTGTCGACAGCCCTGGTGGACTGGTGGCCGACAGCCATCAGATCTATCACCGGTTGCGGGAGCTGGAAACGAAATCGAAGAAGCCGGTTTTCGTTTCGATGAAACGCATGGCCGCCTCGGGGGGCTACTACATCGCAATGGGAGCCGGGACGAAAGGTCGTATTTTCGCCGAACCGACGACTTGGACCGGTTCCCTCGGTGTGATCATTCCGCGCTACGACGCGTCGGAACTGGCCGCCAAACATGGCGTGAAGCCGGATTCGCTCAAGACGGGTGAGTTCAAGGATTCACTCAACATGTTTCGTCCGCTTTCCGAGGCCGACAGAGAGTTGTGGGCCGAAATTCTCGACGATGCGTTCGGCCGGTTTATCGGAGTGATTTTCGAAAACCGACCGAAGCTCGACGAGGCAGCCGTCCGCAACCTGGCAACAGGGCAGATCTACACCGCCAATCAAGCGTTGGAGAACGGGTTAGTCGACGAGATCGGTTTTGACGACGACGCGCTCGAAGCATTACAGAAGCATTTGAAACTGAAGAAGGTTCGCGTCATCTCGTACAAGTTTCAACCTGGGCTACTTGAGATCGTCACGGGATCGGCCGAAGCCAATACAGCCGACTCGACTTGGCAGCGGATCATGGAATCCACCGTACCGCGCGCCATGTATTTTTGCTCGTGGGCACCGGGAATCGGCAGTTTGGCTGTGCCGTCACGCTGAAGTTCGTTTCTCCGAGCAAGCAGGCTACTTCTTCTTTGCCGCTTTGGAAGCAGCTGGCTCGGCGGGGCTTTGTTGGCGGAACACGAACAGAATGCGTCGCGTGCGCGGTGACTTCTCATTCGCTGCCGCATCGGCCTTCGTCCTTTGGGCATCCGGTGAGGTTGCCTGTGATCGTCGCTTAGCTGAAGCGGTCGGCGAAAGACGGAGCAAAAGTTGATACGAAGACGAACCTGACTCGCCCTGCTTGGTTGGCAGCCGCTTTTCCGGCTGGCCTTTTTCTTTTCCGGCCGATTTCTTCAGTGGGGCTGACGAAATGAGATCCTTGCGCGCAGAGTTTTTTGTCCGGGACTTGCGAACGGACAGCCGACCGCGACCGAGTTTGGCCTTCGTCGGCTTCGGAGCGGGCCGTTTGGCGAAGTTCGTTGCTGACTTCGCCTTCTCCGGCAGGGCATCCGCCGCAGACTCGGTGGCTCCGCGAAGCACCGCGTCAGACCCCAATTTCAGATTCAGTGCGTTGATCGGTTCCAGCGACGTGAACTGCTTGTTCTTTCGCAGAGTAGTCAGTACGGTATTGGTCTGCGCTGCGGATGTTTGCACAAAAACGGCTGTCAGGGCGTGGGCTTGGCTGGCGTTCGCCCCGCCCGGAACAGTCGATTCCGCATAGGTCTTCGGCTGGTGACGACTGGGAATGTCACTGCTGGAAAGGAGACTCTGCATTTCGGCAACGGCTTGTGGGATGTCGGCACAGGTGACCTCGATGATCTGCGTGTCGGCGGGTAGATCGAGTTGCTGCTCGATTCCAGAGGCCAATGCTTCCACAGCCAGCCCCTCTCCCTCGAATGCGTCATCCATCACGAGACTGCGATTTGCGTCGCTGTTGTTTTTGTCCCGTTTCTTGTCGGTGACTTCAAACCGATCATCGTTCGGTAAGACGGTATCGACGACCTGCGCATTGTCGGCTGCATCGGGTAGCAACTGTGTCATCAACAGCAGCACGGCCGCAGAAGCCAGCAAGCCGGCGATGGATGCCGCCCAGTTCTTCCGCGCGGTGGGCGGGTTCGGGGTGGTTTTCGCTGCCGGTTGTACGGTTTTCTGTCGAACGTGATCGAATACGGAAGCCGCAAGTGTGGAAGGGGCGGTGCTTGGGGGAATCGACGTGAGCAGTACGGAGAGCTGTTTTAGCTCGTCGAGTTCACGACGCATCTCGGCTGATGTTTCGAGCTGCTGTTCGACTGCGGCGCGCTCGGCTGGCGAAAGTTCGTCGTCGAGATAGGCCGAGAGTAACTCGTCGTTGTTTTTTTGGTTCATGAGAACTCGACTCGATCACTCGTCTTTTAGAAGTACGCGCAGTTTCTCTTTGAGTTCGGTACGGCCTCGGTGGATTCGGCTGCGGACCGTTCCGATCGGGCAGCCGACGATTTCGGCGATTTCTTCGTACTTGAGGCCTTCCATTTCCTTGAGCACGAGCACCGTTCGATAGTCTTCCGGCAATTCGGCCAAGGCTGTGCGGACCATGACCTGCTGTTCGGTGAGTTCGATCGCATGTGACGGGCTGGTTTCGGGATGCCCATCGATCGGCTCGACGCCGGCGTTTTCGCGAGCAGCGTCGATCGAGACCGTGGGGCGTCGATTTTTTCGCTTGCGACTGATGGCCGCGTTCATCGCGATACGAAACAGCCACGAATAAAACGCCGATTTGCCCTGAAACGTGCTGAGCTTATGGAACGCCTGCACGAACGCATCTTGAGCCACGTCCCGCGCATCTTCCGCGGAACCGGTTACGCTGACGAGTGTGTGATACAGACGGTCCTGGTAGCGAACAACCAATTGGCCGAAGGCTTCAGTTTGTCCGGATAAACACTCGTCGATCAACTGTTGATCGTCGGTAGTCACAATCTATTCGGTGATTTGACGTGGCTCGTGGTCGAAAGGTTCCCGCAAGGAGCGTTCAAAACGAATCGCCCAAGTGAGTTGATCAGGATGGGGTCAATCGTCTGCCGAGAGGCTATGAATGTCAAGGTGTTGTGCAAGACAGGGTTACATCGAGACTGTCAGGCCGGTGAAACGCTGGCGGAGTCGTTTGCGACACCCAGCGAGATCGACTTTCGATTGTGCAGGGTCAGATACGCATAGAACGGCACCCAGGCGGCCAACATGCCGATGCTGACCCATTGGGAAATCGTCAACGACGTGTTGAGTTGGCCCAGTTCATCGCCACGCAGGAATTCGATTGTGAAGCGGGAGATCGGATAGAGGAACCAGCCGAGTGCCAGCACGGACCCGTCGTGATGTCGGTAACGGAAATAGCAACTGGTGAGAACAACCAATACCAAGGCGTTGATCGAGCTGTAAATCTGCGAGGGATGCATGGGAAACGTGGCGACGGCATCGGGAGCGAGAAATCCTCGCGAGAGCATCGCATTGAAGGGCACGCTATTGGCCGGGAAGGTAATCGCCCAAGGCAGTTCGCAACGATCCCCGTAACAACAGCCATTCAGCAAGCAACCGATGCGACCGAACGCCAGGCCGATGAAAACCGACGGCACAAGAACATCGGCAAAATGGAGCGGGTCGAGCTTGCGTGTCTTGCAGAACACGAGGTAAGCGACCGCAGCGAGAATGAGCCCTCCGTAGAAGACCAAACCTCCGTCCGGCAGGTTGACAGCCGCCTTGAGCAGATCAAACCCCTGCTTATTGGCGAAAACGCGTTCATGGTATTGCATCAAGTAGAACAATCTTGCACCAAGAATACCGCCGAAGAAAATCCACATCGCGGCATCCCAAACGAGTTCGCCGTTGAAGCCGGCCTGTTTGGCTCGTTGCGCGCCCAACCACCCACCGACACAAAAGCCGACGAGCAGCATGAACCCGTATCCGTAAACCGGGATCCCGTTGGGAAACGATGCAGCGGCCCAACGGGGAACGGCTAGCAGAAACCCCGCGACCACAGACCAGAAGACAATCGACGAGGTAATGGTTGCCGTCTCTACTGCCGTTGCTGCCTGCGGTTCGCTACGCTGAGGCGACAAGCGACGCCACAACAGCCACCCCAGCCCGAACAGAGTCCAGGCCAGCAACAAGTACCCGACTCCAATGGACGTGATGCCTTCGATCGGCTCTGTTGACCAGAAGGCGTCGAGACGAATTCTCAGAAGCGTTTGACGCATTGAATGCTCATGCAGAAGACGCAGGCCGGCAGCAACTCACAATTCCGGCGGCTGCGAGATCGGTAGATTGTCGATCAGTCGCGTTCCGCCGACGTGGGCGGCAACCAATGCGACCATTTCGGTTCGAGGTGTGGTGAGTTCTTCGAGAGTCACCGCGTCGGCGACCGTCGCGTAGTCGATGTCGACTCCTGGAACCAATTCTAGGTGGGCGAGCATCGCTTGTCGGACCGCAACGACATCAGTCTCCCCTGCGGATAAACGACTCTTCGCCAGCAGGAGCGATTGTGAAAGCGACAGGGATTTTTCGCGATCGCTCGGCGAGAGGTATCGGTTACGGCTGCTCAGCGCCAAACCGTCGGCCTCGCGGACCGTCGGGCAAATTCGGATATCAATCGGCAGCTCGAGATCGGTACACATTCGCCGCACCAGCGTTTGTTGCTGGTAATCTTTGCGACCGAAATAGGCCAAGTCGGGCTGCACGATGTTCAGCAGCTTCAAGACGACGGTGGCCACACCCCGAAAATGTCCGAGGCGAAACTTGCCCTCCAGCACGTCGGAGAGACCTTCGATTTCGATGTACGTGGAGAAATTCTCAGGGTAGACCGTTTCGGCGGCCGGCTCGAAGACAAGATCCACACCGCGACGTCGGCAGGCATCGAGGTCGTTTTCTCGCGGGCGAGGATAGCGGTCGAGGTCTTCGTGCGGCCCGAATTGTGTGGGGTTCACAAAAATTGTGGCAACGACGAATTCACATTCCTCGCAAGCGGTTGTCACCAGGCTCAAGTGTCCGTCGTGCAATGCCCCCATCGTGGGAACCACGCCGATGGTCTCACCCCGTGCCCGGGCAGCGGCCACTTCACGGCGCACGGCTGCGACATCAGCCGTCACAACCATTTCCCGATCAAGAGCGCTCGTGGCGAGAGCAGTCATGGCTTCACTGATTCCACTTCACTAATTCCAACGGAAAATTCGCAGACTGATGCCGGCCACACATTGTTGAACCGTCGTGTCATTCTACTCATCGGCTGCCGGTTGGAGAATCGGCAGCGGCTTGGAAAATGGGGAATCGAGCGGAAATATCGGAGTGTTAGAATCCGTACTTCGGGTTCCGGGTGTCGAAATCGATGTCCTTCAAGCCGACGTTCGTTTTGATGGCCGAGTAGGTGTATTCTTCCATCAGCGGCGGTCGCTCGCCTGCCCGTCTTGGAAAACCGTACTGCTCGACACGTACCGGCAGACCGCTTTTTTTGTCGATGTACAACCGCGTCATGTAGTAGGGAAATTGTTTGCGTGGTCGCGGATGGGTGCTTTCGATGACACGACAGAGCGTGTTGCCCAGCCGGGCGTTGGGGTAGTATTGCACATTGATTTCGCCATACTTCGTTTCCCGTTCCCACTGGGCGATCACTGTCTGCACCATTGTTCGCAGGCCGATCTCTGTGATGGGGTACTTACTTTCCTCAAGCGCCCGAGGACTGGTCGGCGGTAACGAGACGGTTCCCACAACAGACTTCAGTCCCGTTTCGTGGGCCAAGATATGACCACGATTCCGCCCGTCGACGTAAATCACTTCGCGGCCTTCATGCGGCTTGATGAAGTGCAGATACACGCTGAACGGCTTGCGACGCAACTTGATTCGCATCGTCTGCGGAGGCTGTAATCGACCGCGCACGACTTCCCGCTTGCTGAAGACCGCTTGGAAGTCGGTCAAAGCCTCGGCCGCTTTGCCAGCCGCTTTCGCTTGCTGTAACGCGGGCACAAGCGGATGCGTTTTCTGCTTCGGCGGCGCGTTGTCTTGCGCTTTGGCACCGTGTGCTATCGCCAAGCCGCTTACGAATAGCACGATAACAATCAAGCGACGAAAACCTGCCGAACTGAACACGATCACTTCCATGAACCCAACCCTCGCAAAGACAATGCGCATTCTGTGGCGCGAGCGACGTAGCGTAGTTCAGCGGTCGAATTCTGACAAATCCAATTGGCGAAAATCGGCTGCTATTGGGGTAACTTTCGCATACGCAATCCACCGCCGCCGGGAACAATCTCGCCGCGACGGATTGTGGCAGCCGCAACCAGTAATTCGCTGCCGGTGCGGGTTTGCCGGTAGCTGTCGGTAAAGACGAACTCGCCTTCCCGCTTTTCGAGCAGAGCGATGTCTGCCCTCGTGCCTTCTTTTAGAGTTCCCAAGTCGTCCGACCGTCCGAGAACTTTCGCGGGGGCCGTGGTCGACATCTCGATCACCCGTTCCAGCGAAACACCCAAATGCAGGAATTTCGACATGGTTGTCGGCATATCATACACCGGGCCGTGGATGTTCTTGGTGTGCAGGTCGGTGCTGATGGTCGTCGGCTCGAACCCCTGTTCGAGAGCCGCTTCAACGACTTCCCATTGCAGGCTGCCAAAGCCGTGACCCACATCAAAAACAATCCCGCATTCGGCTGCTTCCCGGACCGCAGGGAACAGGCGACCCTCGTCGTCGAGAATTCGCGTACTGCCTCCCTTGAAGCAATGCGTAATGCAATCACCCGGCTCGAAATGTTCGATCATTTCAGGGATCGACATCGGACTTTCACCGATGTGAACCATCAACCAAGTTCCCGATTCACGAGCAGCTTTCACCGCGTCGAGAAAGTTGGCCCAACCTTGTTCGCCCTCGCCGATCAGGTGCTTGCCCGCGCGAATCTTCACACCGACGGCGACATCCGGAAAGCGACGAATCGTTTCCACCGTCCCTGCCAAGTCGGCGTAGCGACGGTCACGCAGTTCACCCAGGTTCGCCGCCACTAGCCCCGCACAAGAGAGATTGACCAACCCGAGAACCTCGGTCTTGGCACGCTTGGCGATTTCCACAAACCCTGGAAAATTATTGGAACCGGCCGAACCGGTATCGAGCATGGTCGTCACGCCACCCGCCGAGCAGAGTTCATCGGGATCCAACCCCCAAGGCGTGTGATCGTGGTAGACATGAACGTGCAAGTCGATCAGCCCGGGGACCACGTACAGGCCTCGACCATCAATCGTAAAGGTTGCCTCGACCTCAGGAATGCTCTGGGCCACTTTGACAATCTTCCCATCCAGCACTGCGACGTCACGTACACCGCGCAGGCCTTGGGAGGGGTCGATCACTTCACCTTGTTGAATCAGAACGTCGTATAGCATGTGGGCCTTTCGGTGCGAGAAGTTGTTCCGCCATTGAATGCGAAATGACCTCTCGTCGCAACGACACACGATTTCCAAGGGGCGAAACCGAAATGTAGAACGTGTGACTGAAGGGGAATGGGGCCACTCCTCAGACCGTGTCATCTGTTGAGGAACTGGTGGTGATTACGGCAAACGACGCCACCGCAACCTATTTCTTTGGCGGCGAACCAAGTAGTTCTCCTAGTGGGATGTCCCAGGCTCAACCCTGCCCAGGGACTGGGTTTCGTGGCCATTCGACAAGAGGAGAGGCGGAGACTGGAAGCAGTCTGCTCGTTAAGGCAAAATGATGACGCAAATCCACGGCAACAAGGCTGGCAAGAGCCCTGATGAGGTTGAGACACGACCCCGTTGGCAGAAAGCACGCCGGCTCGTCTTGCCAACTCTGACGGTGCTCTGACTGGGCCTGGTCGGGATCGGTCTGTCATGGCTGTGGAAGCATGAGGCAACACCCGGTGAGGTCTCCGAATCTCCGTCAAATTGGCCTGCCGACAGTCGAATGAAACGTAACGCCAAGCGCCCGACGCTTGTCGTATTTGCACATCCTCGCTGTCCGTGTACCCGTGCCAGCATCCGTGAATTATCCCGGCTCATGACTAATTGCCGAGGACGTGTTGATACTCGTGTGCTGTTCTTCAATCCATCGGGATTCTCTGCTAATTGGGAGAGGACCGACCTCTGGCTTTCTGCGGAAGCGATCCCCGGTGTCAGTGTCGCCGGTGACGAGGAGGGTTCCGAGGCAATCAAATTTCACGCAACAACGTCTGGTTACTCGTTGCTGTACGGCCAGAACGGTCGGTTGTTGTTCAGCGGTGGAATCACAGGATCACGCGGTCATTCAGGCGACAATGCAGGGAGAAGTGCCATCGAGCCGCTCGTAACGGGCGGTGTGGCAGATCGAAAACAGGCCTTCGTCTTCGGCTGCCCATTGCTGGGACGCGACGACAATTTCAATTCGGAGGCTCAAGAATGTCGTCGACAATAGAGCCGACAGCAGAACAACACGCTGGGATCTCTCAACGAGCGGATGATCTGTTCCTTGAGAATCACTTGAACATCTTCCGGCGAACCGACCGTTTGTTTGCCTGCATGATGATCCTGCAGTGGATTGCAGGCATTGCTGCGGCGGTCTGGATTTCCCCCCGCGCCTGGTTTGGGGCATCCAGCGAGACGCATCTTCATGTTTGGTCGGCGATACTACTGGGCGGTTTGATTTCCATCTTTCCTGTCTGCCTGGCCCTCGTTCGACCCGGCTCGACGTTGACTCGCTATGTGATCGCCATCGGCCAAATGCTGACATCCGCTCTGCTGATTCATCTCAGTGGCGGACGCATCGAGACACATTTTCACATTTTCGGGTCGTTAGCATTCCTGGCCTGCTATCGAGATTGGCGAATTCTCATTCCCGCCATACTTGTCATGGCGGCAGATCACTTCGTTCGCGGGCTGTACTTTCCGCAATCTGTCTTTGGAGTGTTGACGGCAAGCCCGTGGCGTGCCATCGAACATTCCGCCTGGGTTGGATTCGAGACCATATTTCTCGCCATCGCGATCAGACAGAGTGTACGGGAGATGAAATCCATCGCCCGACAACGGGCCGAACTCGAAGCAACCAACAATCAGATTCTGGAAACGAGAGATCGGTATCGTTCCATCTTGGCAAACGTCGTCGAATCAGTCATCACCATTAGCGAGACCGGGGCGATCGAGGAGTTCAACTCGGCGGCCGAGAAAATGTTCGGTTACACAGTCGATGAAGTGCTTGGTAAGAACGTCAATCTGTTGATGCCTTCACCGTTTCGTGAGGAACACGATGGCTACTTGAATCGCTATCTGACGACGGGCAAGAAGACAGTTCTCGACATTGGCCGGGAAGTCAACGGGATGCGGAAGGACGGGACAACGTTCCCAATGCATCTTGCAGTCAGCGAAGTCCACTTGAAGAAGAGTGACACAGGCGAGTCGTTCCGTCTGTTCACGGGGATTGTTCGTGATCTGACCCGTGTAAAAGAGAATATCGAATTGAAGCGGGCCGAAGCCGAATTGACCCATGCCAAGGAAGCCGCGGAAGTCGCAAACCGGACGAAAAGCGAATTTCTCGCCAACATGAGCCATGAAATTCGCACACCGATGACCGCCATTCTCGGCTTCGCCGACATCCTTCTCGACAAGGTTACCGAACCAGAGGCTGTCGACGCGGCACACACAGTCAGAGACAACGGCGAATACTTGCTGAGCCTGATCAACGACATTCTCGATCTATCAAAAATCGAAGCGGGTAAACTTGATGTGGAGCAGGTTGACTGTTCCCCTCACCATCTCGTTGCCGATGTCACCTCGCTGATGCGAGTCCGAGCAACGGCCAAGGGGCTGCCGCTGGAAGTTCGATTCCACGGACCCGTCCCCGAGACAATCCAGACTGACCCGACTCGGCTGCGTCAAATTCTTATCAATGTCGTCGGCAATGCCATCAAGTTTACCGAGACCGGGTCGATCCAGATCGTGGCTCGCCTGTTTAATGATCCGCATGAGGAACCAAAGCTGCAATTCGACATCGTCGACACCGGCATCGGAATTGACGAGGGGCATTTCGGGAAGCTCTTCCTGCCATTCACGCAGGACGATAATTCCACGACTCGGCAGTTTGGTGGAACGGGCTTGGGGCTGACGATCAGCCAACGACTGGTCGATCTCCTCGGCGGTAAGATCACGGTATCCAGCACGGTTGGAAAGGGAACGACATTTTCCGTCACAGTGTCAACTGGCCCGTTGGATGGTGTGCGACTGCTAGGAAATGGTGCGGAATCAGTCTGCGGAACAGGCAATGTGGAGAGAGTGACACAGACGAATCAGCCGCTACTCAGTCGTCGAATTCTGTTCGCGGAGGATGGCCCCGATAATCAACGACTGATTGCTTTCTTCCTGAAGAAGTCCGGGGCAGAAGTCATGTTGGCTGACAACGGACAAATCGCATTGGACTTGGCATCCTCGGCAGTGAGAGAGAACCGCCCGTTCGACGTCATTCTCATGGACATGCAAATGCCCGTGCTGGATGGCTACTCGGCGACCATTTCACTTCGTCAGCAGGGCTACGAAGGCCTAATTATCGCATTAACCGCCCACACGATGGCGGGCGACCGAGAGAAGTGTCTCCAGGCCGGCTGCGATGACTATGTCACCAAGCCTGTTGATCAGAAGAAACTGATCGCGTTGGTCGACCAATACGCTTCTCGGAACCAGCACGCCGAGGTGGGCAACGGCGCTGGTTGAAATCCATTCGCCATGCGAACCAGCGAACGTGGCGAAGCCGGCTTTTCGAGCAGCCCTGCGGCTGCGCAACCGTGACCCTCGGTGCCGCTCGACCACGAAGCGAAACCGCCACGTTGTACGAAATATAAGACCTGCAACGTAGTCAATCAGGCGACTTCGGGGGCCGTTTGGTCTTCTCGATCACCGGATCAATGACGACCGCAGGGGGCGTGCCGTCTCCCCCGTTACCCCACTGCGGAAGCAACTGCGACGGCAGCCAGCGGGCTTTGTGGGCGCTGATCAGGAACGCCAACAACAATGCTCCCCCGCTCCAAAGGAAGGACGTCGTCGCAGCCCAGCCGAGAACAGTCACGGCACCACGGAACCAATGCACCGTCGCGCCATAACCGGCAATCGCCACGATGGATGTGAACGCATACAGATACCAACGGCTCCGCCATATTTTCGCGATCACGAGGCAGACCACAGCAATCACGAAGACGTAGGACACTCTCCAACTCATCGGCAAGTCAGCAGTCTGAGGGCTGGCCAGCACAATGAGAGAAGCCAGCGGCATCTGAGCCGCACCGATGATCCGCAAGATCTCAGCAAACCGATCGCGGTAGATCAAACCAATCACAACAGCGTTGGCCCACAACAAGTGGTAGGAGACCGACATGCGATAGTTGCTCAACAAAGTTTCCGGCAGAACCAGACTCACCGCGAGTGTCAGCACGGCACACGAGGCCGTCATCGCTTGCGACGAACGAGACCGCAAGCCGTTGACCAACAGAAGGGTTCCCACGACAAAGAACGGCAAGGACCGTGGTTCTGTCAGCGACCCGAGGTGAAGTGTCTGCGGTCCAACGATCGACAGCAGACACATGGTCGCCAACGCGGCAAACTCTGCTCCCGAAACGCGGCGGCACCAAGCCCACGAATAGAACGCCATCTGCAACCACACCGCCAACCAGATCGGCGAACCGCACGTCTTCGTGAAGTGCTGCAGAAACTCGCTGAAGACAGCCCCGTTACTGAGCGGAATCGACAGCGCAAGCAACATCGGCGTGGCGAACAACACGCGGCGCACGAGGCGATGGTTTTTCGTCACCAAGCCGGCTTCCAACACTAAGATCAACACGGCAAATGCCGGCGGAATCAGAAAATACGGACCCCACATTGTGTCGAACGAGATGACAAGTCGGTCGCTGGAACTCGGTATCTAGATGGGACCGGAAGGGCCGAACGTCATGCACAGCACGAACGTGCGCATCGCCACTGCGGCGACAATGACGCCCACCGCCGTCCAGGGGAACAACGGCCAACGCCAAGGTGTTCCGTTGTTGGCAACGTATTGCGGACCACGGCGGATCGCGGGGAAAAACCCCAGAATCAACACAGCGGCAGCCACGGGAAACAGGAAGATCGTCCACTCCAGCGCAACGGCCGATCGCGGATGCAACTCGGGCGAGCACCACCAGGGGGCGACATAGAATAACGCCAGCAACAGGTAAAAAGGAACGCGATACGGCGCGCCGATACGGATCTTCGCGCCGAACAGGAACGCTTCCAGAACCACGGCGGAGAAGATGTATCCGCACAACAAAAGCAATCCGCCACCGGCGGTCGACTCCATATTCACGAACAGATCGTCAGCGCTAATGGAGACCGCGAGGAACAGCATGATCAGCAGCAGAGCAATCGAGCGGGCGTCTTCCCACACCTTCCCCAACCGCACAATCAGCACGCCGATGATCGCCAGCAAGACCGTGTAAACGGCCAGCACCCCCATCATGATCCAGCAATCGATCGTCCCGATGTTCAGCTCACCGTACGCATTGCGCACCGCGAACAACATGAGCAATGTGCTGATGGCATAAAATGGGGTGTGGTTGTACAGCAACGTGAGAATCGGCGAACGCACCTTCATCGCAGACATGCCAGGCTCCTCAAGAACAGAGGAATGGAGAAGTGATGTATGAATTACCTGCCCGTTATTGTCTGGCCGATTCTACGCCTCGGCTGACAACACGGGAAGAGGCGAAAAATCAAATTTCCACGACTTGCTGTTCTTCGTGCGTGCCAAAGAGCCACGTTTTTTTAGTTTGGAACACCCACGAAGCTAACAGCCATTGCTCACTTCGCCTTCGCGAACTTCTGTTTCAGGTAGTCGCTCGTCAGATGCTTGAGTACGTCGACTGGCTCGCAACTGTTGTCGTCCCCGTAGTCGACATCGACCAGGCCGATGGCTTTGACTGCTTTGATGGCAGCCGCGTTCAACTTCTTGTTCCGCTTGCCGATCCCCATGAGCGCACCGGTCATCGCTTCTCGCACCCACATCTCTTCGCCGTGAATGGTCTTTTGAATGTGAGCGATGCGGCCCAGAAGAAAAGCATCGTCCATCGCTTTGATGTTCTTCTTGGACAATTCGTAGAACAAGGTGTAAGCACACCGGCGGCGCACTTCGTCTTTGCTTTCCATCCACTCGCAGGCCAATTCAAACGCGAACGGCGTCTTGGCCAGCGTGGCGTTACAGGATGCGAACACGTGGGAAAGCAGCCCCGCGTTCAATTCCTCGACCTGCTTTTCGGCCTGTTCGCGGGTGACCTGTTTCGGATCGCCAATCAACAGCCCGACCACTTTTGCATTGTAGACGTTACTCTTCCAGAGCTGTCGCGCAAGTTTGTGGTCTTTTCCAATCTGCTTGGCCAGCTTGCGCAACTTCGTCAACCCGATGCCAAAGCTCTTGAGCGTGCGCGGCTTCTTCTTCCAGTGCGAAATCCCACGTTCGTCCTGGTTCTCTTTCAGTAACGCGAGAACCTGTGTTTTCGTCATGGCCATGCGTTTCGATCCTCAGTCGCGGGCGAAAAATAGCCAGTCGGTTTGTTCAACGTTGATCAGATTATTGAAAACGGTGACCGGTTCAATTTGCACTTCCTGGAAGACTTCGCGAAGGGCATCGGCGAACGGTGAACTCTCTGCGTACGACCAGATTCCCAGCAGCCCGTTTTCAGCCAGATGGCGCTTCGCCTGCTGTAATCCCTCGGCCGTATAGAACTTGCCGTTGGCTGTCCCCAGGTTCTCGTCGGGGGAATGATCGACGTCGATCAGGATTAGATCGTACTGCTGTTTCGGCGGTTCGGCCAGTTGCTGGTAGACGTCTCCGTGAGTCACTTTCAGCCGGCTGTCTGCGTTCAACTCGTCTGACAAAGGCACCAGCCCCTGCTCCAGCCAGCTGATCACCTGCGGCAGAAACTCGACAACTTCACACGTTGCCACGCGATCGGATTCCAACGCCGCCCGAGCGGTGTATCCCAGGCCGAGGCCTCCGACCAGAACGTTCAAAGGAGATCCGGAATGCATTTTCAGAGCGATTTCCGACAGTGCCTTCTCGGACGCCGTCAGGTAGCTGCTCATCAGGAATTCGTTGTCAAGCGTGACTTCCGTGACGATCGTTCCGGGTTCGCACAGCAACTCGCGCCGCCGCAAACAGAGCATGCCCAGTTCGGTCGGTTCGTAGCCGAGGATCTCGAAGAACGGAGTTTCCACAGATTCCCTGACGATTGAATTTTCCGACGAGGCGGCTGGGAACCCCAAGGAGAGAACTTACGTTTTCGTCATGGGCATGAGTTTCGATTCTCGGTTTGGACAAACATAGCGACACGCCGCCAGTCTGGCCATTGAACCAAGGACGAATCCTCAACCCAACACACGAATGTGCTGGAAACCCTAAAACCCGACGCCGCAGTGTTTGACCGCACAACGGCAAGTGGAACCGCAACCGCATTTAGGGCATTTGCACATGGGGTGCGAACAATTGCAGACCGACTTGTTGTAGAAGACCGCCCCGTTCGCCAAGTACTTGCCGACGAGAACCAGATCAAGGGCTTTCGCCAAGTAATCGTCTTGGGGTTTGTCGGGGCTTTCCCAGTTGTCGTGGGCGTCGCCCGCGTAACGCAATTTCCCTTCGGCATCGAAAACGAAGATATGGGGGGCGGGCGTGATCTGCACATTGAACGCGGCGCGGACGGAACCGTCGGCATCATGCAGCAGAGGGAGCGTTGCTGTGGCCGTCTTGGCCCAGAAGTCGGCAACGTCGGAGAACTTGTCGTCCTTATTCGCACTGACGGCATGGAAATCGACACGGTCCTGGTACTTGTCGATTGTCGCCTTCAAGGCACCATAGTATTGGGGTTCGGGTTTGTACTTCTTGTATCGCGACGACTTCAGAGCAACAAACGCGACCACTAAAGGACGCCCCGGCTTCTTTAGCGAGGCCAGCGACAATTGCTTGTCTACGTCTTTCGTCAATTGCAGGTCGCCCGGCAATGGTTTCCCGAATGGAATTCCAGCGAAACGTCGGCTGACGAGCACGGATTTCGGTGGAAAACCGGCGTCGCGGAGCGCTTTAATCAATTGATCAATCCGGACGACATCCTCGCCTTCAATTTGCAGCGCGATTGTCATCTTGAGTGGGCCGTTGAACTGTGGCTTGGTGTGGAAATCGTAAAACAGGGCGTTTTTGATCCATTCAACACTCGCCACTGCCGCTTCAATTTTCCGACGACCGTTGTTTGTGCCGGCTGGTCGTAACGCTTTGGGGACGAACGGTTTCGTCGGCTTGGATTTTACGGGCTTCTTCTCAGATTTCTTCTCGGTTTTCTTTTTGGACTTCTTTTTGGGCTTGGGCTTTGGTGGTTTGGAATAGTCGATGTCACCGCAGATGTGGGAGAAGTTGATCTGGATACGAATGTCGCCAAACTCACGCAGCCGGATCTCTCTGGGGATGCGACCGGCGGCCCGGAAGTCGTGCAGTAGCGGAGTCAGGCTGGCGTACTTGCGGTCAGCGATCGACAATCTCGCGACATTGGTCGTATCGGGTTTGAACTGTGTGGAACTGGCCCAACTCGGTTTCTTCAGCACAGACAGAACACTGGTGCCGACTTGGCTGTTGTGTGCGAATTCGAACTCGACGAGAGGGTGAATCTGGGAGCCGCCCTGCTTGGCATCGGCAGGCGGACCGGCCAGTTGGGGTGGGGCGGTCTTGGGAATCGGAACGCCCTCCGGGACCAACCACACCGCGCGGGGGGCCGTGCCTCCAAGGGTGATCGCGTTGAGCAGTTCTGCCAAGTCGACATTGGATTGTGTTGGATCAAAGCTAATCCCGCCACCGGCCACTTTCACATTTCTTGCCCACGCAATTTTTCGCACGGGTGCGACCGTCCGTTCTTGACAGTTCATGCAATGCACGGCTTCAGCAGCGGTTTGATCGGCTCGCCAGCGGGGAAGCACAACTCGGAGTCGATAGCCGGACAGGCTCTGCGGTGCCATGCCGAGATCTCTACTCCTTGATCTCGAAGCCGCTCTCGCAAGCCCTAGACATCGATCGCTTGTCGATCGCGAAGGAAGACGGTCGCGCGGGGATCTTTCAAGCTGGGCAGAGGCCGTACAGCCGCGATTCCGCCGAAGTTGGTCAGCGAATTGTGAAAATGTTCGACACATCGCGCTTGGTCGCATAGATGCCCCAATCGTAATTCGAGCGCTCCGCCGATCATGGCGATGCCAGTCGACGCAACCGGATTGGCGGTCGGTTTCTTGGCGACCGTTCGCAAGACAACGTTGAGTTGGCCTTTCGCGGAGTCTTGCTTCTTGGCGTCATCGATCGTGGCCACTTCAAAGCTGACTGGTACGGTGAGTTCGCCGGGTTTCGGAGTGACTGACACGGCAAGCTGAGCAACCCAGCGGACCCTCTTTACTTTTCCGACAGGTTCGACTTTCTGGAAATCCTTGGCCAGTGTCAGCCCGGCCGTCGGCGGATCTGAAAGGGAAAGCTGAGGAGACGGTGCCATTTCAGTGCCAGCTACCGGAACCAGCTCGACAAGCAAAGAAATCAGTTTGGATTCGGCCCGCTGTGTCCAACCGCGCAGCGTGAGTTGCTTTGTGCGGGCAATCGTAACGATCGGCCCGTCCAGCGAGACCTCGAACGGCGTATCGTCGTATCGCTTCAGAATCTGATCGAGCTTCACCTTCTCCGGCAGGTACCGAACGGTGGCATCTTTTTTCTCGAAACGGACGGTGACATCCAACACTCCGGAAAGCCCAGACTGAGCTTCTTTGACCGCAAGCGGTCAAGACACCGCTCAGGTCATGCCTTCGACGTGCAAGACCACTTCGGCATACTGCGCGGAGAGTTTCGGCTGCGGATCCGGACCGTCCTGCCCGAAGGTATTGGTGGCAATGGTTATCAGCGAGATCACACCGACCGAGCGGATTAGTAATGTCATCTTCGATTCCTCGCTGTCAGCAGGGCATTCTATGAATTGAAACGCGGGTAAAAACTCAGATCACTTCAGCTCGTCGAGGCTGTTAACGCGGTGTAAAAAATCGCCTAGGGTCCAACCTCAAGAAGCACCAACCCCTTTCCCGTAGCGACCGCTTTGGTCGTCACGGTGATGGTCTTCTCTTTTTCGCTGGTGATTGCAAGAGTCATGTCATTGTACTTCTTCAGGATTTCATGCAATGCTCGAGTCGCGGGAACATTTTCGAGGTTAAGTCTCTGAGTCATGTTCCTGGTGTAACCCGATTGCTTTAACGCATCTCCGTCGATCGTGAAAGTGACGCTTGTTTGCTTACCGATATATTCAAACGCCTTATACAATGGAGTGCGTTCAAACTTGACGGCGATCGGTTTCTTCAAGCGTGCGATAACCGTCTCCGGCAATTTCGAGCCCTTGGTCGGCCGCTTGCTCGAAGACCCGGCTGTGTTCTTGGGGGAATGAAGTTCCGTTTCGGGATATTCAGCGGCCCAGGCAAACCAGCGGCATTGGACCGAATCAACCCAACGCAGCGTTCTCCCTTTCAGCGGACCCGCTTAAGCACTGCCCTCGATTCCCCAGCGCGATTTGGTTTCGCGATCGATGAACGAACCGTCTTTCTGCACTTCCAAAGTCACCTGCTGCGGTGACTTGCTGCCTGGGGTCTTTGTGGGGTCGAGATTAGGAGAATACGCGGCTGCGGATTTCGTGGGGGCATACCAGAGGACGACGACCCGCTTGCCGCCGATGGTGTCTCGAATCAAGCCACCGGCCTTCTCCAGATCAGCCTGCCGGTAGGCTCGTATTTTACCCCCGTAGGAGACGCCAACGACTGGTGTCTTTGTTGGCAATCGTTTGTCAGCCGGCCCACGACTGCGAACGGAATCGGTATTGTCATCTTTCCTCAATTCGATCGGCTGATATTTCTCAAACATCGTGTAGGCGACGGAGCTGGGATAAGCATCGGTCCAATAACCCCACTGGGTGGTGATTGTGGGAATCGCCTTGAGTTGCTCGCCCTTGCGTGGCCCCGCAAAAGCCCGGCCGGAGAGCGTTGAAAACAACGTGCCGTCCTTGTGCTTCATGACCATGATCCCGTTCCGCCAGCCGTAGAAACTGAATTCGAGTGAGCGTGGGAACCCCCGCGCGAAACCGGCCTCGGGGTCGTAGACGAACACGCCGTAGCTATCGTTGATGACCCGGTAAGGCTCCATAAAGAAGCGGTAGGGAATGGCTCCACCCCGGCGACCCGGGCGCGTCCAGGCAAGCACAGGGTCCGTCGGCTTCAACTCACCGGCGCGGCGTTTGGCTTCGGTCACACAATGCGAGCACGCAGGGTTGACCAGCGTCTTGAAGGCCTCGGGTTTGGCAATCAAAACCGGCTCGGCTGCGACAATCGGTTCCCCGCTCTCAAGCAGAGCACAACCCAGAAGTCCAAGAAAAACCAGACGCACGATCGTTGTTGTGCAACGCATTCGACCACTCCTGCTTTGAATCCAAAAGGAGACCATGACCGCTGGCCAACGCATCTACCTTAATCGATGCGTTGCTCAAATTCAACAAATCGTGCGATGTGAAACACGATGCGCGCGTTACACAAAGCGACGACAAGGGCGGAGCAATGTTTTGCCTTCCGCAACGTCTTTCCGACACGCGATCAGTTCCGTATGATGGAGTGCAGACGCCGCGCGGCTGGTGTTTGGTCGCGTCTTGTTCATTTCGACCCGGTCTGGGTCAGTACGGTTATTCAAATATGCATGTGAACTCGTCGGGCGGAGGAACCGCCTCAGCGACTGCGGCACGGGCGAAGATTGCCGCGTTGTCGGCCAGCCTGTCGGAAGTCATTCGTGGCAAGCAGGACGCGATCGATGTGCTTGTGATCGCGCTGCTTTCCGGAGGGTCGGTGTTGCTCGACGATGTGCCGGGTGTCGGTAAGACGACGTTAGCCAAGGCGTTGGCCCGCTCGGTCGAGCTTGAGTTTCAACGCGTGCAGTTCACGCCCGACCTGCTGCCCAGCGACATTCTCGGCTCGTCGATTTACAACCCGACCGACGGCAGTTTCACATTCCGGCCCGGCCCGGTGTTCTGCAATGTGCTGCTGGCCGATGAGATCAATCGCGCCTCGCCGCGTACGCAGTCCGCTTTGCTGGAAGCGATGAGTGAAGGGCAGGCAACGATCGAAGGAACCTGTCACAAACTGCCGTCGCCGTTTCTTGTGCTGGCCACGCAGAACCCGATCGAATTTCACGGCACGTACCCGCTGCCCGAGGCGCAGTTGGATCGGTTTCTGGCGTACCTCGATTTGGGTTATCCCGACGCGCAGACGGAAGTCGAAATTCTGTTCGCGCAGGCGAAAACGCATCCGTTGGATCGGCTCGAACCGACACTCACCAAGGCCGACGTTGTCGAACTGCAAGAGCAAGTGCGTAACGTGCAGGTCGAAGAGAGCGTGGCGAAGTACATCGTTGCTTTAGTCCAAGCAACACGTGGCGACCCGCGATTGAAGCTGGGGGTCAGCCCGCGCGGATCGCTGATGCTGTTTCGGGCATCGCAAGGCGCGGCGTTTGTGGCGGGTCGCGATTACGTGATTCCCGATGACGTGCAGAAGTTGGCTCCCTACGTGCTCGCTCATCGATTAGTGCTGACATCCAAAGCGAAATACGGGAGCGAGACGAAGTCTCGCATTATCAAGGAACTTCTGGAACAGATCCGCGTGCCAACATGATAGGCTGGCTGCGACGGTTCGATCCGTTTCGGTTTTCGCGCGTGCTCTGGCGGAGTTGGCGAGACGAAGTCACAACGCCCGGCAAGTGGGTTGTGGGGGTCTCACTGGCGGCCGCGTTGGGGACGGTGTCGGTCCAGGCTCCCATCTATCAAGTGTTTTGCGGGCTGGCGGCCCTGTTTCTCACCGCCATGTTCGCCGGGTTCTTTGTTTGGCCCAACGTGAAGTTCACCGGGCGACTCCCCGAAAAAACAACGGCCGGGATCCCGTTGGCTGGAGAAATCACGATCACCAACCGCTCGTTCAGGCTTGCGATGGATGTGTCGGTCGGGTTTTTCGGTCTCCCGGAAAGTATCCAGCAACTCGATGCCGACCGCGCGCTGGCGACGTTGGGGCGACGCGAGTCGGCCGTCATGCCCGTTACGCTGCTGCCCTCGCGCCGTGGACAATACGAACTTCCCCCTTTGAGGTCTTACACCACGTTCCCCTTCCATCTGTTTCGGATCGGGAACACGCGGCATGATGTCGAACCGTTGTTGGTGTTGCCGTCATTTCACCCTTTGGAATCTCTTTCGATTCCGATGGCCACGCGGTATCAGCCCGGTGGGATCGCGTTGACGTCGCGCGTGGGTGAATCGATGGAGTACATCGGGAATCGAGAGTACGTGCCGGGCGAGCCGGCGCGACGGCTCGACTTCCGCTCGTGGGCACGGCTGGGCCGGCCAGTCGTCCGTGAGTTCCAGGAAGAATACTACTGCCGCGTGGCGTTGGTGCTCGACACCCAACTGTCGAGTCCGTCAATGAAATCCGGTTTTGTCGGTTCACTGTTGAGACGACTCGCGCGACGTTGGAACAACGCCGAAAACCCAGCCTTCGAGGCGGCCGTTTCGATGACGGCGGCCGTAGCGGAATCATTGTCGCATGGGGAATACATCATCGACCTGTTCGCCGCCGGGTCGGATTTGCACGTATTCCGTTCGGGTCGGCATACCGCGCACTTTGAAAACGTGTTGGAACTGCTCGCTTGTGTCGAGACGAGTTCGGCCGACCCGGTTGAAACGCTGCTTCCCGCGTTGTCGGAAGAACTGGCCAGCGTATCGACCGCCGTGTGTGTGCTGTTGGACTGGGACGTTTCCCGCCGTCGGTTAATGCAGGCGATTCGCGAAGTCGGTTGCGAGTTGAAAATTGTCATCGTTCGTGACGGCGAAACGACTCTGCCGATCGATGGGGAAGATGCAGAATTCATACGCGTCTCGCCGGCTGCGGTGCAGTCGAGGGAGGTCGTTGAACTATGAATACACAACGAGTGACTACGCAACGAGTTCTCGGTCTGCTGTTGGTCGTCCTGCAAGCCGGCGTGATGGGTTGGATGTCGCATGCTTGGGTTTTCGCAGCAACGGTGGTCGGCACGACACTTGTCGGAGCGTTGTCGCAAAGCCGATTCAAGATAACGCCTCGAATGCGTTCGGTGCTGTTTTACGCAGTGGCCGGTTTGTTCCTGATGAAATACACCGTGATGCCTTTGGGCGTACCACTCCGAAGGTCGTTCGTGCTGACCTCGTTAGCCTACACAATCGCGCAATTCCTGTTGGTGTTACAGGCCGCCTGGTTTTTCCTTGAACGCAAACCCGATCGTCTGCCAACCGCGTTGCCGGGTGTCGCGGCCATCACGATGGTGTTCCTGGCCGACGTACAGATCAGAGGTGGAAACCGCACCACGTTTCACATCGCAGTGCTGTTCCTCGTTGTCATCTCGGCTTGTTACTACGAGTGCAACCGCAAGCGAGCGGGCCAGATTTCGCGGGTGCGTGAACGCTGGCGTTTGCTGGCCAGTGGCGTTGTGTTGGCTGTCGCCTGTTCGCTGGCGTGGGGATCGGCGGTGGGGTTGCGGCGTTACGAGAGCGTAATCGAACAGTGGGTTTCTAAGGTCGTCAGACAAAGGTCGTCACGCGGCAATGTCGGCTACTCACCCACCGGCCGTCTTGGCAGTGTGGGAAAGCGAAAGGGGCTTGACCATAACCACGTCGCGTTGCGCGTTTATGCCGACAATGTTCCCGGCTACCTCCGCGGCCGGATTTTCGATGCGTACCAACCGGGGAAATGGAGTGTGACCGAGCGATTGGAAGTCGTCGAGCCGCTCCAGGAAATTCCGCTTGGATTACCGACCTCGACCGGGCCGGAGAACATGTTCGCATCTCGTCGCGTAACGGCTGCCAAGAATTGGAAGCAGGCCGAAGTCTGGCCGAGTGAAGGCCTCACGCGGGCCGTCTTCACGCCGTTGGGTGTGACTCATGTGCGTGCTGTCATCCCCGAGATTTCGACAAGTATTGACAATTGGTTTTACGCCGAGGACCTCCCTCCCGGGCATCCCTACACAACGTTCCAACCCGCGTCTCAATCCATTCAGCAGTTATCCATTCAGCAGTTAGATGTGAAAGACACCGAGCGATTCACTCAACTCCCGGAAGTCGTCGATACTGGAGTGCGAGATCTGGCGGGCCAATTGTTCGCGGGCTGCCGAACGAATGCCGAACGGATCAACGCTGTCGAAGACTATTTTCATTCAAACTACACCTACAAGCTGGGCATCGACGTTCCCCGCGACGACGACCCGCTGACATGGTTCCTGCTCAAAAAACCGCCCGCTCACTGTGAATTCTTCGCGAGTGGGGCAGCCCTCTTGCTCAGACTGGACCATGTTCCCTGCCGTTACGTGACCGGCTTTGTCGCCGACGAACGCAATTCCTGGGGCGGGTTTTGGGTCGCCCGCAACAAGGATGCCCACGCCTGGGTGGAAGCTTGGGACGAAGATCACGGTTGGGTGACCGTGGAGGCGACACCCGGTCGCGGCGTTCCCACCGGGGAAGCCCGATCCGAGACGTGGCATTTCCTCGAGTCACTCCGTGATCGCATGATGATGATCCGCGTGCGTATCACCCAAGGTGCTCTGCCACGGCTCGTCGACGAGCTACTGGTCGGCTTGGTCAACGTGCGCGGACTGAGCATTGTTTTCGGTGTATTGCTACTGCTGCTGTACCTGCGCCGTTTGCGTGCGCGACGTTTGCGAGAGAGTGGCGCGGGTGACGCGCGAATCATCGCGTTGCATCGGTTGCTCGACCGCATGGACGATCGGCTCAGAAAACGCAGGCTGATCCGCTCCGCCGGCGAAACGCTGCACGCCTTCGCTCGCCGCCTCACGATCGCCGAAGAAGTCCACGGCGAGCCGCTAGCCGACTGGTATCGGCGATATGCCGCAGTGCGCTATTCAGGGCAGACCGATCAGCAGATCGTGTCCGATTTGCAACGCAGCATGCCGCTGCTCACCGCGAAATAAAAGACCGACCGCCACGCAACATCACTTCTGCTTGCTGCGTGGCTTCTTCTCGAACACTGGGATCAACTCGATGAGCACCTCAGTATCCCGCGGCGGGATGCGTTCGGTAAAGGCCTCGAACAGCAGGTTGTCTCCCCCCTTGGAACTGCTCGGCACGGCCACATCAACGAGCGCGGTTGGGAAGTTGGCAACGCAAATCACTTCGCCCCCTTCAGCCTGATAGAACTTTTCACCCGTCTTCTCATCCACGTAATACCGACTGCCGGTGAAGACCCAATCTGCCTTCATTTCGCGGTTGAGGCCCTTTTCATAGAACGTGCGAATGGCCTTGCGGTAACCGCCGTCTTTGCTGAGCTTCAACAGCTCGTCGCGTTGCTTGTCGGTCATCTTCGCGTACCAGGTCAACTCCTTGTTCCGCTTGTCGTAACGCAGTTCACTTTCTTTGGGCAGCGTGAGGTCGTCCGGCAGTTTGTCCATCTTGACGACGTGAAATCGCCGCGTGGCATGCCGGACCCAACGCTGCGCCCGCTCACGATGCCGCTTGCCTTTTTTGTCCGTCCATTGCAGAAAGATGTCGAGCTTCTGACCGGTCGGCGGAACATACTTCGGCACATACTGCACCGGCTTGCCCACCTTCGCTCCCAACGCAAGCAGTCCGGCATGCACCAGATACGCCTTGGAGTCGATCGCCAGAATCGATTCGTGCTCTTTCGTCTGCTTCTTGCAGCAGAGCATTTCCAGCAGCCCTTCGCGAAACACGACCTTCGTCTTCAGCACCACCCGATTGCCCGGCTTGTCGAGAAGCACCGTGCCCTGTTTGTTCAAAGGCACCAACTTCGCCGGCTTCTTCGCGTCGTCGAAACCCGACGCCTCGATCGAAAGCGAAAGCACGACACAGATAGCCGACAGGCTCACTCGAAGTCTTTGCCGTTGCATGGCTGTCCCCTCCCCGGTTTCCGAATCCCCGCCACAAACAATTGACGGCCGACTACCGGTATCCTAACCCATTGCAGGCCGGGCTTCGACACGGAATGACGATCGACGCTCACACAAGCTTCATACCGGCGAGCGGCGGATGTCAATCCGCTGGTACATCGCGACCAGAGGAAACGCTCGTTACTCATTGGACGCAACCGGGGCCATCACTGGCCCGGCTCGCCATGGAAACGCTCGACGTTCACGCGATGATATCGTGAACCACGTTCCCGAACACGTCGGTCAGGCGGAAATCCCGGCCGGCGTAGCGGTAGGTGAGTTGTTTGTGGTCGAGGCCGAACAGGTGCAGCATGGTGGCGTGCAGGTCGTGCAGGTGAACTTTGCCATCCACCGCTTCGTAGCCGAGTTCGTCGGTGTCGCCCCATTTGAAACCGGGCTTCACGCCACCGCCGGCCAGCCACATGGTGTAGCCTTTGGCGTTATGATCGCGGCCGTCGCGTTTGGGGCTGTCGGCGGTGCGTCCGAATTCACCGCCCCAGATAACAAGTGTGTCTTCCAGCAGGCCACGCTGTTTCAGGTCGGCCAGCAACGCACCGATGGGCTGATCGGTCGCGTCGCATTTGTCGGTCAGACCTTTCCGCAGGTTGCTGTGATGATCCCAGAACTCGTGACACAGTTCGATGTACCGCACGCCTGATTCGGCGAAGCGTCGCGCGAGCAAGCATTGGCGTCCAAAGTCGTCGGTTTTGGGCTGGTTGATGCCATACATGTCGAGAGTCGCTTTGGACTCTTGTGACAGATCGGTCACTTGCGGCAGTTCCGACTGCATGCGGTAGGCGAGTTCGTAGGACTCGATCACGCCTTCGATTTGCGAGTCGACGGGATCCTGTTTCAGACGATCGCGATTAAGAGCTTGAACCAGGTCGAGCTGATCACGTTGCAAGGCTTTCGACCAGCGTCCGTTTTTCAGGTTGCCGATTTTGGCATTCTTGACGGGCGTTTTGATATCGCCGATGGCGGTGCCTTGGTAGACGGCAGGAAGGAAGGCGCTGCCGTAGTTCTTGGAACCACCGTTGATGGCGGGCGGGCTGATCGTCACGAAGCCGGGCAGGTTCGAGTTTTCGGTGCCCAAGCCGTACATCAACCAGGCCCCCATCGAGGGCCTTACGAACTGTGCGCTGCCGGTGTGCAGCATGACCATCCCTTCGGGATGATTGGGGATGTCGGTGTGCATGCCGTTAAGGACGCAAAGGTCGTCGGCATGCTTGGCGACATGCGGGCAGGCATCGGAAATCCACCGTCCGCTTTCGCCATACTGCGCGAACTTGCGGACCGACCCCATCAGCTTGCGTGACTTGTTACGGCCAACTTGGCCGTCGCGTTCGTTCAGGACCGGTTTATAATCGAACGTATCCTGCTGAGCCGGAGCGCCTCGCATGTGCAGAAAGATGACCCGCTTGGCTTTGGCGGGGAAGTGCGAGGCCTTGGGGGCCAGCGGACTGGTGTAGTCGGCTTTCGCTTCCTGACAAAGACCTGCAAACGCCAGGTACCCGAATCCGCACGAGCCGGCTTTGAGCATCTGTCGACGGGAAAGCTGAGATGAAGGAATGTTATCGAGCATCAGGTGATCCTGTCTTATGCGAAATGCAATGGATGTCTTACGGGGACTCTGCTCGCTCAATCAACGTAACGAAATTCGGCACTGGCGAACAGCGCCTGACAGCAAGCCGTCCACGCCGCGAGTTCCCGTTTGTCGGCGTCGGTTTCGGTGGCTTTCAGTTTATCGGCAGTTTGTGAAACGAACGCGACAACACGTGCCGTTTCCGCCTGGTTCGGCGTGCGTGCCAGCACCAATTGGTAAGCCTGTTGCACACGAGCTGCGTTGTCGTTTCCGGTGGCGATGGCACGCTGAGCAACGCCTTCGGCATGTTTGATCACCAGCGGGCTGTTCATGAAGTACAACGCCTGCGTGGGAACCGTGGTCACGTCGCGTCGCCCCACAACGATACTCGGCTCGGGAAAATCGAACAGCGCGAGCATCTCGACCAGCGACGTGCGCAGAATCGGCATGTAGACGGTGCGATGGAGGAATTCGCGTTCGAGTGGTTTCGTGTTGATCCCCCGGCCGACTTCACCGTTGCCGATCTCGGCCACCCGTGAACGTTCCGGCGGAGCCAGATCGAGCTTTCCACTGGCAGCCAGCATGGCATCGCGCAAGGCTTCCACATCCAATCGCCGCCGAGACGATCGCCAAAGCAATTCATTGGCCGGGTCTTTGGCGTGGCTGGCTGCATCATGCAAGCCACCCAGTCGATAGGTACGCGACAGCACGATTGTCCGCACCAGAGATTTGGTCGACCAGCCTCCATCGATGAATCGCTGGGACAAATGATCGAGCAGTTGCGGATGCGTGGGCTTCTCGCCGCTGGTGCCGAAGTTATCGACCGTGCCGACGAATCCGCGACCGAACAGATGATGCCAGATTCGATTGACAGCCACGCGTGCTGTGAGCGGATTCGAGCTGTCGGTCAGCCATTGTGCCAGTTCGAGTCGGCCGCTTGTTTTGCGATCAACGGCGATCGTCTTGTCTAGTTTCACCGCCGAGAGGAATCCACGGGGAGCCGCTTCGCCGAGCTTCTTGGCTTCGCCGCGAATGTGAACTTTGACGTCGGAGAACTTCTTCGCCTCGCGAACAGCCATTGCGTACTGCAACGGCGGCGGAGCCTGCTTGTTCAACGCGGCCACTTGCTGCTGCAACTTTTTGATTTGCTGCTGCATGGCGGCAATAGGATTCGGTTTCGGCTTTTCGTCGGCCGGTTTTTCGGTTGCCGGTTGATCCGGTTTGGCCTGTGGCTCGGGCTTCGTTTGCTTCTGTTTCTTCTTCCCTTTCGCTTTCTTCTTACCTTTGCCTTTTTGCAACGCAGTCAGTTTCTTGCGGGCGGCGACAAGTTGCTTGTTCATGCCGGCCAGCTTGGTGAGATGAACACGTGCCGTCTTCATTTCCTCAGCCGAGCCGAGTGGTTGCAAATCCGGTGCGATGCCACCGGCTCCTTTTTTCTGACTCAAGCCGCCGCCGTACAACGTTTCGGTGCTGCGAAAGATGCCGGCCAAGGCGTAGTAGTCGTGGGTTGGAATCGGATCAAACTTGTGATCGTGACAGCGAGCACATGCGGCCGTCATGCCAAGCACGGCACGCGAGGTGACGTCGATCTGGTCGTCGATCAGGTCCATCTGCAATCGCGCACGGGCCGAAAGCGGCTTGGGGCCGATTGCCAGCATTCCGGTCGCGGTCCGAAGTTGATCACGGTGACTGTCGTTGTCAGCCGGCAGCAGGTCGCCGGCGAGCTGCTCGGTGATGAATCGGTCGAACGGCTTGTCGGCGTTGTACGATTCGATCACGTACCGCCGATAACGCCACGCATGCGGGAACAGCTTGTCGCGATCTTTCCCGTTCGACTCGGCAAACCGCACAACGTCTAACCAGTGACGCCCCCAGCGTTCTCCGAAACCGGGTGACTGCAACAACCGATCAACGGCTGCCTCATACGCTTTGGGGGAGTCATCTGCCAAAAACGCCTTGATTTCCGCAGGCGTCGGAGGCAGACCGACCAGGTCGAATGAGATCCGCCGCAACAACGTTTGCTTGTCGGCATCGGCCACCGGCTTCAAACCGGCCGCTTCCAGTTTCGCCAGCACGAAACGATCAATGTCGTCGTGCGACCAGGCGGTGTTCTTGACGGCGGGTGGCTTAGGATTGAAAATCGGTTTCAACGACCACAAATCGTTGGACGCCGGACCCTTCACCGGTTTGCCACCGTCACGCGGATCGGGGGCACCCATCTCGATCCACTTGCGGAAGTCGGCAATGACCCCGGCAGAAAGAGGCTTGTCGGGTGGCATCTCCAAGTCGGTGTAATTCAGAGAATCCCACAACAAGCTCGCCTTGAGGTTCCCCGGCACCACAGCATGGGTCGAATCCCCCCCTTTGCGGATGCCGACTTTCGTATCCAGCAGCAATCCGCCCTCGGCCTTTCCCGAAGCCTTGGAATGGCATTTGTAACATTTCGCGACGAGCACCGGGCGAATCTTCTTCTCGAAGAAGGCAATGCCCGCAGCTTGCTTATCGGTCGGCTTCACCGCCTCTTGTGCAAAGGCAGAGCCAGCAAGCACCGTCAGCGCAACAAGTGTGGTTGCAAATCTTTGTGGCATGTTGAGTATCTTCGTTCAAGCGGGCGGGAGGCCGACAGATTATTTCGGCCCCAATGGCGGAGTTTTTCCAAGGCGGGAGCAGTTCGCCTCACCAGACACGATGCACGAACCACGCCTTTTATTGTCTCCAATTCCCCCAGCGAATGCAAATTCTTGCCCATCACAACTGTCACGCATGACCACCAATTGCCTCGGAAATCCAGTCGATTGCATGCCGAGGAAACCGGCTCGTATACTGCCCTGCCCTAAAGACGAACAACCTGAACATTCCCGAGCCGACCTTCCGATGACCGATTTCACCTCGCAAGCCCCGTTTTTTCTCGGCCTCGATTTGGGAGGCACGAACATCAAGGCGGGTGTCGTCGATGATGCCGGGCGATCGTTGTCGCGGGTCACTCGCCCAACCGAAGCGGACGCCGGACCTGAAACGGGCGTGGACAATCTCGTCGCGGCTGGTCGCGCGGCAGTTGCCGAAAGCGGAATCGAATTCGATGCCATCGAACGCGTCGGTCTGGCCTCGCCGGGGACGATGGACATTCCCGCCGGCATGCTGCTCGATCCACCCAATCTGCGCGGCTGGAACGATTTTCCGCTCCGAGACCGCGTCGCCGACCGGCTCGACAAACCAACCACGCTACAAAACGATGCCAACTCGGCCGCCTTCGGTGAGTATTGGGTCGGCGCGGGACGCAACGCTCATAGCCTCGTCTTCTGGACTCTCGGCACGGGCATCGGCTGCGGCATTGTCATCGGCGGAATGATTGTGCAGGGCGAACATTCACACGGCTCGGAATGCGGACACATCATCATCGAAATGGACAACGGCCGGCTGTGCGACTCGGGGCAGTACGGCACGCTGGAAGCCTACGCCAGCGCCAAGTCACTCGTGTGTCGCTGCCACGAAGCACTTGATGCCGGTCGGGACAGCGCGCTGAATCCCAAGAGAAGTGAGGGCGTGGAGATCACACCGCTTGTTATCGGGCAAGCAGCCGAAGCGGGTGACGATCTGGCGGACGAATTGGTGATGGATACCGCCCGCTATCTGGGCGTCGGCAGCACCACGTTGATGCACACCATCGACCCGGATGTCGTGCTCTTCGGGGGCGCGATGACATTCGGCCGTGAGGAGACCGAACTGGGACGGCGATTCCTGGAACGCATCAGACAAGAAGTCCGCACGCGGGCGTTTCCGGTTCCGGCCGAAAAAACGCGACTCGAATTCGCGTCGCTCGGCAACGACGCCGGTTACATCGGTGCCGCCGGGTGTGCTCGGCGTGACTTCCTCGCCAAGTAAGCGTCGCCTCTCGACCATCGATACGAATCGCGTTACGATCAACGCACGTTCGATGTCTCATTTCAACGTGGCCTGATTCCCCATGCGACTTGGTCTCTGCGGCGGAACTTTTGATCCCGTGCATTACGGCCACCTGTTGCTCGCCGAGCAATGTCGGGAGCAATGTCGGCTGGATGAAGTCCGCTTCATTCCGTCGGGCAACCCACCGCACAAGGAATCGGCTGACATCACGCCGGGACAGTTGCGTGCGGAGATGCTCGAACTGGCGATTGCCGGGCATCCGCAATTCACTGTCGATTCCCGAGAATTGAACCGCGACGGCATCACGTACACGGTTGATACATTATCTGAATTGGCAGCCGAAGAGCCTGAACGGGAACTGTTCTTCCTGATCGGTGCTGACTCGCTCCACGACTTGCCGACCTGGCGTGAACCGCAACGGATTGCCAAACTGGCAACGATTGTGGCCGTCAATCGCAGCGATCGTCCGCTGCCGAGCCTCGACGAGATTCGCGGAACACTGGGTGAGGCCGTCGCTTCGCGAATCGAAATCGTGACGATGCCGGGCATTGATTTGTCGGCGACCGATATCCGTCGCCGCGTTCAGAGCGACCAGAGCATCCGCTTCATGACACCCCGCGCCGTGGAAGTGTTCGTCGCTGAGAATGGGTTGTATCGCGACTAGCGCCCTGTCAATCTGAAAACTTAGGATTCGGATCGTTTAACGGCGAGCCGGAGGCGTCGGTGTCGACGTCGGACGAAAAACGCAGTCGCCTGCGGCTTGCCGTTAAACGACTTGAGATAACCAATCCCCTAAGACTTGAGCCTGATAAGGCCCTCGGCAATCAACAACGACATGAAACGACATCACATGCCACACATCCACCGAACTCTCTGTCTGATCGTCTCCTGTGTGGCGTTCGGATCGCTGACCAATGTCGAAGCGGCGGCGCGGAGGCCGAATATCGTCTTGCTGTTCGCTGACGACTTGGGTTACGGCGAACTTGGTTGCCAGGGCAATTCGCAGATTCCAACCCCCCACATCGATTCCATCGCCAAGAACGGAATTCGCTTCACCGCAGGCTACGTGACGGCTCCGTATTGCAGTGCCTCACGGGCCGGGTTGATGAGCGGACGGTATCAAACACGGTTCGGTTACGAGTTCAACCCGATCGGTGCAGACAATGAGAACCCGAACGCCGGGTTACCGGCATCCCAAGTGACGCTGGCTCGGCATCTGAAAAACGTGGGGTACACGACGGCACTCATCGGCAAGTGGCATCTGGGCGGGCATGCGAAGTTTCATCCTCTGCGACGAGGTTTCGACGAGTTCTTCGGCTTCACACACGAAGGGCATTATTTTGTCCAGCCGCCCTACAAAGGGGTGACGACCATGTTGCGTCGCAAGACACTCCCCGATGGCGGGCAAGGCCGGTGGATTCGCAAGGACGGCAAACTCGTTTACTCGACCCACATGCGATCCAACGAACCGGCATACGACGCGAATAACCCGCTCGTGCGCGGCAGCCAGCCGGTCAACGAAACGGCGTATTTGACCGACGCCTTCACACGCGAAGCGGTCGATTTCATCGATCGCAATCAGACGAAACCGTTCTTTCTTTACCTGGCCTACAACGCGGTCCACAGCCCGCTGCAAGGAGCCGAGGCGTATATGAAACGGTTCGAGCATATCGAGGATGTGCATCGGAGAATCTTTGCCGCGATGCTGGCCAACCTGGATGACAGCGTGGGAGCGGTGCTGGAGAAGTTACGGAAAAACGGCCTGGAAGAAAACACGCTGGTGTTCTTTATCAGCGACAACGGTGGCCCGACACGCGAGCTGACATCCAGCAATCTCCCGTTGCGTGGCGGGAAGGGAGACGTGTACGAGGGCGGCATCCGGATTCCCTTCCTGATGCAATGGAAAGGTCGCTTGCCGGCCGGAAAAGTGTACGAGAAACCTGTAATTTCCCTGGATGTCTACGCAACGGCTGCCGCTCTTGCCAAGGCACCGATCCCGAAACAGCGTGCGATCGACGGCGTCGATCTGCTACCTCATCTGCTCGGCAAGAAAGAAGAACGCCCGCATGAGGAGATGTTCTGGCGCCTGAGCAAGCGAACCGCCATCCGCGTAGGCGACTGGAAACTCCTACGCAATCCACGCGACGGAACGGGGGCTGAATGGCAATTGTACGACCTATCGAAAGACACGGTGGAACAGACAGATCTCTCACAACGTCAACCCGAAATGAAGAAGCAACTTCTGGCGCGGTGGGAACAGTGGAACTCGGAAATGATCGAGCCCGCCTGGTCTCGCAAGTGATCGCTCTTGATCACGACCGGTTACATTTCCTAAAACCCGCTTGGCAATCGGGTCGAAGTTCCCGAAGCAAGCGACGCGTGGAGAGATTCATGGATGACAAACCCACGAACCCGGGAGAGGCGAAACCGTTTCTCGGTGTGCATTTGAAATGCTGCAACACCTACGTGCGGGCCTATGTGAACGCTGCGAATAATGCCTACGTCGGGTGGTGCCCGCGTTGTGCTGTGCAGGTGCGGATCAAGATTGTCAACGAGGGAGGCAGCAGCGGTCGGTTCTTTGAAGCGTCGTAGACTGGCCTGTCAATTCCCGCTGGGCTGACCAGATCAGCGCAAGAAAAAACGCCGGCGAAGCGATCAAGCTTCACCGGCGTTGTGCGTTTATCGAATTCACTCAATGAGTAGAATTCGTTCGGTTACTTGTCGTCGGGAGCAGCGGGACGCTTCGGTCGTTCGCCTTCCGGACGTTTCGGCCGACCACCTTCGCCGCCCGGTCGCTTGGGTCGCCCGCCTTCACCACCGGGACGACGACCTTCACCGGGCCTGCCACCTTCGCCACCGGGACGCCGGCCGCGACCCAAGCGTTTCACGATTTCTTCGATTTCCTTCTTGTCGAGCGCACCATCTTTGTTGGTGTCGGCTCGCTCCAGGATGCGCGCCATCTGCTCGGGCAGTTCCTCTTTCGTGACTTTGCCGTCCTTGTTCTTGTCGAACCCGAGAATGCGGTCCGCGAAGCTTCCACCGGGGCGACCACCTTCGCCGGGGCGTCCACCTTCGCCACCGGGACGACGAAACTTGCTGAAGTCGGGACGCATTTCTTCGCGGGTCAGCTTGCCGTCCTTGTTCTTGTCGAGCTTCGCCAGTGCGCTCGTGGCGTTCTTGAGTTCGTCGGCGGAAATCGTGCCGTCCTTGTCGGCATCGAGAGCACCGAGAATCGGATTGAACCGACCGGGATCGAATCCACCCCGCCCGCCAGGGCCACGCTCACCCGGACGACCACCACGCTCACCGGGTCGTCCGTCTCGTTCACCACGGTCGCGGTCGCCTTCGGGTTGCCTTTTTTCTTGTGCCGACGCCTGATCGACAAGCAGGCCGAATGCCAGGATGGCCACGAAACATGTCATCAACTTCTTCATCGCTACGCTCCGTTGAGTAAAAAGGTGAAACCCGCTTCTGATCAAGACGCCGGGCGGCACGTCATATTTCACATCAATTTGGTGTCGGTTTGGGCGAATGCCTTTGGGCCGCTTCCTGACTCGCATAAGAGATGTAAACCCATTTCCGCCCCGGAAGTGCCGCCGAAACCTAGCCTCGACGAAAGAATTTCAGAAAAAAACGTAATTGAACCGGACTTGCGACAGACTCTCCCCGGCTCGTCTTGTGGCCGTTTTGGCCTTCAATTACCATCCGCCGCCTCGAAATCGGCCGGGGATGTGGACGTTTCGCCCTCGAAAGAACAATGACGAGCCGATGGATTACCAACTCGAAACAATCGGCAAGACCTGTCACGTGACTGGCGAAGAACTCGTTCCAGGGTCGGTCTGTCATTCAGCGCTTGTCCATCGGGGTGGCAACCTGACTCGAACCGACTTCTCGGAAGCCGGCTGGACAGGGCCGCCAGATGACACAGTCGGTCATTGGACATCGTTAGTGCCCTACCCCGAAACCACCAAGAAAAAACCGCTGGACGCCGATGCCCTGCTGCAATATTTCGAGCAGCTTACCGAAGATGCCAACCCGGCCCGCGAGACACTTCGCTATGTGCTGGCACTGCTGTTGTTGCAAAAACGACGACTCAAGCTGAATGGTTCACGAAATGAAGACGACGTGCCGTTTCTCGAACTGAGTGGAAGTCACGGCGAAGGGCCGTTCCAGGTTCGCGATCAGCACCTCGAACCCGCTGAAATCGAACAACTGCAAAACGACCTCGACGCTCATCTACAGATTGGATGATTTCGAGGCCACAACACGAACGGTCATAGGAACGACTCGGACAACAGACGCATGGAAGCCACAACTTTCCGCCTCGGGACTGCCTCTGCCGCGATCACGCGCCGGCGGTTTGTCCAGACCGCTGCAGCCGGTTTGTCGACGTCCGGCCTGACAGGCTGCCTGCGGAACTGGTTGAAAAGGCCGCCCGCCTTGGGGCCTGAACTGGCCGGGAATTTCACACAGGCCGACTTGCTAATACGCGTCAACGACAATGCTCGTCGCCTCTTCTCGTGGCGGTCGAGCGATGTCACCATCTCCGCCGGCGGAATGTCGGGCCTGGCGGGAAAACTCTCCGCAATGATCGCCGTCGAAAGCCCGCGAAATTTCCGACTGATGGTCAGTTCCATCGCCGGCAATGAAGCCGACCTTGGGTCCAACAGCGAACGCTTCTGGTTTTGGATCCGACGCAACGAACAGAAGAACGTGTTCACCGCTCGCCACGACCAAATGCACCGCGCCAAGCAACGACTGCAAATTCCCTTCGAGACCGATTGGCTCATGGAAGTGCTCGGCGTGATTCCGATCGACGAGAACATTGTCACGCTTGTTCCGGCTCTTGAAGGGCAACCGTATCACCAACTCGTCGCCGACTACCTTTCTTCCGATGGTCGCCGCGTCCGGCGTGTGATCGATGTCGACCGCACCTTTGGTTACGTCCGGCGTCATAGCCTGTACGATGCCAACGAACGTCTCATTGCTCAGGCCACGCTCGAAAAGCAACAACGCCACGACATCGGCGAGGGCGCAGCGGTGATTCTGCCACATGAGATTCACTTAAGCTGGCCACCCGCCGGCCTGAAACTCACACTGCGGATCGGTCAGGTGGAAATCAACCCCACATCGATCCCCGAAGAAATCTGGCAACTCCAGCCGGTCCCAGGGTATCCGGTGTTCGACTTGGGGCAGTAGCCGAAGCGCGACACGGCTCAGACTTCATCCAATGCTTCTCGCAGTGACCGCATGACGTGTTCCATGTCGGACATTGTGTTGTAGCCGTGGATCGCCACGCGAAGCCGACCGGCTTGCGACATGATGTGAATATTTTTCGCATGCAACGCACGGTGAATACGTTCGGCATCGGGATGGCGGAAAGCCACGATGCCGGCCACCGCGCCAGGTTCATCGGGCGTGAGGAGTTCAAACGGCAGACTTTTGAGTTCGTCGAGACAGAACCTCACCAAGCTTTGGCAATGTGCGTCGATCGCTTCGATACCGACGGATTGCACGTAGTTTAACCCTGCGTTGATGGCGTAGATGGCCGGGTAGTTCGGCATGCCCACAGAGAAACTCGCCGCCCCTGGTTTGGTCACCGTCCGCTCGAACCGGTCGGCTTCAAAAGCGTTTTGCAAATTGAACCAACCACCGGCAGGAACGGTCCACCGATCGGCCACAGCCGACGGCACGCCGACCAGACCGCCGCCATGCGTGGCGAGAATCCACTTGTGAGTCGAACTGACAATCAAATCCGCCCCCGTCAATTCCAACGGAATGCGACCGAGCGCCTGCGTGACGTCGAGTGACAGCAACGCCGAAGAGTGCTTTTGCACTGCGTCGACAACCGCTGGCAACGCGATTTTGTGACCGTTAAAAAAGCTGACCAACGAAACCGTCACCAGTCGCGTCTTCGGCCCCAGCAGGGGGATCAAATCCTCGACTCGCAATGCGCCATCTTTGGAACGCCACAATTTGACGGTCGCGGGGCAACTCGGTTGCAGCCAAGGTGTGGCTCCGGCGGGGAAATCGAGATCGTTGATCACCACCTCATCGCCCTCTTGAAGCCCCAACGCCATAGCCGCCAGGTTGTAGGCTTCCGACGAACATGAACACAGCCCGATTTCCTCGGGGGTCAGTCCGTAGGCCTTGGCGACCTGCGTTCGGGTTGCCTGCCACTCGGCATGGTGGCGTTCGCGAGCGTCCATACCCAGGAGCTTGTCCTGCCCGTAACGTGCCAACGCGTCGATCACAGCGGTCGGCGGGATTCCCTCTGCGGCGGAGTTCAGATAAGTTCGGCCTGTCAACGATGGAAAATCAGCCTGCCGCGTCGCATCCGTCAGCATCAGCTCTGCCTCCTTCGCAGATGTTGGTCAGTTCAAGTTCTTGGCGGATTGTCGAAGATTCACACGGCGGTCGCAAGTTACAACGAGACCAATTCAAGGCCGGTCGGACCACGCAACCATGTCGAATCAAATAAACATTCTCGCATTAAATCCGTATCACGGAGGCAGCCATCGGGCCTTTCTCGATGACTGGCAAACTCGCAGCCGTCACACGTTCGATACGCTCACGTTGCCCGCTTACAAGTGGAAGTGGCGAATGCGTCACGCGGCGATCACGTTTGCCGAGCAGGTCGTTGCGCTCATCGAATCGGGCCAAACGTGGGATGCCCTGTTCTGCACCGACATGCTGAATCTCGCCGAGTTTCGTGGTCTCGCCCCGCCAGCCGTGCGCGATCTGCCCGCCGTCGTGTACTTCCACGAGAACCAGTTAACGTATCCGCAACAAAACGACACCGAACGCGACCTGCACTTCGCGTTCACGAATATCACCACTGCGTTAGCGGCCGATGAAGTCTGGTTCAATTCGGGGTTTCATCGCGACGCCTGGCTGACCGGCGTCGATCGGCTTTTACAAAGCATGCCCGATTTTCAACCCATTGGTACGGGAGACGCAATCCGTGCCAAGTCCGACGTGCAACCACCCGGAATCGAGCCGTTCCCAGCACCGGCAGCTCGGCAAGCGGGGCCGCTGCGCATCGCGTGGGTCGCCCGTTGGGAACACGACAAGAACCCCGAGATGTTCTTCGAGGCGATCCGCTTACTGGAGTCGCACGGCGTCGACTTTCGTCTGAGTGTGCTGGGCGAATCGTTTACCAACTCGCCGACTTGCTTCACCGACGCCAGCGCACAGTTCACCCATCGAATCGATCACTGGGGGTTTCTCGAATCACGCGACGCGTATCGTGAAGCGTTGGTTGACGCAGATGTCGTTGTCTCGACAGCGGACCATGAGTTCTTCGGCATCGCAGTCGTCGAAGCGGTCGCGGCAGGTTGTTTCCCGTTGGTTCCATGTCGGCTGGCTTATCCTGAAGTGCTCGGCGACGACAACGAGTTCTTCCACGACGACACACCGACAGGCATCGCCGAACAACTAAGGACTCTCTCGCAGCGACTCGCCAACGGAGAGATTTGGAACGGCGACCGATTACGCGGCGTGCAACGCACCGAGCCATGCGATTGGAGTCGCCGGGCCGACGAACTCGATGCCGCGTGTGACCGCATTGTGGCATCTGTCAGCGGTGCAGACACCCAGGAGAACATCTGAGATGGTTGCCGTCACCGGCTGGATTCTATTCGCCGTTTGGGTTGCCGGCTTGCTCCCGTCGGTGATCACCATTGTGTGGAACACCTTGCGACGCAAGACGCAGCAGCTTGCTGAGCCGGCTCAATGGCCACGGCTGTCGGTCATTGTCCCCTCGCGAAACGAGGGACCAAACATCGAAGCGGCTTTGCGGTCCTTGTTGGAAACCGACTACCCGCATGTCGAAATCATCGCCATCAATGACCGTTCCGACGACGAAACCGGTGAAATTATCGACCGCTTGGCGAGCGACGATGAGCGTGTGAAGGTCGTGCATATCACCGATTTTCCCGACGGTTGGCTGGGGAAGAATCATGCAATGGCCCTCGGTGCGCGCGAGTCTTCGGGTGAATGGCTGTTGTTTACTGACGGCGACGTCCTGTTCGAGCCGGACACGTTTCGCCGCAGTGTGAATTACGCCGTCACGTCCCGCATCGATCATCTCTGCCTGATGCCGCGCATGTTGCGGGGCGGGTATTGGGAAGATGCGTTGGTCGCCTTTTTCGGACTACTCTTCGCGCTAGGTCTATTCGTCTGGTTGGTGCCCACGCGTCTGCGACAGGTTTATGTGGGCGTGGGGGCATTCAATCTGGTGCGCCGCAGTGCGTACGAAGTCATGGGCGGACACGAGCCCATTCGACTGGACGTCATGGACGACGTAAAACTCGGCAAGCTCGTCAAACTCTTCGACTTTCGTCAGCACTTCTTGCGAGCCGAGGAGTTTGTGCAGGTGCGCTGGCAGGATTCCGCGTGGGGCGTCATTCGCGGCCTAGAGAAAAACGCCTTCGCCTCGATGAACTACTCCCTGACAATGTTGGCGGCAACCACCTGCCTCTTCGGTCTGATGTTCATCTCGCCTTACGTGATGATCTCACTCTTCCCCGACGAACGCTGCCTCGGTTACGCGGCCACCCTGCTATTCGTGCATGTGGTTTACGCACTTCTCGGATCGGTGTTCGGCTCGGGCTGGAAAGTTGCCCCCGTACTGACCTTCAGCGCGGTCGGTATTTTGTTCGCTTTCTGGCGCTCGGCGTACGTGACATTGAGACAAGGCGGAATCCGCTGGCGAGACACCTTCTATCCACTCGACACACTGCGTAAGAACATTTTTCGCTGATACGAATTGCTCGGCACGACAGCAAGAAAAAAAGTAAACCACGGATTGACACGGATAAAATAATCATTGCCCGGCGGGAAGACGGTGTGATCGGTTACAGTACGAACTACGCTTTTCATGCCTG
>Ga0115002_10000599_pt1 | contig 50397 bp, 49 predicted proteins | sample ArcticOcean_MG_C_8_FD_89576 | JGI IMG/M metagenome (GOLD analysis project Ga0115002, IMG submission 89576) | Marine microbial communities from western Arctic Ocean - ArcticOcean_MG_CB11_86 | ecosystem: Environmental > Aquatic > Marine > Oceanic | place: Arctic Ocean: Canada Basin | collected... | reverse complement strand
TAGCGCACTGGGACAGATGGCTCCGACCCGGTTCGCGATGGCCCAACAAGCAGGAGCCACAGCAGCTGGATGAAGCCCGGAAAATAACCCTTCAGGTGGCGCGGAAACGGGGTCAAGGTCACTAGTCGGAGAACCGAGATAATGGGTGGTAACGGTCTTGGGGGCAGGTCACGACCAGTACTGTCAGGGCTGTGAGTGGTTGGGTAGTCATAATTTATTTAGTGGACTAATGCGAAAGGTTCGCACAGCCGTACGGAACATCAGACATGTTATTGGCATGCAGGGTTGGTGTGTCAACAAAGTAAGTACGCATGAAGTTGTGAGTTGTCCCCTCACGCTTCCGTGTAATCGCTCTCAGGCGGCCTCTGAAAGTATGCCCTCTAATTGCGTTTCGACTTCCTCTGGCGTCCACGGTTTGTGAATGAGTCCCTGTATGCCTAATTCGGGAATTGAATTCAGATCACTGGCAGATTGACTGCCGGTCAGAATAACTACGGGAGGAGTGGAACCGGGATGGTCCTTCCGTAGTTTGGCAAGAAGCTCCTGGCCCGACACATCAGGCATGTGCAGATCCAGCAGCACCAAATCAGCTTCGCTATCGCCAAACTGATTCAGGCATGACGCAGCGCTGTCTGCTTCCAGTACCTCGTGGCCCATATCGTCCAGAAGTTCGCTCATTACGAAGCGAACATCTTTCTGATCGTCCACCAACAGAATCTTGGCCATGTAGTCCTATCCACGCCGAGCCTATGTTTGATAATCAGTTTGCCCGCCAATAGCGGAGCCGGTCACTTCATACTGTCAAAGTGCGAATACACCAACGAGGCAAGAAATGCGCATTCCGGATGTGTGCAGTCTCCAAACGTGGCATGCTGAGACAGAAGTGACCAAGACCTGCAGATGACTGCTATATCCCGAAGCGCGGGAAGAGCGCTGTGGTGATCTCCTCGATACTTCGATCTGCGAACGCGGCGATCTGGCTAGCCATTACTGGCTCTGGATCACCAGGAGGAACGTCCGCAAACTTCACAATTCCCTCAATTGCATCGAAAGACTCTGGAATAGCGTCTGGTATTCGCTGTTCAGACATCACGGCAAACGCCATGCTCCAGCCCCTTGCAACGGCGCCAAGATCATAGCCACCGCCACCTAACGCAATCCATTTCCCGGCCTCGTCAGCCAGCTCTGAGAGTTTTGCGACCGTTCGCGCAAACCCCTGGGTGGTCAGTCGCAAATGGGTGATTGGGTCGAATACGTGCGTGTCCATCCCCAGTTGCGTAACGATCACGTCTGGCTGGAATGCTCGGGTAAGCGGAGTGACGATGGCATCGAACGCCGTCGCGTAGACGGCGTCGCCGGTGTGTGGCGCAAGTGGCACGTTCACGGAGAAGCCTTCACCCATTCCCGTGCCGATATCGCCCACAAATCCGGAGCCGGGGAAGAGAAACTGGCCGCTCTCATGCAGAGAGATAGTCAGAACTTGATCTGAGTCGTAAAAGATGTGCTGAACGCCATCCCCATGATGGCAATCGATATCGATGTAGACCACGCGTCGCCCGGCATCGACCATTGCTTGAATTGCCATCGCGGGGTCGTTGAACACGCAGAACCCGGACGCTCGAGTCGGCATGGCGTGGTGAAGTCCGCCAGCGGGTGCAAATGCGACGTCGTAGTCGTCAGATTCAACCAATTCCATCGCCACCATAGCGGACCCGGCGGAGAGGGCCTGGGCCTGGTATATGCCATCGTAAATCGGGTTGTCACCTGGTCCGAATCCATACGGTATGCCGCCATTTTCAGAGCCTACAGCCAGTGTCTTCACCGCCTGCAGGTAGTCGTCTGAATGCACTCGGGTGAGTTCAGCTTCAGTGGCTTCACGGGGAGCGATCAGATTCGCGTTTGGCGATTCCAGCAATCCGGATTGCCGCACTAGTTCATACGTGTGAGCCAGCCGAATTGGCCGCATGGGGTGCGAATCAGACAGCACATGGCTGGCTAACTGATCTGAGTAGACCAGTGCTGCTTTTCTACCAGCGTCTGCTTGGGTCAAATTCCTCTTCGCTTGAGCGTTCGGAGTCCGAAGTACGCGATGGCGCCGATCCCGCCTGCTCCGAAGAATATTACCGGCCAGCCGCCAAAGTCATCCCGAGCTGAAGGCTCTTCAGGAGGAGTCTGGAAGAGTAATTCTGCAGCCGGAACCGGGCTAATCGTGATCTGAGGATTATTCGTCGGGTCATCAATGATGTCCGGAATATCTTCTGGTACTTTGAGGATTACAGGAACCAATGCAGGCACGTCACCACCGAATTTCTTTGCCTGCCAGACTGCATCCAGACTATCCAACTCAAACCCGTATGCCAGACCGATCGCTTCGTCAGCGCTTTTGCCAGAATTGATCTCGTCAAGCAGCGCAGTCATCCTGCTGGAACCGAACGCGTCGATCAGATACTCCACAAAGCTGCCGGCCTTGCCGTAGAAAAAAGTGATGTCCTCCCGCTGTCCGGGTATCCGGTTCATGTTCCTGATAGGCATCAGGTCATCTTCGTTTCTGACACCTCGTAGGCGCAGATCGCTGGCCGCTCCAGACTCGCTCTCAAAATAGACGGCGAGCCCTTCATTGAGCCATGCCGGCGGGCTTGCGATTGGCGCAGCGACGGCCTCAGCAAACATCAGATGAGTCAATTCGTGGACGAAAGAGTTACTGTTCACTCCCCAGAGGACGAACTGATCGTACTCATCAAATGCGAATCCCACGAAGGTGTGTCCTGCGCGAGCGGCCTCAGTTGTGCGAGGGAACGATGAGTCTGCCTCGTTCCCGGAATTGACGATGACCGCCTTGAATTCGCGTTCTGACGGAGGACCAAACACTTCTGCGATCTCCGGCATGCGCTTTTCTGCCGCGGCGAAAAGCTTGTCAATATCGCCACTGCTGCGATCGTGGAAAACGATGGTCAGTCGGTCCTGAGTACGCCTGTCCCAGTCATACTGCGGATCCAGGTACTCGATCCGCACCGGGTCAGTCGTGAACTCGCTTCCTTCAGCATCCACGATCAGGTAACTAACTGTGAACACGGTGCCGGGAGGAAAGAAATCTCCGTTGGCAGTTGGGATCTCGAATGTTGCCTCGACATCGTTGCCTGGTTCGAAATCCGGATAAGAATATGAACTCACCACTCGTGGGCCATCCGGTTTGAACAGCGCCTGAATCTCAGCGATAGGTGCTCCTGCACTGGAAATCTCAAGGTTAAAAGTGATGTTGTCGCCAAAGTGGATGACGTGATCGTTCCGCAGAATAGATACCGATTGGTTTTCATCCGCTGCGAATGCTGTGTTGGCGCTGGTGAGCATGGCTAGTATGAGGAGCGCCGCAATGATCAGAGCGCCTGGAGATGTAATTCTGACCAACTAAATCCCCGTCATTTGCACGGAGAAGTGCGTCTTGTGCAGTTTGTTCATGTTGATCAGCAGGGCCGTCGTGCCCTCAAGATATCGGGCGGAACTGAGCCGCCCGGCGTCAATTCCTCGTAGCCCTTTCATCTCGTTCGCCAGTTCAAGAACTACCCCTTTCGCCTCATCGTCGTCACCGCAGATCAAGGCATCGCCCTCAAAGCTGGTGTGTGGGTTCTTCAGTTCACCGGCTGGGAGCGTGTGGAACCCCGCTACCCAGCGTGCGTCCGGGCACAGACGTGCGGCTTCCTCTGCGGCAGATCCATCCTCCGGAGGTGCAGCAAACGCCTGTCCTTTGGAAAACTTGAGTGGGGCGATTACGTTGACGATGATCTTTCCCTTCACGTGAGGGGTGATCACTTCCAGCGTGTCCACCTGTCCGGCGTAGGGCACGGAGAAGATGACTAGCTCCGACGATTCGCAGGCATCCGTGTTGAGATGACCGGTGATAGTGCCGCCTGAGGACACATCCCCCAGCGCGTCGGTCGCCTCTTCTGCCGCCGCGATAGCGCGCTCTTCTGTGCGAGAGCCAATGAACACGTTGTGTCCCGCTGCGGCAAATCGCACAGCCAGGCCAACGCCTTCTGCGCCCGTTCCCCCAACAACACCGATGTTAATTTTTGTTTCCTGCTTCTACTACCGATAGGGGAAGATATTGAATCTGCCCGTCAGATAAGTGATACGAGCCATAGCAATCATATGGATGGAATATCAAGATTGAATTAAGGCTACCGTTGTGGCGAGCAGGAGGTAAGTACCTCAAGGGCTATTTTCGGCCAATCGTTTTGACTCGACTGGAGGGGCGGGTTAGCATCCGTTCTCTCATGCCGCTAACTGAACGGGCGTGGATTTAATACGAAGGGACCCCAATGCGTTATTTCCAGTTGAACATAAGAGGCGAGAGCCACGTCGCGGTGGAGGCAACAGAAGACACGCTTGTTGACCTGACGGCGATATCGCCACATGCAAAGGGCGTTCTCTCCCTGCTCCAGACCGCTTCCATCATGGGAACGGATATCGATCACGTTGCACGAACGATCATTGATCGATCTTCCGGTGGTTCCACGATGTCCCTCGCCGATGTTGAGGACGCCACCGCACAGGGAAGTGGCCCCGTCACATACGGCTTGCCACTGCTTCCGCCAGAAGTGTGGGCAGTTGGTGTGACGTACTCAGACTCCATGCGAGAGCGTCAGGCGGAGAGCGATACTCCAGACGTGTACGCCAAGGTCTATGTCGCTGACCGGCCAGAGATATTCTTCAAGGCCACTCCGGACAGGGTTGTGGCTCCGTTCAATGAGGTTGGGATTAGAGACGATTCAGATTGGGATGTCCCCGAACCTGAACTGGCGTTTGTCGTGTTTGACGGAGTTGTAGCTGGATATACCGTTGGAAACGACATGAGCAGCCGTACTATTGAGGGCACTAACCCGTTGTATCTCCCGCAGGCCAAAATTTATGACCGATCGTGTTCCATCGGGCCGTGCTTTGTTACGCGGGATACAGTTGGAGACCCTCAGGATCTCGAGGTGCGATTGACGATTGAGCGCGATGGCGCTCAGGCGTTCGACGGCACTACCAACACGAACGAAATGATGAAGGACTGCGACTATCTCGCAGACTGGCTCCAGCGCCACAATCCCGTACCAGACGGCACCACGGTTCTCACGGGAACAGGCGTGATCCCGCCACCTGAGTTCACCCTTGCAGGCGGTGACGTCGTATCAATTGAAGTTGAGAAGATTGGGAAACTAACGAACACGGTGGTTGTTGTTTAGGTGACGATCAGGTTCCAATATGAGACTCCAAATTACTGGGTGAGGCACACGTCCCTTTGACATCAGAAGACACAACGGTGGCAGCGACGGATTCTGCTGCAACAAGCGAAGCAAGCGCATCCGACCTGGCGGATCTGCATGAAATTGCAGAGCGGATCAAGACCAACGTTCAAAAAGTGATCGTGGGCAAGAACGACGCTATCGATTTAGCGCTTGTCGCGCTGCTTTGTCGTGGACACGCGCTACTTGAGGACGTTCCAGGTATCGGCAAGACAACTATGGCGAAGGCCCTTGCCGCTTCCCTGGACTGTGAATTCAAGCGCATCCAGTTCACTCCAGACCTGATGCCGGGAGACGTGCTGGGCGTTAACGTTCTCAACATTCAGACGAGTACGTTCGATTTCCGACCCGGCCCGATCTTCACCCAGGTATTGCTCGCAGACGAGATAAATCGGGCGACTCCTCGTACCCAGACAGCGCTTCTTGAAGCGATGCAGGAGCGGCAGGCCACCATAGATGGCGACACGATGGGCTTGCCCGATCCCTTTATTGTGCTGGCAACGCTTAACCCCATCGAAATGGAGGGCACGTTCCCGCTGCCGGAGGCTCAGTTGGACAGATTCATGTTGAGGATCACGCTGGGGTATCCATCTCAGGCAGAAGAGTCAGAAATACTTTTGCGGTTCAATAACCCTGCGGTTGAGCCTGAAATTAACGCAATCATGCACATTGATGAACTGAATTCGGCTCAGCACCTGGTAACGACTGTGCGTATGGACGACACCTTGCGCACATACTTGTTGCAGGTAGTCGGCGCCACTCGCCAAACAGATGAGTTGCAGCTAGGCGCAAGCCCCAGAGCCGCGATCTCCCTCTACCGAGCTTCGCAGGCGTGGGCGGCCATCGCTGGCCGGTCATATGTGGTGCCAGACGACATCAAAGCGATGCTATCGCCCGTGTTAACCCATCGACTCATTCCTAGTTCTCAGGCTCGACTACGCGGCCGCACCACGGATGCCATTCTTGACGAGTGTATGCGGGGCATACCGGTACCCATTGAGAGATAGCACACGTCCGGCTTTGCAGAAGGCTGGTTGATGGACGATGAATAAAGAGATCAGAACGGGCCTGGCTACGAAAGCGGCAATCGATAGCGCACGGGTCGACCGCGGTTGGGCGTCTCAGATCCAGATGTCCGCGAACAGACGTGACTTGCTGGCTGAGGCTATGGGTGAGCTTTGGATCATTCTTCTAGTTGCGGTGCTGATCGTGGGAATCGTATCGGGCCAGCCTTGGATTATCGCCATCACGATGATGACCGGTGTGATCGCAATTGGTGCCAGGGTTTGGGCCCGCCTGGCTCTGGAAGACGTCTACTTCACCCGAACCGTGGGCCGGCGCTATCTGTTCCCCGGTGAGACCACGGAACTAACGCTCATGGTGGAGAACAAGAAACCTCTGCCAATACCGTGGCTGAGGGTCAGAGACGAAATCCCAATAGAACTTGAAGCGTTGAACGCGAAGACTACGCGCACAGAACGCGCCGACTCAGTCCGCTTGGAGGACTCACTCAGTGTTGCGTGGTACGAGCGCGTACGGCACAGATTTGAAGTTAGGGCCGTCAAGCGTGGGTACATACGGATTGGCCCCGGACAAATGGAGGCTGGAGATCTGTTCGGGCTGTTCAAGTCTCGACTTGATCTTCGGGCATCGGAACCGATTATTATCTACCCGAACGTTGTGCCGTTGGATGACTTCAATTTTCCATCTGGCCGCCCCATGGGGGATGCCCCAAGCCGCCGTCGGCTGTATGAGGACACTAATCGCCCATCCGGATTGCGGGAATATGTTGCGGGTGATCCGATCCGAAGAATCGACTGGAAGACCACAGCGCGAGTCCGCGTTCCTCATGTTCGAACCTACGATCACACGGTTGATCAGTACATGGTCGTCCTGCTAGATGCCGCCACTAGCTCAAAGGCGTGGGAGGGATTTAATTCCGTGCGGCTTGAAAGAGCAATCACGGCCGCCGCGTCGATAGTCACGAAGGGCGACGAGTTCGGCTACAGGGTTGGATTGGTGTCGAACGGCGTTCCACTGGCAGGCGCGGGGCAAATGGTGGTGAAACCGGGCGCTGATCCGAAACAACTCCCGGTGTTACTTGAGTCACTGGCGATGGTCAGGCCCTTTGTGGTGAAGTCTTTGCCGGAAGTGATAGCCCAATCCCCAGAGGCGATTCCATTTGGATCCACGATTGTTGCGATTTCACCTGTCATGTCTGAGTCGCTATTGATTGAACTGGAGCGGCTAAAGCGCGATGGTCACCCAGCCGTGGCTATCTACGTTGGTGATGGTGAGCCGGAATTTACTTCAGCAACCGTTGAGGTTCGGAGTGAGGCCGCTCGTTTTGAAGTTGAAGAGCTAGAGCGGACGGTTCCCGTAGATGGTGTTTAGCCGCACTCAGCTTTTGTACGCGTCGCTCGCGATTGCGGAGTCCGCGTGGATGTTCGCGATCGCCTCCATCATTGGCGCTGCTGTGGGTCTTGGAGATTCACCGCTTCCAGCGTTGGTGATATTTGCCGTCATCGTGCTGGCGATGTCCGCTGCATGGGTGGCTGGTGACATGGGAAGCGATGTTGTGACACTGGCACTGCTCCAGGGCGTCACCGGCCTCATAGTCGTTTACGTCGCCGTGGCATTCAAGATGACGGAGGGATCCCCAATCTTTGATGGCCTGTGGTTCAGCCGGATGCTCTCAGGTGAGTTCGGTCAGGCAGAAGTCCTTGGCATCGTCTCCGGGTTCATCATCGCGATGTTCCTCTGGCGGAGAGGAATCGTGCTGGTGGTCCGAGGCGAAGCGTGGGAGACGCTTCACAGGACTTTCAGAATTGGGATAGCTGTTATTTCAATTGCTTTGATCAGTGATCTTGCCACTGAAACAGAGATCGGTGTTGGGATCGTTATCTTCCCATTTTTCGTTGCATCCCTCGCTGGAATGGCGATTGGTCGGGTGGCTGAGGAGGGTGCCTGGGATGCAGCAAGTGCTATTTGGGGGCGCGTGATCTTTGCGGCGGTGGGCGCAGTGATCACAGTTGGTGTGGTGCTGGGCGTGCTGGGAGCCGCTTATGGCAGTGGACCGCTGGGGTTAGTCGTAAGCCTGATCGTTGCCACCAGGGATGGGATTTTCTGGGTCCTTGAGATTGTTCTGACCCCGCCGTTAACCCTGTTTTTTTGGTTCATGCAGTGGTTACGGGATCGCTTTGGAGATCCGATCACGGAGAACCCCGTCCAGGGAGGACAACAGGGGCTTGAAGAGGAGATACTCGTCGAAGGCAACCAGGCAGCGGAGGCGGTGGGAGGCAGTCTCATCGACACCATCATTTCAATCCTGGTCTGGCCCGTCGGATTCATCCTGCTTTTAATTGTGCTGTGGATTCTGATCAAGAGCTTCCAGAAGCTGACAAAAGAGGAGAAAAAAGAGCCAGACTCAAGCCGGGAGTCGATTCGAGGCGATTCAGACGCCCGAAGCGACCTGGCAAACCTTCTTGGCAGGCTGGTCCCGGGATTCTTGAAGAATCGGAACGATGAACAAGAGGGACTACGTTTTCCTGCAGATCAGCCTGGGATCACAGAGGTCTTTAAGCTCTACTTCAGGTTGCTAACCGTGGGATTGACTCGTGGAGCGGTTTTGGAATCACACATGACGCCGGCTGAAGTAGAAGGCCGACTGGTGATGGCTCTTCCCGGCGCGCAGGTTGACCAGATTACCCGGCGGTTTGAGGCAGCGTGCTATGGCCACGAGCCGACTGATATGGCGCTCCTGAACACACTGGCAGCCAGCCTGGATGAGGCTGAGACCCGGCCGGAGTCAGAAACTGACTAGCCGTCTTGACGCACGATTTCGTCAAAGTTGTCCTGACCAAATGCAGGCTCCGGTTCAGGAAGACTGATCACACGCACAAGGTTGGTGTTTCCTGACGCTCCCACCGGCATTCCCGCCACGACGACTACGGAATCCCCATCTCCACCATAGCCGTTCTCCACGGCAGTTTTTGAGGCCTGATGGAACATCCACTGAACGCTGTTGTAAGAGCCAACCTGGATTGGCGTGACGCCCCAGCGCAATGAGAGTCGCTGCGCGGCGACGGGCTGGTGATACAACGCAATAATCGGTGCTTCTGGCCGGAAAGAAGAAACTCTGGCAGCTGTGCCACCACTCTCAGTAAAAGCGATGATCGCTCTTGCCCCCTGGTTGGCGGATGTCCAGCAAGCCGTATATGCCATGGCTCGGTCAACAGACTTTTCCAGGGATTCCCAGCGTGACTCAAGAGCGTCTCGATCGATAAATTTCTCGGCTTCACGGGCCGCTTCGGCCATGATTTTGACTGCTTCAATTGGGTGATCTCCAATTGAGGTCTCACCGGAGAGCATGATGGCGTCTGACCCATCGACGACAGCATTGTGAATATCGTTGATCTCTGCCCGAGTTGGAACGGGTGAGTTGATCATGGACTCCAGCATCTGGGTGGCGGTGATAACCGGTTTGCCTGCCTCGTTGGATTTACGAATGATCAGCTTCTGAGCACCGGGTACCTGTGCCATCGGTAATTCAACTCCAAGATCCCCACGGGCCACCATTAGTCCATCGGAGGCCGCAATAACTTCGTCCAGACAATCCAGCGCCTCCCGGAGTTCAATCTTGGAGACCAACTGCGCGTCGGAACCACGCTGGTCAACATATTCACGGGCAACCATTACGTCATCTTCTGACCGGATATAGGAAAGTCCGATGAAGTCGACGTTTTCGTCGACGGCGAACTCCAGTGCTACTTCGGTATCTTCCGTGAGATACGGCAAGGTTGAAGTCTTGGCCGGGACCGCCACAGCTTTTCGACTTTCGATGAGGCCAGCAGTCGTGACTTTGGCTGTAACCAACGAGCCATCAACTGACACTGCTTCCAACGCCACGACTCCGTCAGCGATCAGTATCGGATCGCCGGGGAGAACATCGTTATGGAGGCCGGGAGGAAGGACGGTCAACACGCCGTCTGGAGAGTTGAGGGGGTCGCCGCTAAGGCGAATCTCACTGCCTTCAGAAGTCTTTATTCCGGCATCATCCAACACATCAAGCCGATATTTTGGTCCCGGTAAGTCAGCAAGGATCCCGATGGGGACGCCCATCTCTTTTGACACTTCACGGACCGTGGCAATTGTCTCCCGATGAAACGATAGAGACGAATGGGAAGTGTTGATGCGAGCAACTGACATTCCAGCCTCAATCAGAGATTGAATCATTCGTGCGGAAGAGGTGCTGGGTCCAAGGGTACAGACGATGCGGCTTTTGGGCCGATATTTCACGCAATCTGGGACAAGTGAAGGCAAGTGATCCTCAAAGTATTGAACGGTGCAGATCGATCAGTGGAATTCATGAATTTGGAAAGACAAGGCTTTCAATGTCATTTCGACAAGGACCCATCTTATCTGTAACGGGAGGGTCAATATCGAGTTGGGTTCAATGCCAAAATGCGCGAATTCGTTGACGCTAGTGCCAACTGTGAATAGACTTTTGAGTGGAATATTTACCCACCACTGGTTTCTTAATCAAACGGGAACAACAATTGAGCTCAGCCCGCCTTCTCCTCGACATGCAAGAAATTGACCAGCGCCTCGCAAGGAGTGCTGCTGAGTTCAGAAAATTAGCAGCCGAACTGGAGGCTGAGGGCAATCTCAAGCGCCTTCGAGAAGACTCAGAGACCACCAGAGTCAAGGTGATGGAGACCCGGCTGGCGGCCGGGAAGCTTGAGGCTGAGGTCACCGACCTGAAAGCCCGAATGGAAGACATTGAGTCACGGCTCTACGGTGGAGCGATCACGAACCTACGTGAACTTACGGCACTTGAAGAGGAACATCGCGCCTCCAAGCGGAACCTCGCCGCCGCTGAGGAGTCCGTTGGACCGGCAAAGCTTGTCAATGAGCAGGCATCATCAAAGTATGACGGTCTGCAAATTCAACTTCTGGATACAGAAGAAGAGTGGAAGGTAACTTTCAAGGACCTCAAGAAGCGTGCCCGTGATGTATCCAAGATATGCAAGGGCCTGGAAATTGAGCGAAACGGTGCTTCCGAGGGTGTGGGCGAACGTGACCTCGCTCTCTACAGAAATCTTCTCCCACGTAAAGGTGGAGTGGCCGTGGCACGCGTCGAACGTGGAATCTGCCAGGGCTGCCGGATCAAACTTCCCATCAGAGAGATGGGGCGGTTGAAGAGCGCTGACAACCTTGTCATGTGCAGCAGCTGCGGCAGGATCCTCCTAGCGGCCACCTAGTCCGTGAGAGCCGTCGGGTATTTCAAGCCACTGACGGACGATGTCGCAGAACCCACCGCGCGACGAAATGATCCGCTCTCGGTGATCAAGCAGTACTGCGTTGAAGAACTTCATCAACTGATCGCCACTATTCCAGGCGATGAAGTTGGCGTTGCAGTAACTCCTGAGTCCTCAGATTCAGAGCGACTCCAGAGCCTGATCCGCTACTTCGAGCAATCGGAGCGTCGGCAGGCGTTGGTCGTTATTCCAGATTCCACTCATCTAGCCAATGACCTGGAATCCCTCGTCAAAGTTCTGATCGATATCGAAGCGGTGGGTGGAGACGTTCGCTGCGCCAATTTTGACGCTCCCGACGCAGTACAAGACGGCCTGGAGAAGCTAGCGCTTGCCGGTCGACGCCCCGGCAGACAGCGCCGCATTCAAGAGGCAATTCTTGCGAAAGCTGCGCGAGGGGAGGTGCTTGGGCGCGTGCCGTTCGGGTATCGAGGTGGTCCCGATGGGATGATGCATCCGATCGTTGAAGAAGCAGAAGTTGTTGCGCAAGTATTCGACTGGTACCTCGGAACCCCTGTGCCTCCAGATGAATTGGGAGCAGGTGCTGACGGGCTTGGCCTTAGGAAAATAGCGTCAGAACTAAATGACCGCGGAATCCAGACCCGGGCAGGCAAGCCATGGAGCCCCGTGGCGATAGCAGGGATGCTGCGCAACCGAACATATATCGGCACATATGCCCGCCACGGAATGCGCATCGTTACGAATCATCAGCCAATTATCCAGCGGGAGAGGTTCAACCGGGCGCAGGAGATACTGGGGTCGCGTAAGCCCATCAGGAAGCCGCGCACCATGGCCTCATTCCCGCTGGGCGGGGTGCTTGAGTGCGCTACTTGCGGCAACGGCATGAACGGCGTCACGCGATCACGCTCGTGGACCCTGTCTGACGGCTCCAGCAGGTCGCGGCAGTATCGCTACTACGCCTGTCGCCTCTTCTCACGCTCACACGACGCCGAACATGCGCACGCCTCATGGGGTGCTGATGAACTGGAACAAGCCGTTCAGGAAAAGCTGAACAGCCTCGATAAGAGAACGCTCAACCGAAAACTGGTCGAAGAAGTTGAAGGCGCATCATCCGGCATCGCGGATGCAGAGTCGCGTTTCATGCGCCAGTATCGAGCCGTTGCAGATGGCCAGGCGCCGTTGCGATCGCTGGTCCCCAATGTGCAGGAACTTGAGGCTGCGAGGTCAGGTCCCGAGTCAGGAGCGGGCGAGTCGCAGGATCCGGCAGAAGCAGCTAAACGCGTCACAGTCGGCGAGTTAGTTACTGCATTCAACGAGGGTCAGGCAGATCTCAAAACCACAGTGTCAAGGCTGTGCAACCGCATCATCGTAGGCCCTGAAGAGATCGAACTAGACCTGAAAACCTAACGCTCGCCTCTCACCCACGCTGCGATGCGCTGGCGTCAACAAGATATGATTTGTGTGTGAGGTGGACGGGCGGCCGCTGTTTCGACTAGTTCGGAGCAGAGGAAAGTCCGAGCACCACCGGACAGGATGCCTGCTAACGGCAGGGCAGAGTGATCTGACGGATAGTGCCACAGAAAAGATACCGTCCCGACTCGTCGGGATAAGGGTGAAATGGTGGGGTAAGAGCCCACCGCCCTGATGGTGACATCAGGGGCATGGCAAACCCCATCCGGTGCAAGGCCAAATAGGGAAGCGTAGCCGTCCGGGCTGCTTCCGGGTTGGCTGCTTGAGCCCCGCAGCAATGTTGGGCCCAGATGGATGGTCGTCACCCGGCGACACGGACAGGGATGAAGGTTAACCGTAAACCTGTCCTCACCGGGAACAGAACTCGGCTTACAGTCCACTTCCAGCTAACAGCAGGGAGCCGTCGGAAACCCGGCGGCTCCCTGTCCACACTATCGCGACCGCTGCTACCTACGGCGTTGAATGTCGTTCAAATTTGGTTGGGTGCCGCCTAAAAGTGCGAGCTTACGGGCATTCCCGCGCTGAATTAGCACCCGAAGGCCCTCGTGGATGAGAGCTTCATGATCTTCGACCCCAGTTACACGGCGGGATTCGAAGACGATCTCTTCATTGAGGTTGATCGTGATTCGCATAATTCCATTATCCAAGATCGCGAGTCGCGACGTAGGGGTGCCCCTTGCGGGTACCCGGTTTTACGGTTTTAGATTTTTGAAAAGTGCTCTACGTGATGGGGTGAGGGCAGCCACCAACCACGAGGGCCGCCCCTACGGTGTTCGAGCGTGCCGCTCGTTTTGGATCGCCTACTCCTCTTGCCCACGCTCCGCCCAGTTGGCGTTTTCGAACATGTTTAGGCCGGGGTCTGCGATTACGCCGTTGACGTAGTCCGGTGGGTTGGCGGCTATGAACTCTTCGTTGAGTTCCACGCCCCAGCCAGGCTTGGTCGGCACTGGGAAGTAGCCGTCTACGACTTCTGGGTAGTAATCGCCAGCCTGCTTTACGTGAGGGTCTGCGAAGTCGTTGAAGTGCTCAAGTATCTTGGTGTTTCGGAGCGTGAGGCAGAGGTGCAGTGCGGCCATCGTTGAGATGACGCCGCCCACGTTGTGTGGCGCAACCATGATGGAGTAGCTCTCCGCCGTGGAAGCAATCTTCTTCGTCTCCAGAATCCCACCGCTCTGGGTGATGTCCGGCTGCAGCACGTCCACGTTGCCTGACCCCCAGACCTCTCTGAACTCAGGTGCGCCGTAGAGGCGCTCTCCGGTGGCGATAGGTAGCGATGTGTGCTGACGGACTGATTCCAGCGCTGGCATATCTCCAGGCCGCGTTGGCTCTTCAATCCAGCCGATGTTGAAGTGCTCAATGGCGCGAGCGATCTCACGCGCCTGATGTGGCGCAAATCGACCGTGCATCTCGATCATGATCTGGGCGCGCGTTCCGGCCACTCCAGCGACTGCCTCTATGAGGTCCAATGAGCGATAGAACTCTTCGCGCTCCAGTTCCAGGTCGCCGTTGCCAAACGGGTCGAACTTCATGCCGCGATATCCGCGTGCCACAACTTTCTGCGCCGCCTCTGCGAATCCCTCCGGCGTTCGCTCAACGGTGTACCAGCCGTTTGCGTAGGCTGGTACGCGATCAATCGCCTGGCCGCCGAGGAGTCGGTAGACGGGCTGATTGGTAGCTTTTCCGATGATGTCCCAGCAGGCGAGCTCGACCAGCGCCAATCCTGTGTAGACCACCTCGCCAGGCTTGCCGAAGTCCAGCAGCGTCATTCGACGATACAGCGCTTCGATATCAAACGGGTCATGGCCCACAAAGTGGCGTTGCACGTCAATGAGGTACTGGCCAACGGTGTGGGTCTTCCCCAGCACACGGGCTTCGCCGACGCCGGTGATTCCCTCATCGGTCTCAAGAATCAGGTACGTGAGATTGCGCCATGGCGTGCCAAGAATCAGCGTTCGGAATCCAGTGATCTTCATCGGTGTCCCATCTTTGTTTGAGCGGAGTTGTGTGCGGCGTGAAATTGTCCCATATGCGAGGGAAGTGTGTATGAATGGAGCGATTGATGTTGCATGATTGGCTGATGCCGTAATGGTGCCCTTCGAGTGGCCTCAGGGAACCTTTCCTCGCGTTGGCGATTGATGACGCGGTGGAGATATTGGTCGCCCACCTCCCATACGTAATAACATCGGCGTACTCAAGAAAAGGACGATGTACATGCCGCAAGATCTGACCGACCGCCTCAGCGCCTGCTATACAGGTGCCGTATTCGATGTGATGCGTGACCTGGGTATGCGCAACTGTTTGTTGCCGCGGGAGATTCGGCCGCTTGATGACTCGCTTACCCTGGCGGGGCCTGCGTGGACATTTTCTGGACGCATTGATAGATCGGCTTCTGCGGACGACACGCTGATGGCGTGGACGGGGGTGCTCAGCAAAGCACCAGGCGGATCGGTGCTCGTATGTCAGCCCAATGATGACGTTGCCGCACACATGGGCGAGTTGTCAGCAGAGACGCTCAACGCCCGAGGTATCCGCGGGTATGTTGTTGATGGTGGCAATCGAGACACGGACTTCATTCGGAAGCTGAAGTGGCCCGTGTTCTACCGATACCTGACACCTGCGGATGTGGTGGGCTACTGGATTGCAGATGGCCTGGGTGATCCGATCAAGATTGGCACGGTGGAGATAGCAACCGGCGATTACATTCTTGCCGACGTTGACGGTGTTCTGGTCATTCCGGCGGCGATGGCGGAAGACGTGATCTCGAAGACCGAGACCATCATGGGCGATGAAAACGCACTGCGGAAGGACATCCTGAATGGGATGGATCCGCAGGAGGCGTACAAGAAGCACCGGCTTTTCTAGCGATCACAGAAGCATGAACCGGCCTTCGATTACATACGATCCTCGTGACTATGATAGTCGCGTAACGACCACATATGATTTGGAATTCTGGATCTAGGAATCAGAACTTGCCAGTGGGGCTTTGCTGGAACTCGGCTGCGGTACAGGTCGGCTGACAATTCCACTGGAGCGAGAGGGACACGACATCACGGGGTTGGATAACTCAGACCGGATGCTCAGACGTGCTCGATCGAAACCAATTGCAGTGGGCGTTGATGCGACGTGGAGCGAGGGCGACATGCGTGGTATCGACTTGAGTCGCCAGTTCTCCCTTATCTTTTGCCCATTTGGTACGTTCAATCATCTGCACCGTGACGAGGTCTCTGAGTGCCTGGCTTCAGTGCGAGAGCATCTATTGCCGGATGGGCATTTCGTTCTGGATACGTTCAACCATTGTGGCAGTGATCACATGCCCCGCAGCGATGTCGAAGGCTTCTCATCATTCTCTCGCTCTGAGATCGAAGAATTCCTGTTGGCATCGGGCTTCGACGTGATGGAGACATTCGGTGATTACGATCGCTCAGAATACTCGGAGAGTAGTAAGAGGCTGATCACGAAGGCGGCGGTAGCTTGAAGGTTGGTGACCGTTGGTTCCGTGCCGTTTGGTGGGAGGAATCTGGAGTTGGCTACATCGACCAGCGCCTGTTGCCGCACCGGTTTGAGCAAGCCGTAGCGTCATCTACAACTGAGGTTGCTCACGCGATCAAAGATATGGCGATCAGAGGCGCCCCGACCATTGGCGTAATGGCTGCATATGGTCTGGCGCTAGCATCCCGGCATGGCGAAAGCTTCGAAGCCACATACGGCATTCTCAACTCCACCCGTCCGACCGCTGTCAATCTTAAATTCGGTCTTGATGCAGTCGCTCCTCACTACTCCGACCCGGCAGCAGCACTTGATGCCGCTCGTGCGCATGATGATGCGGAGGTCGCCGCAGCAGAGTTGATTGGCGAGCACGGATCAGCGCTGATCCGCAACGGAGGAACAGTGTCGACGCACTGTAACGCCGGGTGGTTGGCAGCGCAGGATTGGGGCACGGCGCTCTCTCCGATATACAAGTCAGTGGAGGACGGGAAGTCGGTCAGCGTAATCGTGGACGAAACCCGTCCGCGTCTGCAAGGTTCCCGCCTGACCGCGTGGGAGCTTGTGCAGTACGGTATTGATCACCGAGTCGCGGCTGATGGCGCTACCGCATCGCTACTGCGGCGGGGTGAGATCGATATCGTGATCACCGGTGCTGATCGAATTGCCGTAAATGGTGATGCCGCAAATAAGATCGGCACCTACCCGCTGGCCCTTGCAGCCCAGGCGGCCGGCGTACCGTTCTACATCGCAGCGCCAACTTCGACAATCGACGCCAACGTTGCGTCTGGCGATGACATTCCCATAGAGGAGCGCGACGATGATGAGGTGCTCTACATCGAAGGTCTCACGGACAACGCTGAGCTAACCCGCGTTCGTGTGGCGCCAATGGAATCGACCGCTGTGAATCCGGCGTTTGATGTCACACCAGCGGCGCTGATTTCAGGGCTGATTACCAATGCGGGAATAGTGCCCGCATCGGTTGAAGGTGTGCGTTCAGCCCTTCGTAAGTGACGGGTTCGGACAACGTAATCACGCCGGTTTGCTCGCGCTTATGTATCATCGAGACAGACCCGAAGGCTTTTTACGTTCTGAAACGCCCAGAAACACCAACATAGACACCAACATAATGCAGCAATTTTCACCTTCAGATCTCGGCAAATGGGAAGAACAGTACCGTCAACTGATTGACGGCGAAAAGCACTCGCTCAGCGAAGCTGGCACATGGGCACTGGCTGACAAGCCGGGGCTTGTTGCCATTTTCGATGGTGAAGAACCCGTATTCCTGACGGGCACCAAGACCCTTGCGAAGACGCTGCAGTCGTTTCACAAGCCCGCCTCGGTGAATGATTTCAGGAGCCTGGTGGCGATTGTTGAGTGCGGCCTGTCGCCGAAGAACATTGAGAAAAAGTACAAGAGTGGTCGCACAGGCCAGCGGGTTGATACCGCGGTTGCGAGCTACACATACGCGATCTGCCCGGCACCGGCAGCGCAGTTGGATTCGCTTTCCGCGGCTTTCACAGCGGTAGCTGATCCACGCTTCAACGGCCTCACAGCCCAGGCCAACCTGGCAATAGACGCCCTCCCCAAGTAGGTCTCTGCCAGACGGGCACTTAGGAAGATGAGCCGTCGCGGCTGCGTTATTTGGTTGACGGGACTTTTAGCTGGCGCGCCAGATCAAGATATCCCCGTTCTCGAGGCCAACCGCCACTTCGATCTTGCCGGATGCCGTGGTCACTACGCCCAGGTTTGTTGCTAGGCGGGCTGGAAGTGGGATTGACCACACTTCTTCTGCCCCGTTTGTGGTGTGTCTGATGGCGGCTAGGCGGGTGTTATTTTGGTCGGCGACTAGCAGCTCTACGTTGCCATCGCCATCGAAATCTCCAGCGGCTGCCATGTCCAGGTTGCGTGAGCCAATCCTGTGTGAGGTGTAGCCGGGAAGTGAGGCGTTCAAAACCAGTTCATCGCCCTGTAGCTGGAAGAACTCCACGATGCCTCCGATGTGCGGCGTCAGTACATCCACAATCTCGATTTCACCGTTGGGGCCAAACGGAGCCACCGCGATCTGATGTCGCCAACGGCCACCGCTCCCAATGATGGGACCACGCGCCACTACCTCACCAGACTCGTCGTATGCGACGATCCCGGCGCCGACCTGGTCGTTGCTGACCGTAACGATGATCTCGCGGTCGCCATCCCCATCGATGTCTGCCCAGATTGGCGATATACCTTCGATCACGGAGTCCGACTCAACGTGCGCTGTGACCATAGATGACTCATCAAACGTGGAGTCCAGCAGCGCGAACCCAGATGCCTCAATGCGATCGCCAACCACGCCATGGGGATAGCGGTCCGTCGCGCCAGTGAGCACGAGCAATCGACCTTGTTCGTCGGTCAAGATACGGGCGTCTGAAGGGATATCGAGGTCTAGTCCGCCAGAACCGGGATCAAGCACCAGATCGCCCAGATTGGCCGAAACTACGTTGGCGGGTGTTCCGACGTATGTCGGTGGTGAGTGTTGCCAACTGCCTTCAGGGGACTGAACTAGCACGAGGTTTCTGTTGTCAGCGTAGAGCAACGGAGGACCAGCGCCGTCACCCTGACGTGTGGGTCGCACAGGTTCCAGATTGCTTCCAGGCTGAGAAAGCAATGCCCCGCACGGAACCATCACTGTTCACGATCACCCAGGTCACCTCGTCCATGAACGCAGTTCCGACTACCCATGCCAGTTTCGTTCCGGACGGGATTACGTCCGGCGCGGTATTCGGCAAATCGCCCTTTCCTGTCGCGTACCGATTGCCGTCAGACCGGATGTGAGTGAATCCAACGGCTCTGATGCCCCCGGATCAATCAGAGATTTAGCGGCTTCGGCCACCGTCGAAAGTGATGGAGTTGCGATCGCTGGAATAGCCGTTTCAGTGGGGGACGCCGCTGACTCGGTACACCCGATTGCGGTCAGCAAGAACAAGGCTGTGATTAGTGGCACTAGTGGCACTAACGGAAGTTTTATTTATGTCCCAGAAACATGTGGCGTGATCAATTCAGGTATTGTCGCGGAGCAACACGGCAACTGGATACACATCATGGTGAACTGACACATGAAAATAGTCGATGCACACCCGCATATCTACTCGGCGGACAGATCTATCTATCCCACTATTGATGACCCCTGGGAGCCAGGAGAACCGGCGGAAGTGGCTGATCTGAAAGCTCAGATGGCTGAGTCTGGAGTTGCGCGGGCTGTCTTCATCCAGACGGGTACCTACTACGGCTTCGACAATCGGTATGTGATGGATAGCGCTCGTGACAATTCGGACTGGGCTACTGGTGTCGTGACGCTGAATCCGGAAGACGCTGCGCACGTGGATGTGCTCACAGATGCCTCTGAGAACCACGGCGTGCGGGGACTTCGTGGAGTTGGCCCTATCGGGAGCGAGAGCGGTTACCGACTCTGGACGCGCGCCAGAGACCTTGGCGTGGTGGTGAACTGCATGGTGCTGGACGATCTGACCGCAGTTCCGGCAATTGAGAAGATATCAACTGACCTAGACGACCTACAGATTGTCATCGACCACTGCTTCATGCTCAACGTATCCAACATGACGCAAACTCACACGCTGGATGACAAGTTGCTCGCGCTGAAACGACTCAGCGAGCGCCCAAACATCCATGCCAAGCTCACGCCCGGCACGCACGGCTCGCAGCGCGTGTATCCCCACGAGGACATGCACGATCCGCTAAAGCGGGTGATCGACATGTTTGGCCCAGAACGCTGCATCTGGGGCTCCAACTTCCCCAACGCGCTGTGGTCTAAAGGCACTTCGTACCGACAGAACCTGACAATCTTCACGGAAGAGCTAGGCCTGTCAGAGTCAGACCAGTCGGCGATTCTGGGCGAGACAGCCATGCGGCTGTGGTTCTCCTGAGCACTGCCGGTTCAAATACCATTGACGGTACGAATCCAAACATTCCGATAAGGCTCTTTCATGATCCCCGCCGCCCCCATTGTTGTAGCGCCAATGCCAACGCCGTTCGATGCTTATGACCAGGTCGACTATGCCGCTATTGAGCGGAACACACAGCGCTGGCTGGACACTCCGCTCTCTGGCTTCGTTCTGAACTCAGAGAATGGCGAAGAGTCGTTTCTGGATGAGGCCGAGCGTATACAGATCGTGAAGACCGTTGCGGCGATTGCGTCTGATTCGAAAATCATCATCGGTGGCGTCGATTCACCGTCAGTCACCGACACCGTTCGCAAGGCCAATCAACTTGTTGAGGCGGGCGCCGATATGGTGCGGATTCGCATCCCGCGGTTGACCGACAACTTTGAGGGTTACTTTGAGCAGGTGTTGCCGCGTGTAGATGCGCCTGTCCTGATCATCCATCAGCCGGCACCAGGAATGTTTGCTCAGACGGAGACCATTGGCACACCAGAATCAGTTGCTCGGCTCGTTGGGATGCCAAATGTGTTCGCCTACCTTGCCAGCGGCAACATCCGCTTCGAAACGATGGTGCGCCACTTCATGCCCTCGGACGCCCGTTTCTGGATTGGTAACGGCGTTTTACTGCTTGCGGGAGCCGCTCTGGGGGCGAACGGGGCGTGTTTGATGTTCGCCAACATCGCATCTGGCCAGTGCATCGACATAATCACAAGGGGCATGAACGCAGATATCGCGGGAGTGCGTGCGGTGCATAAAGAGCTAGTGGAAGTCGACTACACGATTCTTGCTCGGGGAGCCGCAGGGATAAAGGCTGCGCTCAATCTGCAGGGGTACGAACTATCCGGGCCACGCGCACCATCGACGCCACTATCTACGGACGATATCGCAAGTTTGCGGTTGAAGATGGAGCGACCGGGACTGCTTTAGAACCCCCGACGAGGTGTACTAGCGCAGCCCAACCATCTGAATTGACGATATGCGTACGAAGTTCCGCAGTGGCGTTTTTCCGTGGACGGTGCGGAATTTTCGCCAGGCTCCAACAACTCTAAATGCAGCAATCATGACCAGCGCACCGCCAACTGCATCGAGCCAGAAGTGAGCGCCAGTGATTACGATGGCGAACAGCATGATGATTGGGTACATCACACCAAGGAACTGCAGGAACTTGTTGCCCGATCGGTAGAAGATATAGCCGAAAGTCAGGCTCCAGCCGAAGTGCAAGCTGGGCATCGCCGCAAAGCCGTTGTAGAGATCACCTACCTGCGTACTGGAGTAGAACGCAGGGCCATACTCCCCAATCGTGTCTATGAATTGCCCGGTAAGCATCCGCGGTGGTGCCAGTGGGAAAATGGCGAACGAGACCAAAGCAATCCCAAATGAGGCAAGCACGATGGGCCGGTAGTAGTCATAGTGCGATCGGTACCGCACGTAGATAAATACTGAGCTGGTGATGATGATTGGGTAGAACGCGAAGATATATACCCAGTTGAGAATGATTACCGCGGCGTGGATGTTGTCCAGCGCCCATGCCTGGGCTGCAGGCTCCCAGAAGACGCCAAGTGATTGCTCAATTTCGACCACAGTTTTGGCGTTCTCAAAGGGGACAATTGGCGCGTCAATAATCAGCAGAGCTCTGAGAAGCATATAAACGCCATATGCTCCGCCAATAATGGCGAACTCTCTGGTGTGTGGGACTAGTGACCTGACCATGGTCAGAAGCCGCGTAGATGACTGGCGCATTGATCTCCCCGGGCTGTCCGGCAGGATAATAACTGAAACTATTATTAAAAATCCAGACACCGCTGGCATTTTCTAATGCCATTTTGACGAAACTCAGCGTGGAATAGATACATCAGTGGGCGTTTCAATCGTCAGTGGCAGGCCCCGGCAATCCCCCGTTTATTGCCTCGGCCATGGCATGATCATGCCCTCTCGGCCCCACACCAGGTCGCCCCCAAACGACTCTCTGGCTTCCCGATTACTTGCGTCTGCGTGTTCTGGTTCGATGAGTCGTGGGCCTATGTGGACAACTGTTAGCTGCTTCACGCCCATGTCCTCTTTGGGTCGCTTCGATCCCAGCGTGTGAAGATAAGTGTTGGGAAATCTGCATCGTGATCGCAATGGTGGTGCGTGCACAAGACCGTGTCGACCTCCGTAGGTTGGATGCCATTTCGAACCAACTTCCTGGTGGCGGCAGGTCCATAGTCGAACAGCAATATTTCCCCGCCGACATCAACGACGTAGGCGGAACCAAAACTTTCCGGCGTGGGGCCTGGGGCTCCACATCCAATGATCGTGACCTTTGGTATTGTCGATTCTTTTGCGGGCACTTTTGCCTCCTGGATTGGCGTTTCTGCTGAATGGCGGAAGTGTAGAGGTGGGTTTGTGTGCGCTATACCTCGAATGACTGACCAACATCAGATCCCATGACATCGAGCGGCGAAAGTTCCATGAAAGTAAAAGTGAGGAGTCTTTGTGATCGTTTGACGAGGCTGAAGGCGGACCAAGGAGGAGCCGCAGGATGGAGATGCTCAATGGCCAATGACGCGATGCGCGCAATTGAATTTTTCGACAGAGCTTTGAAGGGATTTCGGTATTCCTATCCATCGGCTCGATTTATTAACGAACGGGATGTTGTTAGTGACATCCAAGCACGACTTCAAGATATCGTGAGCGTCCAGGAACCCCAGTGGAGGGTATTCCACAATGAACGAGCGATCGACAAAAATAATTCAAAAATTCTTGTTGATCTCGCTGTGATGCGCGAAGGACCGACTGCGGAAGATGACTCAATCATGTTAGCGATTGAGTTCAAATTTGAGCCAGATCATGAGCGAAATGATATTCGGAAACGCAAACTGCCATTGTCGACGTATCCAGCAATTGGAGCCGATGTTTCAAAAGTATCGGAAATCGTTTCGGCGGTGGCGCCCAGGCTGGTATCGCTCTATTTATTGATGAAGGCCAGCATTATTACAGGAAACAAAAACACCAACCGCATCCATGTAGCCGTTGGGAGGTCTGGGGACGCGCTCGACCGGGATCCCGTCCTGTGACTATCCTCAGAGCTGATTTTTTGAACTAGCCTTCAGTCGGGCTCTTGGTATCAGCAGTTGCAGAGATTGCGCGCTACACTTCACGCAAATCTGCACCAATCTCATATGCGAGTGAACAATGAAGATCACGAAAATCGAAACAATCACTGTCGGTGAGTTCTTTCACCTCTGCTGGGTGCGGATTCACACCGATGCGGGCCACATTGGCCTTGGCGAGACCTGGTACGTTCCCCGGGCGGTTGAAGCGGTGATTCATGACGTCTACTCACCTCATCTCATCGGGCAGAACCCGATTGATCGAGAGCGCTTGTGGGCCAAGATGTTCGCTATCGCAGAGGGTTTTGGGTACGCCGGTGCTGAGTTCAGGGCGCTGTCTGCAATCGATATCGCCCTGTGGGATATCGCAGGGCAGTCGATGGGAGAACCGATCTACAACCTGCTTGGCGGCATGAGCCGGGACAAGATTCGGATCTACAACACCATCGGTAGCTACGGCGAGTATCAGGATAACGAATGGGAATTGAAAGATCCCGTTGGACTGGCGCAAAGCTATATCGACGAGGGCATCACCATGTTCAAGTCGTACTACTCAATGGCTATCCCACAGGACGATCAGGGTAATTTCGTGGCCGCGAAGGACATCCGGAAGGCGCTGGAGCCGCTGGAGAAGGTTCGCAATGCGGTGGGCGACCAGATCGAAATCGCGCATGACGGCGGTGGGCAGTGGTCGCTGCCTGCTGCGATACGTATTTGCCAGGCAATGGAGGAGTACGACATCTTCTGGCAGGAGGAGATGATCCGGCCCGTGAACGTTGATGCCCATCTGCGGCTGAAAGAGGCCACGAAGACGCCGATCACCGCGGCCGAGCGCCTATTCAGCAAGTATCAGTTTCGAGAATTCATCGAGAAAGGCGCCGCAGAAATCGTAATGCCTGACCTGATCTGGACGGGCGGCATTACGGAAACGAAGAAGATCGCGACGTTAGCTGAGACGTATCAAACCCCCATCACGCCACATGATTGGACCGGGCCGATCAACGTGTTCGCCTGCGCTCATATCTCTGTGTCAGTGCCTAACCTGCTGATGCAGGAGACCAACAGGGCCTACTACAAGGGCTGGTACGACAAGTTCATTTCGCCAAACATCGTAGTGAAAGACGGCTATCTGATGCCGCCGGAGGGGCCGGGGCTTGGCACCCGCCTCAAAGATGACGTGTTTGATCGCTCTGATGTCAAAGTGCAGACCAGTGATGAGGCGTACGAATTCAACTGGCCCGGGTTCATCGATCCCGGTCAGACAATAGGCAACGTTTGGACGGATGCGCCCCAGTCATAGAAGCCGTAGACGCGCCTGACACGCTCCCCCCGTTGACGGCTGGCGGTTTATCATCATGTGATGACAATACAGACCGGCAAATCCACTGATGGCGAAGATCAAGCTCTACGAGCCGATATACGACTGCTTGGCGAGATACTGGGCGAGACGCTTCGTGAGCAGTTTGGCGAGGAATTTTTCCAGCTTGAGGAAGAGGTTCGCCAGTCGACGCGCACACTTCGTCAGTCGCCAGATCCAGATCAGCAGCAGGTGCTATACGAGCGCCTGAAGTCCGTCTCCTTGTGGGATGCGATCAGGCTGGTGCGGTCGTTCACCATCTACTTCCACATTGCGAACACGGCGGAACAGCACCATCGTGTCGGGGTTGAAGATTCTGGTGGCGAGCATGATCTCGCGACAATCTTTCAACGCGCGCTGGACTCCGGCCTTACCGGTGAGGCGTTGCGAGAGTTTGTCGGCAGACTAACGGTACGCCCGGTTTTCACCGCGCACCCAACCGAAGCTGCTCGCAGGTCAATTCTCGATAAGTTGAACGCGATTGATCGGGAGCTTGCAGCGTACTCGAACCCAGAAGCCTCTGAGCGCGAGCGACGGCACACTCGGACGCGCGTGGCTGAAATGATTGAGGCTGTGGTGCAGACGGATGAGTTGCACCAGGAGCGGCCTGTACCGACGGACGAAGCCCGCAATATCATCTACTACCTGGAGCGACTGGCGCGGGGCGTGGCCGTCGATGTGACGCACGAGATATTCGACGCGCTGGAAGAGGTTGGAGTTGAATCTGCTAGCGATGTCGCCCCGCTCCGATTCGGAACATGGGTGGGCGGCGATCGGGACGGCAATCCCAATATCACCAGCAACCTGACCAGCGACATTCTGGGCCTACAGAACGAACGTGCGTTACGTATCTACCGGGATCAGGTCGCCTCGCTCGCCCGTGAGTTGAGCCAGTCGACGCGAATTACAGATATCTCAGATGAGTTGTCGGCCGCACTAGAACGCGAGCGTGAAGCACAGCCATCGGTGCATGGTGAGTTCTCTCGACTGAATGCCGAGGAACCGTATCGGCTGATGTGCTCGTATATCTACGAGCGCATCCTCAACGGCCTGCGGGTGGCACGAGGCTGGAAGACTACCGACAAACCGGTCTACTCGTCCGCACAGGAACTCATAGCGGACCTGTTGATCATGCAGAAATCGCTGATGGAAAACCGGGGGAAGAACGCGGCAGAGGGTCGACTGAGCCGCCTGATATCTACCGCCCGCATATTTGGCCTGACGTTGGCTGAGATGGACATTCGACAGGACTCCGGCGTAACGATGACCGCCGTAGGGGAACTGATCGACGCCGTGGATTCGTCAGACACGCCGTTCGTCGATTGGCCGCTCAGCGAGCGTATGGAACGGCTCGCGCTGGAACTGCGTGAGCGACGGACGCTTGGCTCGCCTTCGCTGACACCAAGTGCGGAGACGGAAGAAGTACTGGCTACGATGCGGCTGGTGCGGGAGGCGCAGGATCGTCTCGGCCACGAGTCGGTCAGTACGTGGATTGTTTCCATGACGCACAACGCGGCTGACTTGATCGCCATTCTTGTGCTTGCCAAAGAAGTAGGGCTTATTGACGTTGGAACTGATGTTTCGCGTCTCAGCGTCGTGCCTCTGTTCGAAACCATCGACGACCTGCGAATAGCTTCGGACGTTATGGAGCAGTACTGGGCCGTGCCCGAAGTTCGTCGTCTAGTGGGACTCCGAGGCGATGTGGCTGAGGTGATGGTTGGTTATTCAGACTCAAACAAAGACGGCGGAATCACCACGTCTCAGTGGGAGTTGTATCGAGGACAGCGTGCGCTTCGAACTTGCGGGCAGCGCAACAAGATCGCGCTTCAGTTGTTCCACGGCCGCGGTGGATCAGTAGGGCGGGGCGGTGGCCCGACCAGAGACGCAATCATGGCGCAGCCTTCCGCCACGGTGGATGGCCGAATCAAGATCACTGAGCAGGGTGAGGTGATCTCAGACCACTACCCCAGCAGTCAGATGGCGAAATCTCATCTCGAGTTGCTGGTATCAGCGGTCACAGAGGCGTCACTGCTGCACAGTGAGCCGTACCACTCGGAGGAGACTGTTGATCGATGGTCGACTGTGATGGATCAGATGTCGGCCTCGGCGTTTGAGAAGTATCGATCATTGGTAGAGCGTGATGGGATTGTCGACTACTTCCTAACTGCTACGCCGGTAGAAGAGTTGGCGCGTATGAACATCGGTTCGCGTCCGGCGAGGCGTGCCGGGGCCATCACGGGCATCGACAACCTGCGGGCGATTCCCTGGGTGTTCGGCTGGACACAATCACGACAAATTGTGCCGGGCTGGTACGGAGTCGGTACTGCGTTAGTCGGCTTGAGAGCCGCCGGGTTTGACGCCGAAATAGAGGATATGTACAAGAACTGGAGCTTCTTCCAGACGTTCATTGGCAACGTTGAGATGCCATTGGCTAAAACGGATATGGGCATTGCTCGACGCTACGTGGATGAGCTTGTTGACCCGTCTCTACATCCCATCTTTGAGGACATCTGCGTTGAGCATGATCTAACGCTGGCTGAAGTTCTGCGGGTGACCGGACAGCAAGAGCTGCTTCAGAGCCAACCGGTATTACAGCGGACGCTCACGGTTCGAGAGCCGTACATCGACCCGCTCAGCTATCTCCAGATCGCGCTACTGGCGAGGCATCGCTCCGAAGAGACGCCAGATCGCTCGCTCACACGGGCGCTCTTGCTGAGCATCAATGGCATCGCGGCGGGGCTGAAAAACACCGGCTAGGGGGCCTAGGGAATCGAGTAGATCTCCACGCTGCGCTTGGTTTCATATTCACCTCGTCCCAGCGATGCTGCGCCCCCAGCGACGAGCACTCGCCCATCGTCGAGGACAATCGCGGTTGATCCGAGCCTGCGCTCCGACATGTTGGGTACTTCAGTCCATGTGTCATCAGCTACCGAGTAGAGCTCAACGCTGTTGAGTGTCCTGAAGCTGCTGCGCCCACCAAGGGCCATAACTCGGCCGTCGTTCAGGACCGCTATCTCGTGCCCCTGACGTATCCCCTCGGCGGCTCCGCTGGTTGTCCACGTGCCGTTTCCCGGATCCCAGGACTCTGACCGAGGATTCTGATCGGCGCCACCCGCTGCCAGAATCCGTCCATCGGGCAACAGGGCGAGTCTTGTGCTCTGCCGCCGTGAATTGGAAGGCTCTGCGAATCTCCATTGCATGGTCTGGGTGTCCAATAGAAGCACGGATTGGACCGAGTTGTATTGCACGCCATCCGTGCTGACGCCACCTACAACCAGAATATGTGTGCCGCCGACGAGAATCGCATCATGCATAAACCTGCTCTGAGAGATGCTCGACTCACTAGCGATGAGTTCAGGGCCATCGGACCATTCTCCGGTTTTGGGATCGAATATTTCGACGGTACTGGGAGTCCCCGGCTCTTCACCCGGTACGCGCTGTAGCCCTCCAATGAGCGCAACGGTACCGTCCGGAAGCAGCGTGGCCGTGTGAACAGCGTGTGGCGATGCCATTGAGCCTGTTAGCTGCCATCTGCCAGTTTCTGGATCGAATATCTCAGCACTATCCAGTGGGACGCCGTTGTCCGATTCACCACCTGCGACAAGAACAGCCCCATCATCCAGAAGCGTGGCGGTCGCGTTTGTTCGAGCGACGCTCATCGGGAGTACAAAACTCCACTCTTTTTGATTAGCGTCCAGAATCTCGGCAGTAGCGATGCCCTCGCCTGATTGATCGCCGACGAATCCAAGTATCGTGCCGCCGGGAACTCGGCTCAGACCGATGGGATGACTGCCGCCGGCAACCAGAATTCGCCCATCGTTGAGCTTTACGGCAATATGCCCGCTGCGCCGATCGTTCAGGCCGGGGCCCTCGCTCCAGTGCCCCGGTTCCGGAGTGGCAGTTGGGATGATGATCTCTGCTTCGGCCGTTTTGGCAGCCACGGTGATGACGATATCCGGGATGACTGGGGAAGGTGCTGTCTCAGGGAGCTGTGTTGACACTATTACGTTTGTGGGTTCGGTTCCGCATGCAATTACCAGCAGCGCGATGATCGCTGCGATGTAACCCCTACCCATTCGTCGTGAACGCCTCCACCAGATTGTTGGCGCCAGATGCCAGGTCACCGCCATCACCACCCGCCGCAAGAATCCGCCCATCTTCCAGCAGTGTCGTCGTAAAACCGCATCGAGCGACGCTCATCTCACCAGCGTCTTCCCATGTCACAGACCCGGATGAAAGGAATTCAGTCGATGCGAGTTGATTGAAATTCGGACCACCCCTTCCTCCCATCACCAGCAGTCCGCCGCCGGGTAGCGCCACTGCATTGTGTCCCAGGCGAGGCGTAATGTTGACCCCGGCTCCGTTCCAGATGTCTTCTTCAGGGTCATATATCTCTGCAAATGGCTGTGGCCCCTGGCCGCCGGTAACCACCACCTTCCCATCACTGAGCAGCGTTGTCGCGTGATTTCGGCGACCGTTCAGCATCGCTCCGGCGTCGGACCATTCGCCAGTCGTTGAGTCGAAAATGATCGATGACGCCAAATCTGGCAGTCCACCTGAGCCGAAGCCAATTCCGGCTACGATCATCACTTGAGTATCACTGAGCAAGACCGATCCATGGGCTGCGCGTCCGCCGTTGTTTTGCAGCAGACCGATCGTCATTGACTCCGCCGATTCCCAGGTATCTGTTTCAGGGTCAAACAACTGGACATTTGGAGTAAATAAATCAGGATAATCGCCGCCGTAAGCCCCCCCGGTTACCAGCACACGCCCATCGCCGAGGGTTGTCGCTGCGTGCCACGCGCGTCGGGTCTCTATTGGATCAACCAGCGTCCATTGCCCGCTCTTGGGGTCGAATATCTCAGCGGAATCAAGTTCTCTAATGTCATCGTTCAGAGGACTGTCAACGGAACCATTTCCGCCGGTTACGAGGACTCGACCATCTGCAAGTAGCGCAGCGGCTGTATCGGTGCGAGCAACGTTGAGTTCGCCGGTTTCCGTCCACTCGTCATTATCGGGTGAGTAGATCTCAGTCGTCTGGATGACCCCATCCGCTCCAACACCGCCGCCAACAAGGACTCGCCCATCGTTCAATCGCACCGCGAAGTGATCTCTGCGGGCGTGAATCATGGGCGCGAGTACGCTCCAATTGCCGACAGGAATCGGCGTGGCAGTGGGCGCGGGTGTGGCGGTCGCGTCCGGCTCTGCGGTCGGTTCGGCGGTTGGTGTCGGAACCATGGGTACCGCCGGGGACGGAAGCGGTGATCGCACGAGAGTGCTCACCACCGATCCGGATGACTCAGGTCCGCACGCGGATAACAAGAGCGCGGCAAATAGAGACACAGCCCACATTACTTTCATAGGCGATGATGCTACACCGGCGTTCAGCCAGTTCGGCCTATCGATCAGCTACAGAGCCATCGAATCCGATGGGGGTATCCAAAACCTTGTCCACCACCGGATGGTTCTTGAGCGCCGCCTCGTTCAGCTCGACGCCCAACCCGGGACCTTCTGGAACGATCAGGTAGCCGTCGACTAGCTTAAGCGGCTCAACCAGCAGATCGCTCTTCGGCGGCTCAGACTCTCCCGTGTACTCCTGCAGTGCAAAGTTGGGTATGCAGGCATCCAGCTGAACACATGCCGCCGTTGAGATAGGACTCAGCGGGTTATGCGGGATGACTTTGACGTGGTGGGCCTCGGCCATCGCAGCCACCTTCTTGGAGCCGGTAAGGCCACCGCACAGGCAGAGGTCGGGACGCACATATGACGTCGCCTTCGCCTCAAGAAGCTGCTGGTACTCAAATATGGTCGTGAAGCGCTCGCCAGTGGCGATTGGGATGTTCACGTGATCCTGAATATCAGCCATGATCGCCGGGCTGTCCGGAAGCATCGGGTCTTCATAGAAGTACGGGTGGAACTGCTCCAGCCTGCGTCCCAGCGCGGTCGATTCTGCGGGGTTCATCTCACGATGAATCTCAACACAGATGTCCACGCCTGGCCCAACGGCCTCCCGAACTGCACCAACCCGAGTTACTGCGTCCTCTTCCATTTCGGCGTGGGCCTTGTGCAACCAGTACTCAGGCTCGAATGCGCTGAACCGAACGGCAGTGAAACCCTCATTCGCCGCGGCAACAGCACTGGCTGCAAGATCATCAACGGAATCGCCACCAACGTGCATGTAGCAGCGCACACGATCCCGCGTCTGACCGCCCATCAATTCGTAAATCGGAACGCCAAGTCGCTTGCCCTTGATATCCCACAAGGCAATATCCACGGCTGAAAGAGCACCCTGGATCACAGAACCCATGAAGTGGGAACTGCGGTACAGATACTGGTAGTGGTGCTCGATCTGGGACGGATCCTTGCCAATCAGATACGGCTCAAAGACGTTGACCATCGTTTCCGTGGGCCGCTGCCAGCCGTGGACGCCGCCTTCACCAATCCCAACCGTGCCATCCTCACAGTAGATGCGGATCAGGAGCCAGCGGTCCCAGAGGATAGTTTCAACTTTTTCAATCTTGGTGGGTTTCATCAAGTTACCTTTGTGATGGGTGTGGGGAGTGGTCTATCTGTTTTTGTTGGGGCGGCAGCACGTTATTACTGATCGCCAGCCGAATCAAGAATAGATGCCATCACTCCCCAAGGTTGTGAATCGTGATCTTCTGCGGATCACCCGCAGGCTCGAAGCCGAATATCTTGCCGTAAAAGTAGAGTTCGCCCTCAAACGCTGTGATGATGTTCTCCGCACGTCTGAACCCGTGTTGCTCGCCTTCAAACTCAACGTGAGCGTAGGGCAAACCTTTCGCGTTGAGCGCGTCCGCGATCATCTGCGCCTGGTTGGGCGGGACAATCTTGTCCTCCAGTCCCTGGAGCAGCGCAATGGGGCAGTTGAAGCCATCTGTGTGGTGGATGGCCGACCGCTCAAGATAGATATCCATGGCCTCCGGGTAATCGCCCACAAGGCCGTCGAGGTATCTCGACTCAAACTTGTGCGTCTCCTTGGCCATCGCTTCAAGGTCGCTGATGCCGTAGAGACTAGTTCCTGCGCTAAACGTGTCTCGGAATGCTAGGGCCGAAAGCGTGGTGTAACCACCCGCACTTCCACCACGGATAGCGAGCCTGTCGGGGTCTACGAGTCCCTGCCCAACAAGATGCTTCGCCGCATTGCAGCAGTCGTCGATATCGACGATTCCCCAGTTGTCGGTGAGGCGTTCACGATACGCGCGACCGTATCCGGTGCTGCCGCCATAGTTCACATCAATGACGGCGAACCCTCGGCTCGTCCAGTACTGCAGGCGCATGTCAAAGCCCGCATCTGTTGAGCCGGTTGGGCCACCGTGGCTGACCACAATCAGTGGCGGCAACTCATCGTCAGGGCCAACGCACTCTGGATTGGTAGGAGCGTAGTACAGGCCGTGCGCCGTGAGTCCATTCTCAGTTGGGAAATCGACGTGCTCTGGTACAGAAACGTACGACTTATCGACCGCCGAAGAGACCGAAGATGCCAGCGTTTCCAACGTTTCGCCGGTTGCTACATCAATCCGAACGAGTGCGTTAGGGCCATCAACGGCGGATGCCACGGTAGTAATAACGCCATCTTCAATGTGCAGTCCGCCGAACCCGATGAAGCCAGTGGGGATGTCCGTTACCACACCGCTGGATAGGCCGATTCGCGCAAGTTGCCAACGTCCTTCAATGAAGTATTGGCCGATAGCTTCAGCGTCAGAAGTGATCGTGTAAGTGGACATGCCAAACGCCCAGTAGCACTTGCCAAACTCGGCCTCCATCGGTGCCACAGGCTCCACAGATTCACCGTTATAGCGATGCAGATTCCACCACCCTGACCGATCGGATACGAAGTAGAGCGTACCGTCTGGGCTGAACTGGGGCTGGAAGATCGACTCTTCCGTGGTGCCAGCGATCAGCACCGGCTCGCTCAGTGAGCCGTCATCCTCAAACTGCGCCAGCCACAGTTCGCACCCATCCCACGGCATGTTTGGGTGATTCCACGTGAGCCACACCATGGACTTGCCATCCGGGCTCAGCGTTGGTGCGGAGTAGAAATCGTTGCCCGAGACCAGCGTGGTCAGGCCACCGCCGTCGAGCGGCATGGCGACAATGGAATTCACTGCTTCCGAGTTCGCGTCAGTGTGATCTTCGTGAACCCATATGCCCCGGCCACGTGGCTCGTCGATCACGCCGTTCGCGAAACGAAGCTCAGCCTTTTGCGAGATGGACGGCGACACCGGCTGTGGTTCGCCTTCCGCCAGACTCTGGCGATAGATGTGCTGATCGCTATCGTTCTGGAAGTACACAGCGCCATCGTGCATCACCGATGCCGCACCGCCGTACTCATGGACCCGATTGCGAATGTTGAAGCCAGCCGGCGTGACGTCCTGTGTGCCAGAAGGCGTCTGCCTCACCAGCACAGTCCGGCCGCCTTCAGTGGGCCGACCTTCAGTCCAGAATATCTCCCCACTCTCGAAAGATGGACCGCCCAGGTGAACGGAATCTGCGGTCATTGTCTGAGCTGTAATCGGCGACGGCCATGAGCCGTATGGGCGGACAGTTTTATTCACAAGTTGATCACTTTCCGGGGCCGGGGTCGGTAGAAGAGCTAGACGAATTGCCGCTCGGACTGACAGCTAGCCCCCATATGAATGAGCCAGAAATCTATTCCCATCAAACCATTCATCTGCGAATCTGGAGTTGGTGACCGGGATGCTACACGACCCAGGCACCCCCCCGGCGTCCAGTGTTACTGGATGCAGACCCGGAGACTGAAAAATGTTGATCCCATATGAAATTCGCCAGAGAGACCGATGGCTCGTGGCGTCCGCTTGTCCCAATGGTCATGGACCTTCCCGGCGCAGGAAAGATTTCTGTCGGGCCGTGGCTCACCTTCCGTCAGGGACGGAGATTGCTAGGGCACGATATTGCTTCAATGCTGGACGAAATATCAGAGCAACAAGCTCAGCTTCGATTGGGTCGCGCGGCTTAGCCAAATCGGCGTTCGGTAGTCAGAAGCCGCGGGTCAGTGGACTCGCTTATACTTTCGTGCATCGGGTTACGACCACGCCAGAGCAACTTCGAGCACGCCGACATGCAGGAACGGGAATACCTACGTTCGCGAGAGCATCCGCATTACTGCACGTGCGTCGAATGCCAGACGAAGCGAACCGCAGCCGCGCCGACCAAGCTCTCATCATCTGAGAAGAAACGCCGCCGCAAAGCGCGACAGAAGGCGGCCAAGGGCGAGGCAGCGCCCATGGACTCAATCTGGTCCGACGATGGGGACCCTGACGGACAGGCAGACCAGCCCGGCGCATCTGATCAGGCAAAATCTCCAGGCTCGTTGCTCGATCAAGTCAACGAGATCGTAAAGCAGACTCCGAAACCCGGCTCAAAGAAGAAGCGCCGTAAGAAGAAGTAGCTCTGCAGGCTACTCGTAGGTCCCCATCGGGAACATTTCGGTCGTGTCCCATGAGCTTGACTCGCCGACAAATTCAACCTCACTCGCGAGACGAATCCGATCTGCCCCGTTCAGCCAACTCTGGACATGATCCTCAGCTCCGGCAAGGATCAATGTCGGTTCATTAGGATTCTCGGTTGATTGATACAGCGCCTCCGAAAGTCCCAGTGCCTGATGTGCCTCTTCTGCCATCTTGTGAACAGCCAGGAAACCTGCGAGATCGGTGACCTCTACTTTGATGAATTTATAAACCGTGCGCGAGGAATTCGTTGACATGGGGGTGACCTCCCTTTGCTGAGGCATCTTATTCAGGGCGGCTTAAATCAAAAAGTCCCGGCAATTAGCCGGGACTTCATTTTGATCTGAGTGGCGACCCCGAGCAGATTTGAACTGCCGATCTCCGCCTTGACAGGGCGGCGTGTTAACCACTACACCACAGGGCCATGAACTATCTAATCTAAGGCTGCGGGTATGACGCAGTCAATGGGGCAAAGCCTAGAACGCGCAGCCAATGCCGTGATAACCGACCTCAATTGAGCCGTCGATGTTCACTAGAACGGGAACTGTTCGCCCACCAGAAACCTTTTCCACGTCTGTCCACGCCTCAGGCTTCCGGGAGAGATCGACCTCTTCGTAGTCGATGCCTGCCTTGATCAGATCTTCTTTGACCATGGGGCAATATCCACACTCAGGATGTGTGTAGACAAGGGCTTTTTCACGAGTTTGTGTTTCTGGCATTGTGCCTCTGATTCCACGCCTTGTATCGGGCGACTATTCGACTGTTTTAGTTTGAAGCCGCTGCGGCGAACTTCGCAGGATCTTTATCGAACTCTTCTTTGCAATGGGAGCCGCAAAAGACATAGGTGACACCCTCATGTCTGGAGGCACCACCGGGCGGATTGGCCGTCAGTACATCTATGCCGCATACCGGATCTTTATCGGTATTCGTCTCATCATCGTTGCCACCAAAGAATGGGATCTTCATATGTCTCCTTATGATGCGAAGTCACGGTGCCTGATCCGAATCCAGTAATCCGATCAAATGCCGTGCCAATTTAGCCTATCAGGACGTGTAAACAGGGGACTGGTCAACAGACGGGTCGGTTCCGCCTGGGCTTTCACTCTCAGCACTGCGCGCCAGACGAAGCGAATTTGTCACCACTGTGACGGAACTGATCGCCATGGCCGCGGCCGCTGCGATGGGGTTCAGGAACCCCACTTCCCCAAGTAGCGGTTGCAGGAATCCTGGCACGGTGCCGTCCGAGAACCCCGGGTACAGAACGCCTGCGGCTATTGGGATAAGCAATATGTTGTAGAAGAACGCCCAGAAGAGGTTCTGCTTGATGGTGCGCATCGTGGCGTGACTCAGATCGATGGCACGGGGGACGTTAGTCAGATCGTTGCCCATAAGAGCAATGTCCGCCGTTTCGATGGCTACGTCTGTTCCGGTACCAATTGCGATGCCGACGTCTGCCAGCGCCAGCGCAGGCGCGTCGTTCACGCCGTCGCCAACCATGGCAACTACGTGTCCTTCACTTTGAAGTCGCTCGATTTCTGCTGACTTCTGATCCGGCTTCACTTCAGCAACTACGGTGTCGATACCAACCTGATCTGCAACTACCTTTGCAGTTTGAGCACGGTCTCCGGAGAGCATCACAACGTTGATTCCACGTGCACGCAGACCGGCGATTGCTGCCGGTGCGGAAGCCTTAATGCCATCGGCAATGCCAATCACGCCGATCAATTTTCCGTCACGGGCGATAAGCACCGGCGTCTGGCCCTGTGCCGACGCAGCCTCAACGTGGTCAGATGCCTCAAGATCAACACCGTTGTCAGACATATACTCGATGTTTCCGATGAGCACCTGAGCGCCATTTACGCTCGCACTCGCTCCTCGTCCGGGCTCGGATGTGAACGACTCAGATACAGGCAGGTCGATCTTTCTCGACCTTGCCTCCGACACGATCGCATCTGCAAGAGGATGCTCAGAGTTCGCTTCGACAGATGCGGAAACAGCCAGCAGTTCATCCTCGCTGGTTCCGAAAACTTCAACTGAAGCGACGCTGGGCTTGCCTTCCGTGATGGTGCCGGTCTTGTCCATAACTACCGTGTCCACCTTGTGTGCCGTCTCCAGCGCCTCAGCGTTCTTGATGAGGATGCCGTTTTCAGCCGCTCTGCCCATTCCGACCATCACGGCTGTGGGCGTCGCCAGGCCAAGGGCACACGGGCACGCGATCACCAGCATCGCCACCGCGACCAGCACTGCATTCAGGGGCGCGGGTTCAGGCCCGAAGATCGCCCACACGGCGAACCCGAGCGCAGAAACAAGCAGAACTACAGGCACGAATCGCGCCGTAACGGCGTCAACCAGCTGTTGGACGGGCGCTCTTGAGCCCTGAGCCTGCTCCACGAGCTTCACGATTCCAGCCAATGCAGTCTCACTACCGACGCGAGTCGCGCGGAAGGTGAGCACTCCAGTGCCGTTCACCGTGCCTGCGTAGACCGGATCTTCTAGGCCTTTCGTGACGGGCATACTTTCGCCGGTGAGCATCGCCTCATCGATGGTCGATGATCCACTGAGGACCACCCCATCAACTGGGATCTGATCGCCAGGCTTGATGAACACTTCCATGCCATTTGTAACTTCGTAAAGCTGAACTCGGACTTGCTCGCCGTTCTCGATGATTGTGGCAGTGCGAGGTTGGAGGCCGATCAGGCGCTTGATGGCGGCCGATGTCCGGCCGCGTGCTCGGACTTCAAGGAACCGGCCAAGCAGGATCAGGCCGGTGATACTTGCAGATACATCGAAGTATGTGCCGGTATCGTGACCTGCGAACAGCGTTGCCTGCGATATCTCATCGCGCGCCAGAGTGACCCCCACGCTAAACGCGTATGCCGTCGTGGTGCCCACCGCGATTAGGGTGTTCATGTTGGAGGTGCGGTTCTTGAGTGCGCCCCATGCGCCCCGATAGAACGCAGCGCCTGCCCAGAACTGCACCGGCGTGGCAATGCCCCACAGGATCAGATTGATCACCGTGGGAGAAACGTCCTCAAGGGCCGGAATTGCGGTGTAGCGCATGATGATCATCATGACCACAGCAGATGCCAGAGCGAAGACCATGTGATTGCGCACGCCTCTTATGGCGGCGGCGCGGTTCTGCTCCTCGTCCTCGCCTTCAAGCTCAATAGGGCCTACGGAGAAACCAGCAGTCTCAAGCGTGCCTTTCAGATCCGCTAGTTCAACCGTTCGAGAGAGGGCGGTCAGATGCAGGACCCCCGCAACAGGATCACTTTCGGCGTCGATGATTCCGGGAAGAGTGTTCGCGGCTGCAAGCGCTGCATCGTATTCGTCAGGCTTGCTCAGGTTTTCTATTGTGACCGCGATCGAGTCCGTGGAAATGCCGTAGCCAGCACCACGCACTGCCGCAATAAGCACATTGGGAGATATATCCGGCGCAGTGACCGTGGCGCTCTCGGATGCCAGGCTCACTTCAACCCCATCTACGCCGCTTACTCGCTCCAGCGCGCTCGCCACGGTGGTGACACATGCGGCGCAGGTCATCCCCGTAATGGGTACGGTCAAAATATCGTTGTCGTTGGGGTTTATCGCGGTACTCATCGCTCGATGCCCTTCACCGCGTACAGGTCTACGAGTTCCTTGAGTACCTCGTCTTCGCGCCCATTCTTCACGCCGTCGATCACGCAAGTGTGGAGGTGTCCCTCCAGCAATCGAGTCTCAAGCTTGTCGATGGCGGCCTTGATGGCGTGCGTCTGCTTCAGGATGTCGACGCAGTAGCGGTCTTCCTGAATCATCTTTTTCACGCCCGCGATGTGGCCTTCAATGTAGGAGACGCGGTTGGTAGCGTCATGTTTCACGTCGTCGAGCATGTTTAGCCTTATGCGTCCAAGTGGATACCCATACCCCCCCCGTGGGGGTTTCATTCACATTACGCCTTGGGTGAGGGGCTGGCAACAGACTTGCATGAGGATGCGGTGAAGACTGGCGGTTTCAGAGTATGATTCCTGTCTCACGACAGGAACCTCCGGAGACGAAAACGCTTCAATGGCACAAAACCTCGCAGACCGATTCGCCGACTACGCACTCGACACCAACTATTCCGACATGACTGAGTCGGCTATCCACGAGACGAAACGTCGACTGATCGACGCTCTTGGCTGCGCTCTTGGTGCATGGGATGCGGACTCGCCAACAGCGGCGGAGCGGGTGGCAAAGCTGTCACGCTCAGATCAGGGTTCGCGCTCTCTCTACGGCTCGATGACCAGCCCGGACATGGCGGCATTCGTCAACGGAATACTCTTCCGATATCTCGATTTCAATGACACGTATCTCTCAAAAGAACCAGCGCACCCCAGCGACAACCTCGCGGCCACACTTGCCGCAGCAGAAGTCGCAGGATCAAGTGGTAAAGACCTGATCGCAGCCACCGTAGTCGCATACGAAATCCAGTGTCGACTGGCCGATGCGTGGAGCATTAGAGCTGAGGGTTGGGATCACGTCTGCTACGGCGCGTTCTCAACTGTCGTCGGCGCGGGCAAGCTGCTCGGTCTAACCAAAGAACAACTCATCCATGCGCAGGGAATCTCCGGAAACGCCCACATGGCGATGCGCCAGACGCGTGCCGGTGAACTCTCCATGTGGAAGGGCGCAGCGTTTGCCAATGCCTCACGTAACGGCGTTCTGTCTACACTGCTCGCAAAAGAGGGCATGACAGGCCCTGCTCCCATATTTGAAGGTGAGATGGGCTTCTTTGCTGAAGTCTCACACGGCGAGTTTGATATCCCTGATCTGGGCGGCAAAGACGGCGCCGATTTCATGCTGCCGAAGACTTACATCAAGTACTGGCCCGCCGAGTACCACTCACAAAGCGCCATCGATGCGGCACTTCAGTTGCGGGCAGAGATTGGCGATATAAGTGGGATTGCGTCCATCAAGTGCGAAACGTTCGACGCAGCAGTCGAGATCATTGCTGATCCGGAGAAGTGGCGCCCAAAGACACGTGAGACGGCCGACCACAGCCTGCCATATTGCATTGGCGTTGCGTTGGCGGACGGCGAGGTCGGCCTGCCACAGTTCGAGCAGGAACGGTTCTCGGATGAGTCGCTGCTCGACCTGGTCGCGAAGATCAAAGTGGTAGCGGATGACGAGATCAACACACGCTACCCGGAGAGCATCCCCAACCGAATCACCGTCAAGATGAACGACGGCAGCGAGCACCAGCGTGAGGTTTCGTACCCTCGTGGTCACGTCGGCAACCCGATGGATGACAGCGAAGTCGAAGACAAGTTCCACGGGATGGCCGACCGATGGCTGGACCGCTCAACGCAGGACAGCATTTTGGAGCGACTCTGGGCGTTGGACGACCAATCATCGCTCTCGCCAATCCTGGCTGAGTTCGCGAAGGCCAAATAACGCAATGGCGTCGCAATCTCCTGGAGCAAAGCTGAAGGCAGCATACGCAGACAAGTGCGTCTCGATGCCCGGCGTGTTCAACGCGCTCACCGGCATCATGGCCGAACGCAAAGGGTTTGAGGCGATCTATCTGTCTGGCGCCGCACTGACGGCGGGACACGGCGTGCCGGATATCGGACTGCTATCGCTATCTGAGTTCGTTGACGCCACGCGATTTATCACCGCCAAGACTGACTTGCCGCTTCTGGTCGACGCCGACACGGGATTCGGTGGCCCGCTGAACGTTGAGCGCACAATTTCCGAGTTCGAGAAGGCCGGAGCCGCCGCGATTCAGATCGAAGATCAGCAGATGCCCAAGCGCTGTGGTCACCTCTCGGGCAAGAGCCTAGTGACCAGCAGCGAAATGGAACAGAAGATCCGGGCTGCCGCGGCCGCTCGTTCTGATCCAGACTTCGTGATCGTTGCCAGGACGGACGCGGTTGCAGTCGAGGGATTTGACGCCGCGGTTGAGCGGTCGCTCCGATATCTCGACGCGGGTGCAGACATCATCTTTGGCGAAGCGCTTGAGACAGAGGATGAGTTCGCTGAGTTCCGGAGACGCGTCGATGCGCCGTTGCTGGCGAATATGACGGAGTTCGGCCGCAGCCCGCTGTTAGGGCGCTACAAACTGGAAGAACTTGGCTATGCCATCGCACTCTTCCCGGTATCGAGCCTGCGGGCAGCGATGAAGGCGGTTGATGCACTATTCGACCAGATCGCCGGATCGGGCACGCAGACCGACGCACTTGGCAGTATGCAAACGCGGGCAGAGCTATACGATTTGATCGAGTACGACGGATACGAAGACCGAGACAAGAAGTATTTCGGATCGACCAACTAGGCCGCGTGACCAACTAGGCCGCACAAAAAGAAAAGGCTGACATGACGAATCCGACAGAGACCTACTACCCCGGACTTGAAGGCGTAATTGCTGGTGAGACTGGCATCTCCACCATTGCGGGTGGCCTCCAGTATCGCGGATATTCAATTCAGGACCTTGCGGAGAAATCGACTTTCGAAGAGGTCGCTTATCTGCTCATCCACGGCAATCTGCCGAGCGAAACTGAGTTCGCATCGTTCAAGACTCGCCTTGCTGGTGCTCGCAATGTTCCTGACGCCGTTTACACGCTCTACCGCTCGCTCCCAACCGACTCAAACGCCATGGACGTTCTGCGAACTGGCGTGAGCATCCTGGCCCACCACGATCCAGACACCGGTTCAAACGAGCTATCCGCAAGCATCGCCAAGTCCGAGCGCCTGCTCGCTGCAATTCCAACGCTGGTCACTGCATGGGCACGCATCAAAGCTGGCAACGACCCAGTGGCACCGCGCAGCGATCTCGACTTCTCAGCGAATCTGCTCAACATGCTTCACGGCTCCGAGCCAGCGGAAGTTGAGCGCCACGCACTGGACGTGTCACTGATTCTCTACGCAGAGCACGAGTACAACGCATCGTCATTCACCGCTCGGGTTGCCGCATCAACGCTGACCGATCTGCACGGCGCAGTAACGGCAGCAATCGCCGCGCTTAAAGGCCCGCTGCACGGAGGCGCCAATGAGAAGGCAGTCGAAGTGCTGGAAGAAGTTGGCACCAAAGAGAACGCGGAGCCGTGGATCCGGAAGGCATTTGAGACGAAGCGGCTCATCATGGGTTTCGGACATCGTGTCTACAAAGACGAAGACCCACGCGCCACGATCTTGAAGCGTTTCTGCATGGAGATATCACCTGAGCGCAACGCAACCGAATGGGAAGAGATGGCGGACATCATTGAGAAGATCATGTGGGATGAGAAGCACCTGCCGCCGAACATGGATTGGCCTGCTGGGCGGCTCTACCGGATGATCGGGCTGGAGACGGAGATCTACACGCCGCTCTTTGTTGCCGCACGCATCACGGGCTGGGCAGCGCACATCATTGAGCAGCACTCCGGCAACCGACTCATTCGGCCACGCTCCAACTACATTGGCCCGGAGCCGCAGAGCTACGTGTCGATGGCAAATCGCGGCTAGGGCAGCACCTCACCCATGAGCAACACGATTTACGTTACTGACGGTTCCGATTGGCTCTACTCGTACCGAGAGCAGTTGGAGAAACTTGATCCACCTGTTGAGGTGGTTACAGTGGAAGATGCGTCTGCAATCGGAAGCAACGCTTCAGATGCTCCCGGCTTGATCGCCGATCCCGCGCTCCTGACCGACGCTGCACTCGCCGAGTTGACCGGCCTGCAGAGCCTGCAGTTCACGACCACAGAGTTCCATCATCTTGATCTGCCTGCGTTGGAGCAACGTGGAGTGGTGCTGGGTGGTGTAAACCGAGCACTTGCGCCGCCCGCTGTTCAGCATTTGATCGATCTGGCCACAGCCACTGCCCGGCTGATCGGCCATCCCGGTGTCACCGGCGTCCCAACTTTTCCTGAGTTCGAGAACAAGGTCATCGGCATCATTGGCTACGGCTACACCGGGCCGGAGCTGATTCGACAGCTTGAAGGCACGCGCTGCAACTACAGGTATACCGATGTCAGGACGCCTCCGCGCGACACTGCGATACCGCCAAATACCAGGAGACTCACGCTGGACCGAGTGCTGGTCGAGTCCGACTACGTATTCATTCTCGTGCCGCTCACGCCCCAGTCCCGAGGCCTATTCGACCTGCGGGAGTTCCGCATCATGAAACCGGAGGCGGTGCTGATCAACGGCTCGCATCCTGATGTGATTGTGGCCGACGATCTGCTTACAGCACTGAACGATGGACTGTTCGCCGGGGCAGCTATCTCATACCGTGATGATGAGCTTGAATCACATCAGAAAGTGGTAGCTCTGAGCTATCCGAACACACCACCGGGCCACATTGCAGAGCGTGCAATCGGCTCGATTGCTGAGAACTTGGACGCTGTCCGCTCCGACCAGCCACTTCCTGCGCCAGTTGAGTCAATCGACGTTCCGTTAGTTGGCGACCCATCGTTCTGGTCTAATCGATTCACACCCCGGCGCGCTTGATAACGCCCGTGGAGTAACCAGATGATCATCGACACGCACGCCCATATCTACACGAGCGACAGTGATCGATACCCGATCATCGACAAGCCGTACGCCCCACCTGCAGGCTCCGGCTCACCTGAAGGTCTGATCGCTGAGATGGACGCCGCTGGTGTCGATAAGGTGATGATGGTCCAGACCACCACGTACTACGGCTGGGACAACTCATACATGCGAGACACCGTGCCGCAGTACAGCGACCGTGCGCGCGGTGTCTTCACGCTTGATCCGGAGCATCCGCACAGCGCCGACTTGATCTACTCGCTCGTCGACCGCGCAGGGATGACTGCATTGCGCACATATCCGGTACGGCAGGGCGACTACGACCACCCCGGCAATCGGGCACTCTGGGCGGCGTGCCGCGAGACTGGCACAACTATCAACGCGCTGATTGGCGAGGCCCGATACGCAGCGGAACTCGCTGCGATCATGACTGACTATCCGGAAGTCCCAGTAACGCTGGATCACGCCATCCATCTCGATATCGCCGCACCCGAATACAACGACAAGCTGTCCGCCACGCTGGGACTGGCCGATTGCCCCAACATGAACGCCAAACTATCATTCCTGGCCACCGGCTCAGCGGAAGAGTATCCGTTCACCGACATGCACCCGGCCACTCGCCAGATAATCGATGCCTACGGCCCAGAGCGCTGCGTGTGGGGCTCCGACTACCCACTCGACCTCTGGGCACCCAAGACGACCTACTCGGGCTATCTGCAACTGTTCCAGAACGATCTCGGCCTGAGCGAAGGCGAGAAAGACGCGATTCTTGGCGGCTCGGCAGACCGCCTCTACTTCTCGCGTTAAACGGGATGGCGCATGAACATCTCGTTCCGCCCCATCGAGCTTAGCGACGTCCCGCAGATCGTTCGATGGCTGCGCGATGAAGATGTCGCCCGCTGGTGGTGGGACGTCGCCGAAAAGACCGACGAGGATCTGACTTCTGAATACAGCAACAAAGCTCACGACCCTAGAACCGCCCGCTACGTCATCACCGTGGACGGCGCGGGGATCGGGATCATCCAGGCAGCAGTCCTGGCTAACTACCCCGAAACCGCGGCAGAAGTAGGCATCCCAAACGCCGCAGGCGTGGACGTATACATCGGCGAATCAGAGTGGCGAGACAGAGGCGTAGGAACACTAGCCATACGCCAGTTCGTCAATGAGATCGTATTCGCGATCCCAGGCGTAGAAATCTGCACTGTCGACCCAGAACCCGAGAACACCCGCGCAATTCGCGCCTACGAGAAGGCGGGCTTCCGATACGTGCGGACGTACCACTCCGAGGACAGCGGCTATGACGTTTACCTTATGTGGCAGGAGCGAGCGGCTACTTCGTGAAGTAGCTCCCGCCGTTCGGCGAAATCGTCTGCCCCGTCATGTAGTTCTGGCTGTTCGACGCCAGGAACACTGCGGTCGATGAGACATCTTCAACCTGCCCCGGCCGCTTCAACAGCGTCATCTCCACCACCACACCACCGCCGCCTGAGCGCAGTTCATCCCGCGTCAGGTCAGTCTCGATGATGCCCGGTGCGATGGCGTTAACGTGAATGTTGTGCTCGGCACCATAGCGGGCAAAGACCTGCGTCATCGTGACCAAGCCAGCCTTGGATACGGCGTAGTGAATCGTCTTGGGACCACCGTAGAGTCCGCTGACTGAGCCGATGTTGATTATGCGGCCGCTCTGATGTTTCTTCATGATTGGGAACACTTCCTGAGAGCATATAAACGGACCCTTCAGGTTCACGTCCATGATCTCGTCCCAGTCGGCTTCGGTCACATCCGGCATGAAGCCCTGCTTGTTGATGCCCGCGTTGTTGACCAGCACGTCTATGGTGCCGAACGCATCCACCGTGGCGGCGTAGCAAGCCTGTATCGATGACCTATCAGTCACCTCAAACTTCTGAACCAGCGCCTTCGCTCCGGCCTTCTCGACATCGGCAGCTGTCGACTCCGCGCCCGCCTGATCGCTGGCGTACGTGACGACCACAGCCTCCGCACCAGCCTTTGCAAACGCCACAGCGATACCTTCGCCAAGTCCGCGGCTAGAGCCAGTTACGACGCATACTTTGTTCTTCAACGGGGGGAGCCTCAATTTGTTGGTCTAATAAATGTGAGGTTCCAGCTTACTTCCAGACGACCTCTTCTGGCGTAGGCGGTACTTCATAGAGACCCGCGCCCTCACGACGTGGCGATGGCATTGGGACTCCGTCGCTGGGTGGCGCTGGAGCCGCAGCCAGCTCTTTCAACTTCGCTTCGTTAGCCGTGAATCCGATACCGGGTGAGTCGCCCAGAACGATGTAGCCGTCCTCAATGTGATTATCGACGGTGAGGCCTTCAGGCGGTCCCAAATCTTTGACCTCTTGCATCATGTGGTTGGGCATTGCGGCCGCAGCGTGCGCCATGTGATTTCCGGGCGCGCCTATGACGGACACCGGAAGCTCAAACAGATACGCGTTGTGGGCAAGCTGCATCGCACCGGTGATGCCCAGTCGGCCACCGAATTGCACGATATCGACCGCCTCTTCGGCAATCAACGCCAGATGATCGCCCAGGCTACTGAGATTCTCTCCAGTGGCCACAGCGGCGCTCACATTCTGGCTAACGAGTTTGAGCCCCTCATAGTCCCAGCGCCGCACTAGCTCTTCAATCCACGTGATGTCGAAATGCTTTTCCATCTCGCTGATGTGACGAATCGCCTGCTTCGGCGACCAGTACTCGTTAGCATCCACACAAAGAATGGGCCGCTTGTTGTTGACGGAGAGAATGTCATTCACGATGCCGAGCCGCCGAATATCAGCGTCTACATCCAGCCCAATCTTGAGCTTCCCTGCATCCACGCCCATATCAGCGTACTGCTGATAGAACTCAGCAAGCTGGACGTCCGTTAGCGGCATATCCAGACCAGATGCGTACGCCTTCACCCGGCCTTCTGTCGCACCCAACGTCTTCCAGAGTGGCTCTTCGTTAATGCGAGCCTTCAGATCCCAGAGCGCCGTATCGAGCGCTGCGATGGCGTTCGCAGCCTCACCCTCAACACCGCCCTTGAACGCAACATCCGCCATCTTCTTGTGGAGTCCACGCAGACCGCGAGGATCCTCGCCTTCGATGAGCGGAAACAGCCTTGCGATTCCAGCGCCGCCGCCCAGCGTGACGCTTTCGATTCCCTCATCAGTCTCCAGCCAGAGAACAGATGTCCCCGCGATCGAGCTGCCACCGGGGGAGTTCGCATCGCCAAGCCGTCGGCCGCGATCGTACTTGTAGGAGAGTATTCGGTAACCGGTGATCTTCAAGCGTTACTCCACGGGCTCATCAAAATTGACCTCAAACAGCGGCGCACCTTCATACATCGCTTCAAGCCCGCCCGGCTGCTCCCCGTACCAGGGCCGCACGATGTTGATGGCGAACAAGATTTCACGACGCTCTGCAGGGTCGGTGATCACTCGCGCTGTCGCACCGAGATCGGCATGGACCGACTGCTTCAGGCTGAACGTGAACTTCGGATTTTCAATAACGTTCGCGAGCCAGCTTCTGGGGCCGGGCGTGCCGGTAATGAAGTACCGGCCAAGCGCACGGTGAAACCAGATCTCAATCCTCTTGGGCTGACCTGACTTACGGCCTGTGGTCGTGATATCGACCATATCGTCGAATTCAAGCGCCCTCACTACTGCTGCGCGCATATGCCTACTTCCAGACCACTTCGTCCGGCGTTGGTGGCACCTGGTACAACCCGGCACCCTCACGACGAGGGAAGGGCCAGCTAACGCCCGGTGGCGGGACCGGCACATCAACCTCAATTGCAGCCAACTTCTCCTCATCGACGATTAGCCCGAGTCCCGGTTCGTTGCCCAGGTGGATCCAGCCGTCGTCGATGTAGTTGTCGGTGGTGAAACATGGCTCCCTGAACGGATCGACCACTTCCAGCGCCAGGTGATTCGGCAGAGCAGCAGCCAGCGGCGCCATGAACTCGCCCGGGCAGTTCATCAGGCAGACCGGCAACTCGAAGGCGTACGCCATGTTGGCCACCTGCCGGCCACCCGTGATTCCTGTGCAGTTCGAGCCGAATTCAACAATGTCGACCGCTTCGTTTGCGATCAGCGCATAGAAGTCGCCGAGGTCGTTGATGTTCTCTCCCGTGGCCACAGCAGCACTCACGTTCTGGGAGACCATACGCAGGCCGTCGTAGTCCCAGCGGCGCGCAGGCTCTTCAACCCAGGTGATATCGAAGTGCTTCTCAATCTCGCTGATGTGACGAATCGCCTGCTTCGGCGACCAGTACTCGTTCGAGTCAATCGTGAGCATAGGTCGCGGCGTCACGCGCTGGAGACATTCGTTCATGATGCCGATGCGCCTGAGATCAGCGTCCATATCCAGCCCAACTTTGAGCTTTCCGCCGTCGATACCCTGATCGGCCATTCGACTGTAGAAGGTGTAGATCTCATCATCGGTCAGATTCAGATCGATGCCCGACGCGTAAGCCTTGACGCGAGGCTCAGAAGCCCCAAGCAGCTTCCACAGCGGTTGGTCGGCGATCTTGGCCTTCAAGTCCCACAGCGCGATATCGATGGAGCTGATAGCAGCGTTGGCTGCGCCTTCGTTGCCGCCCTTGAAGACCTGATCCATCATCTTCTTCCAGAGACCAATATTGCCTCTAGGATCTTGGCCTTCGAGGAGAGGGAACACCGAGGCGACGTAGTCGTTACCGCCGAGGGCGACGCCAGTAATGCCTTCATCGGTCTCAATGGAGAGTATCGATCCAGCCGACCACGTTCCGCTGCCTGATGGGGAGTTTGCATCCCCCAGCGCACGGTCCATTTCCCAGGTGTATTTCCTGATGTTGTATCCGGTGATTTTCATATGATTTTGAGTTCCTGTGAGTGCGCGGTTAGCTGGATGCGAGTTCTTCGGCGGATGGGGCAGGGGTGTACTTCAACCCGGCCGCGTTTTCGATCTCAGCCGCCGTGGCGGGCATCTGGTAGAGCCCAGCGCCACGTCGTCGACCCAGCGGGCTCGCCTGTGAAGTTCGAGGCAGAACCTCAACCGCTGCTCGCGCAAGCTCATCCTGCAAGATCTCGATGCCGTTGCCAGGGTCGTCACCCGGGATCATCCAGCCATCTACAACCTTTGTGTTCGACGTGAACACCGGGCCGTATTCCACCTCATTCACTTCCATGATCCCGTGATTCGGCATACTCGGCGCAATGTGAGCATGAAAGTTGCCTGTCGAACCGCCAAGCGTCACTGGGAGTTCGAAACCGTATGCGGCGTCTGCAAGTTGCAGTGCTCCGGTGATGCCGGTCATCCCAGAGCTGACCTGCACGACATCTGCCGATCCGTGATGGAAGTACGGCAGGAAATCACCCAGAGTGTCCAGGTTCTCGCCAATACACACGGCGGCCTTCACGCTGTCCTTGATGCGTCGCAATCCCCGGAAATCCCAGCGGCGGGCGGGCTCTTCAACCCATGTGATATCGAACTGCTCTTCAATCTCTCGGGTGTACCGAATGGCCTGTTTTGGCGACCAGTACTCGTTAGCGTCGATGAGCAGGGTAGGGCGATCCGTGTTGCGCTTGAGTGCATCGTTCATGATGCCAACTCGACGAATATCAGCGTCTTGATCCAGCCCAACCTTGAGCTTGCCACCCTTGAATCCCAGATTAGCCATCGAACCATACCAGTCGGCCAGTTCCTCGTCATTGAGCGGCATTTCGATACCACTCGCGTAGCCGAGTGCCTTTGGCGTTGAGCCACCAAGCGTCTTCCATAGTGGCTCGTTGTTGGCCTTGGCCTTCAAGTCCCACAGCGCAATATCGATCTGGCTTATGGCGTCACCAACAATGCCATCGTGGCCCTTCTTGAACGCCTTCGACACCATGTCGAACCAGATTCCTCGCACTCCAGCAGGGTCTTTGCCCACCACAACCTCATCTACGAAGCTGTGAATCGTAGACCGCTCACCCGCATCACCAATCGCAATGCCGGTGAGTCCCTCGTCCGTGCTGATCTCAACCACCAAACCGCCGGCGTTTACGCGACCGCCGGGAGAGTTCGCATCACCCATTTTGCGAGTCAGTTCGCTCTGATAGATGGTTGTCTTTACGCCTGTAACTTTCATTCGGCTGGAGTCCCTGACTACTGGTGGCTGCTGGCAGATACGCCTTGGAAAGCCCGAAGAACCCGAAGACGTATCTTCATAAATGACGCGACTGCAAGCGTACTCCGGGCGTATTCGCCTGTCACGTGATCTGGCCCAATGCGAATGCGAGTCCGCTTGACCACCACAAGCGTCATACTTAGCATCGAGGTCACAGCAGCGCCTGACTGGCTCGCAACCCAGAGGATTCTCATGCCGAAAGACAAATACGAAGACGAAATCGAAGAGATCCTGCAGAACGCAGATCCCGACGATGAGCTCTCGTCAAATCGCGAAGAGCCACCAGATGCCGGAACGCCTCAGGGCTCGCCCACAACCATGGAGCCAAAAGAAGGCAAGCTAGTCGCCTGGGATGAAGTTCCAACGGAACTTCCAGAGCCACGTCGCCAGAAATCGCGCTCATCACGATCCAGCAGTGCGCCAATCTTCACATCGAACCGACTGATAGTGGCCGCAGTAGTCCTATTCGTAATCGGCCTCGCCGTACGCCCCATACTCCTCTACATGTTCATCGCAGCCGCAATACTCGGCGCAGGCGCATACCTGATGAGCCAAAACGAAAAGAAAAGCCAACCCCAAGGTCGCAGTCGCCGCCGCACAAAATTCTGGCGAGACGCCCCCATAGACTTCGGCGACGACGATGACGATGCCGCCGCCCCACCCAACCAGTGGCGCGGCGGCTAGGTTCGCGATTTGCCTCCTCTCCCCGTGGGAGAGGGCTGGGGTGAGGGCGCGTTACATCAGCCGCACCCACTCGAAACCCATGTGCGTCCCCCACGGTGTCATTCTGAGGTCCCACGAAGAATCTCAGCATCGCTACAGGTAAAGGTTGATCACGCGTCCAGTCCATCCCAAGGATGAGATTCTTCGCGAAGTCTCAGAATGACAGTTGTCACGGGACTGCTGCTTCTTCCGCCGCTTCGCGGCAAGTGCTTTCATGGCAGATGGGTGCCGTACCAGGCCGGTAGCACGCCGACTGTCCAACTTCGCGTGGACGAACGGGGGTTGCACGGCCGTGTGGGTTACTATCCACGCATGAAACGAGCGCAAAAATGATCAAACCCAACCACAGAGATCTCAAGACACCGGTTTTCGAGCCGATGGAGATGTCCACGGCCGAAATGATGTTGAGAGAAGCGAACGAGATCCTGGGCGAACTCGGAATCGTCTTCTTTTTGCGCCACGGCACGTGGCTTGGCACCGTACGGGACCATAAGTTGATCGAGTGGGATGACTGACCTGCCCCCCTCAAACGAGTCCAGTTGAGAGTTGGAAACTGGGCTCTCATGAAGGGAGGCAGAAATGCCAAGAAAAGGTCACAGTCCTGAGAAGATCCTGAACAAGCTTCGACAGGTT